>Ga0181599_1004109_pt1 | contig 11846 bp, 5 predicted proteins | sample 041ome_3_FD_148658 | JGI IMG/M metagenome (GOLD analysis project Ga0181599, IMG submission 148658) | Coastal salt marsh microbial communities from the Groves Creek Marsh, Skidaway Island, Georgia - 041405US metaG (spades assembly) | ecosystem: Environmental > Aquatic > Marine > Intertidal zone >...
GAAAGAGTGAGTGAGTGAGCGGTCGAATTTGGATACAAGTTTCTTGACTTCCTATCAATGTTTTCCATTTTGATGATTTCATTGATGAGATTTGTTCTTTCTTTTTTACTATTCGCGCGCGCTGCCCACGAAGGTGACGGAAATGGGATACATGTTCTATAACGCCACAGCCTTCAACCAAGCCCGAGAGGATTTCAACGTCTCCAATTCCATCACCATCGCTGTCGGCATCTATCACGGGATCTACGCGCCGCGCGTCCACCACGGGCGCAGCGCGTTATCTTTCGCACCGTCGTCCTCGCGCCTCGGCGCGGCGCCCGCGTCGTCGACGTTCGACGTCGACATCGAGCGTGGACGTCTGCCGCTTGCTCGTCATCGTTTCAAATTTCAAACACGTCGCGCGCGAACCCGCGCTCGTAAACCCCGGTCGCGCCCTCGCGTTCGCGCGCGCGTCGCGCGTCTCGTTTTTCGCGCTCTTGACGTGAATTTCACGCGCCGTCGCCCCGTTTTCGCGCCGCGAAGCGCGAGCTACAATATTGAGGGCTCAAGATGACCTGTACCAGGAATTTTCTGGTACGTACCAAAAACCTCTATTTTTACTCTGTTTGCCCATACAAAAACTGAAGGTACAAAGGTACAAAGGTACAGAAATTCCGGTACCACGTGCTGCAGGCCTAGTTCTGAAATCTGGGACGTTAAAACGTTCAAAAGGAGGATTTATTGGTTACTCAGTCGCGCAACACGTTCCAGAGCTACTGACCCCACAAACGCACCCGAAGCACTGCACCTTTGGTGGCGAATTTTCGTATCTTTGATAATCGCCTCGAGTACGACGACGTGTTGTCCTCTCCTGCGGTTAAATATGCCCTCTCCAAAGTGCATACGACTGGCCGTGTTCGACTTCGACGGTGTGTTCTCCGATGGAGCATTCTATTTCGGTGATCAATTAAAGGCGAGGAAGGTGTACAATGGGCGCGATTCTTTTGGTATACGAAAGCTGCTCGACATCGGTATAGATGTTGGAATCATAACAAACGACGTGTCTGTCAGTCTGGACAACGCCGTACACATTCGCGACAGGATCAAGTTCGTAAGCGCAAGAGCCGATCAGGATAAGTTACGTGTTCTAACACAGTGGAAAGAAGAGTTGGAGTTGAGTTGGAGTGAAATATCTTACATGGGAGACGACGACCCCGATATCCCGTGTATGGAAACCGCCGGTCTCGCAGCCGCTCCCGCCGATGCCCAAGAATCTGCCAGGGCCACTGCTACATTTTGTCTCTCGGTATAATGGAGGAAAGGGCGCGGTCAGAGATTTCTGCGAGTACATTTTACGTCGGAACTCACCGCGAAAAGCGTGTATATGCATTCCGGCGCGTCTGGCGTCTTCAAGACTACCATCTAAGCTACTTCTCACAGTCGATGGCGTGTCAATCATTCGGAGCACGTGTTTGCAGTGCAAGAAAACTGATTTGGCTATTTTTGTGTTTACTGACAGTGAAAAGATAGCTGAGCAAGTATCGGATGTAGCAACTGTTTTTATGACGCATGGCGATTATGAAAATGGTACAGAGCGTTTATCGATGAACGAACAGTTGATTCCGACTGAGTTTGATACTGTCATTAACGTCCAAGGCGACGAACCATTCGTTCTCCCTGAGAACATCTTACACGCTCTACGACTTCATATCGAACGTACGGATAAATCACCAATATTTTACACGACTTTGCATGAAAAATGTGACGCACACGCGTCTCTCGACGCAGCTCGCGTGAAGGTGGCTGTTTCAAACGACCGCGCTCAATGGTATTCAAGGAGTATAATTCCTTTTCATCGATCCAGCAATACTGACTCTTACAACATCTTCACTGGGATTTACGTGTTCGATCGAGCCAACCTTCGCAAATTCTCCGAGTTGGCGAACACGCCCTGCCAGCTCGCCGAAAGCATTGAACAGTTGAAGATTCTTGAGCACGGTTATCAAATCGCGACGTTCCCAACTTTGGTGACGAGCGCGCCATCCGTCGACACTTATGACGACTACTCGAAGTTGACAAGAACGCGAGATGCAAAGAAATTGATCGTCGATGGCACGGGCGGCGCGACCGTTCCAGCGGAGAGCGGCAAAATTGCTTCACAGAAATTGCTCGACTGCACACTTCGTGATGGCGGCTACGTAAACAACTGGATGTTTGATGATGATTTTGTGCGTGAGTTTCTCACACTGGTGTGCCATGCTGTCGACATCGTCGAAGTGGGCTTCATTAATGTACAAGAAGAATATCGTTCGTGTCCGGTCGGCATTTATCGCAACTTGGGACGCGAACGTATTCATGAACTTCGAAAGTTGGTGACATGTAAACTAGCCGTGATGACTGACTTGAACGCCTTGAATCGAGAAGTCGTTTTCCCGTATAATTCAGATATTGACATAATCCGCATCGCGTTTACAAAGTCGGATGTTTCAAAGGCAAAAATACTCGCATTTGAACTTCTCGCATGCGGTTATGAAGTGTGCTTGCAGTTCATGTCGAGTCACCTGTATGGTGTGGAAGAACTCGCAGCGCACGCTGCACAGGTGCCTGATGCGATACCATATGTCGTCGATAGCTTAGGGTGCATGAGCGCAGAAGAGGTGAAATCTTACACATCACTACTTCCGGTTAACTGCGGCTTACATCTGCATAATAACCTGCAACAAGCGGCGGGCACGTATGCATCTGTTCGAAGCGCTATCGCGGATGCAACGCTGAATGGAATGGGACGTGGTGCTGGAAATCTTCCTCTCGAGTTGTGTCGAGTATCACATGAAGCTCGCGAACGTTTACTGGCATTTGGCGACAAATATTTGTCAAATATCCCACGAGCTTGGGGATATGCACCAGAATACGTGCTGCAAGCAAGTCTGCGATGCCATCCGAACTACGTTGTGAAGATGAAAGACATGGGACTGACTTGCACTTTTATCTTTAAAGTGTTGTCGCAGCTCGAAGGGGTATCGGCGTTTCGAGTGGATACTCTGGAAAAACTTCTTTCTGCGGCAGTTTGACACATTTCATACTGTTCGTATTCGCAGGTCTAATATTAATAGCGCAAACATATCGCTTGTAGGACGTCTCGACGCGTGAAAGTCGCTGTAAATAGAGAAAAGTCAATTTACAATCGCGCTGTACGCGTTCACGTGTGCGTCGCGCGCATAGAGTAGTTGCGAAATTTTACTGTTTGCCATTTTCGCCTAACTCGGGTCTAAAAGTTATGAGGTCTACTGTAGACCTCATAGTGTAGACCGTCTACACTAAAACAGTCATTTCTCACAGCCGCTAGATTCTAGGCTAGAAATTCTAGGCTAGAAGTTCTAGGCCCTAGAACAGCCCGGCTAATGTAGCCGCGAGCACGTCTCGCCACCGCGATCAGTATGGCACTCGCAGTACTACGAGTCGTGTGAGAAATGGCAAGCGATGCAGTCTATGTAGCTTGAGCTGATCGCCGAAATCGTATCCACGCCGCGTCACGGTACGCGACAGGCGCACTTTGCGCAGTACAAGAAAGTGAACGCATGATTGCTCATCTTAGAGTTGCACTGGCGATATTGTCGGTCACAGTCTTCGTCGCTTACTACAAAGCACAGTACAGTTTCCAAGAGTTTTGCACAAACGCCGCGCGCGAGCAGCCCGTCCTCGAACCCACGAGAGACTCTGACTCGTATTGCGTCACGACGTCCAAAAGTCGTGGATCGCCCCGAACACACAACGAGTTGTGTTACTCACCAGCCAAGTCTCAAGTGAACGTATTGAACGTGCAACCTTTTAAAGACGAGCATGCCGGCCTGAGTGCGGTGCTTCTGTGCACGGGACCGACGCTGAACGAATACGTACACGAAGAAGTCGACGAGCAAAGTAGGCGTGTCATAACAGTCGGGCTCAACGGTGCTATCTTTACCAAAGTTGCGAAGACTTACGGCCTTGATTACGTCTTCGTGCAGGACGCAGAGCGCGGCAGTCACGTCAAAAAGGCGTTTTACAAACGAGTTGACGAATTCACGAGTTTCAAACCACGGCGTCGGACTTTCTATGGCCTTTTTAGAACGAATCACATAGGCCCAACTGACGACGAGACTGCAGCAGCGGGTGCCACGCGGTACGAATCAGAATACCCCGCGTGCGCTGAGCTCGTGCCACTCGTCGCAGACGTTGGGAGGTACACTTTTGGTGGTTCGTGTTCGGTAGCGATGTCTGCGTTACAGTTCTTGCTGTACACTGGAGTTTCACGCATAAAACTTGTGGGATGCGACATCACAAAAGGTGCATATGCATGGGAAAAGGAGCAGCAAGCGCCACAAAATACCGAGCTTTTGCGCATGTGGGAACTAGTTCCAGATTTTCTCGCGCGGCATTATCCCGATGTTGTTGTTGACGTCATCCGACCAGTCGGATTGAAAGGGATTCAATTCAATCGTTCGACAACGCGTCGGTGTATGTGACTACGATTGGTTTTACTACTGTACAAGGACTACAGGTACCGGTACCTACTATACTATTCGAGCTCCTGAGGTTATAATCGACACGCCACGGCGAGGAATATTCACTCATTCGCCTAGAGTCACAGTGATGAATGCTTACGGTGATCTCTCGTCCATAAACTTGGGATGGCGGATGGTATACACACACGCGGTGGATTGGAGATTATCAATTCGAACCTTCGATCACATCGGCCTTGCGCTTGAACTTGTCGTCGCACTCTGGCTGGGTTCTGCACGCCGTTCGGTGCCAAATGACTGTTTCGTTCGTTTCCTCGTTGAGTCGATCGAATGCATTAAACTTCCATCTCATCGATGCGACGAGCATTCTCTCGTGTTCCATGAATTTATTTTCTGTATACAAGACACGCAGCGCCTCTTGTTCCCATAATCCATGATTTCGAATCGCCGCGTTGGACGCCAAGCGTAGTACACGACCTAATTCCTCCCGATTCCAGTCTGAGTTTCGCATGAAGAACATACCCGAATTAAAAGGTGCCATTCCTCTGTTGCTCGGGTCATCCTCTGTGAACACAAGGTCTTGATGCTCCGACACATTCAACTCGTGAAGAATTGACTCGAGCGCAAAGTGTTGCCGCAAGACTAAAGTGTCGCAGTCAAACCAAACGAGCCATTCGTACGGCACTCCGCGTTCGAGCAAATCGTGCAAGTAAGCGATCTTCACCCACGCTGGAGGAGTGAAAAAGATCGTCTCCGGATATGTACTCTCGTTGAGTTCTAGAAATGTGTAAGCGTGACGCTTGGCGTAGTTTCGTGCATTGTTGAGCGACGGTTCTGAGATACGTTCGAAGGACGTTCCTAAACACGCCTTCACTACGGCCACGTTCGAATTGATTGGTGAAGGTACGGTCGTATTCGTTTCATCTGGTCGGGCGGTCAGACCGGTAGACACGGGCGTGTTCGCAGACGTATTCGTGCGGTAGTAGGTTTTATCGACGTCGACGAAAACAGCCAAGCTCAGGAGACAAAGCGCGGCGATAAAACAACGTCGAAAACGAATATTGCGCTTTTCGCTATCAAAACGCATCGCAATATCTTGCGGACGCGGTAGTGCGTATCCGACCGTGCGAGGGTTGCGACCTTCCTGCGCAATTATTGAGTGAGGCGGCGAAGTATAACCTCTCTAACAAACCCGCGACACAGCGTGCGAGCCCAGTAATCAGCTTGAGATCGCGTGTGTTCAAACCTTCAGCGCGGTCAACCACCATGCATGCGTAGAAATGTCGTAGCAGCTCGTTAGGACTGTGCCTTTGTAATTTTTTAAAAAAGGATATCAAAAACCGTGAGGAATGAAGTGTAGGTTCGAAATTACGGCGGGTCTATCCCGATCACAGCAGTCTTGGCAACCTTGATACAGCGTGAGTTTTCGGAAGATGCAAACGAAATGTAGCCATGAATCAAGAGGCGAGACTGGGGGCTTCGGTATGTGAGCAAAAGGTGTGTTAAAACGCACAAGTACTACCAACGGAAGGTACTCCAACGATTGCATCAGCTAATAATCTTTACTCTCATGGGCATTATACTACGTTTGAATAAAGAAACATCGACCCGATGACGACCGCTATGCCGAGAGATGCCGTAACGCTCAGGTTGTGTCCGTCGTTGGACGCGGTAGTGCGTATCGCTCGTCGTCATAGGCGATCATAAGACGAATCACAGCGAGTGGGATGCGTTTCAGAGCGAGCACACGAATGTCGTACTGTATTTGTCGCCCGATGCGCAGAACGGCTTGCCGTTTCGCACGCTTCGCCACGTCCCGTGGAACCACTTCGGTAGGAAATCGATCGGGTTTTTGTACGCCATCGCAGGAGGGTGCGAGCACATATACGATTTCGACGACGACAACCACTTGAAGAAACCCGACGGTTTCGATGGTGTGTCGAGCTGGGAAGTATTCGAGTTGCGTGCTAAGTCGGGCGCTTTGCACCTATTCAATCCCTATCCGTATTTTCAGCCCACGAACGACACCTTCATATGGCCGCGGGGATTTCCATTACAGTTCATTCGAGACGAACGCACGTATGAGGTGAACTCTGGATCGTTGGAATTGAAGGTAGCCGATGACGTCGAATTCGATTCAATTGCCGTGATCCAATCCCTCGCGGATCACGATCCAGATGTGGACGCTATTTACAGAATGACGAGACCATTACCGATAAGTTTCCAGCGTCAAAAATCGATTCTCATACCACCCCGAGCGGTGTACTCGCCTTGGAACGCGCAAGCGGTGCTCGTATCGAACCCAGCATTTTTTGGATTGCTCCTGCCCGTGTCGGTCACCGGGCGAGTGAGCGATATTTGGCGCAGTTACATAACGACGCGACTGTTGTGGGAAACGCGATATAGAATAGGCTTTTCGTCGTCCTTCGTGACGCAGTATCGGAACCCACACTCGTACATGGTCGACTTTGCGGACGAAGATGACTTGTACAACAGAGTGGATGAGTTGCTCCAGGCGCTCGCGAGTTGGACGAGTCACGGGCACGAAACACTGGAGACGGCGTACATAGACTTGGTCACAAAATTGGTCAAAGAAGCGGCAATTCTAGGCGAAGCCGATTTGCAACTCGCGAAAGCGTGGGTGGACGATCTGAAAACTATCGGTTACGTTTGGCCGACGATTCGCGAGCGCGTTCCATCGGCAGAGTTGTCGACGGCGGCCATTGTCGATCAGCGACATCTTAGTGTCAGTGACGAGACGAACGACGCATCGCTCCAAGTCGAGCCAGTTAAAAGTGCAGTGATCAAGCTAAATACTTCAGAGCCACCATCTAGTGAAAAACGCTACTCCGTCGGGGCGTTTGTGGTGACGCGTAACGATGCGTACGGTGGAAATTTATTGGAAAGATCGACCATCGCACTCACGCGAATGATCAGTGTTTTAGATGAACTGATCGTTGTGGATATGAACACACGCAATGGCATTCCTTTCGTGATGCTCTTGCCGGACGTAATCAAGACATCGACCAAACTTAAATCCATCGTGATATCTCCGGATAAGTGCGCAAAGGAATTGGGTGCTCCGTGCGCCGACAAGCTGTATGAAGCCTTAGGTCGTAATATCGGCTTGCGCGAGTCTTCCACCGACATCATCATTTCGACGAATCCAGAAATAATTTTTCCATCTCGATTTACCATAGACAAAATCATTGAGATCGGTCTGCCCGATCCCAAAACCAGAGCTGTGATTTTACCTCGAAGAGATGTGTCTGCCGACGAGGGCGCGTCCATCGCACAGAGCACTGACCACGAAAATGTGGAGATATCGCTCAAAAAGCAAGTGAACGATTTTCCAACAGGGCCTGTTGGCTTAATGGATGTATCCATCATAACGAATTGCGGCGACTTCCAGTTAGCGCACCGCAAACTTTGGGAGCTCTCTGGCGGCTTTGCGATGAAACATGGTCACAATTTCGGCGATACTAACATGATTGCGCGCTGGTTATCGTCAGGTGCGACTGTGTATCTCATGAACACGACTGTCTTTCACATTCAGCACCAAGGACGGCAGCTAGATCCGGCTAGTTGGAATCCGCAGCCTAGCTTCAGGGTCGTGGAAACCAACGGCGTGAAGCGCTTGACGTCGACCTGGGATGACGCCAAGTAGTCATGGACCAGTCGTAGATACTTTTGCGGGAACACGCTGACATCTTCAACTTGAATCACAACAAGATTTGAACTTCAGCTCGAGGTCGTGGACATCGACTCGAGTCAACCGGTCTGTGGCTCGTTCTCTGACGAGCGCCGAAAGGTCGTCGTAAGACTTCATTCCCGAGTCATAAGAATCGATGACATCCATGGTGAATGTGATGATATCTTCTGCTGACCTATCGTGAGCTATGACTAAATCATCTGGCAAAAGCAGCCGCGCATTTGGCTTTGCTGCAAATGCGATGGTGGGAATGCCGAGTAAGGAAGCCTCGGCGATGACTTGACCGGCGCTCAGCGACGCGTCGAGAGCTATGACCCATCGAGCGCGCCGAAGATTTTCGAAATATTCTGCATAAGAAAACTTTCCCCATGACTCTCCTTCGAGCTTTTCGTATCCTTTGTCAATCATTTTGGGGATGATCTTGTCTGCATGCGCGCTCCGTTTCTGAACAAAGAATGCGCGCGTGAAGAAGAGGAACTCGACGCATCATACGCTTTTTTGTCTTCATAAAGAGCATCAAAAATGGAAGCATCATAAATAGGTGGGAAGTACTTGTGTGTTTGTCCATCTTTATCATCGGTGAAGAAATGTGACAACACACACCGGTTGCAGACTCCGCATTGCGAGGCTTCGGTTAGGACCGACTGTATCAACGTGGAATTATTTTGATCTCGAAGGCTTGTGAAGCTCGTTGTATCCGGCGGCTCGTCCATGTAAACTATAACTTTGTTCTGAAGAGAGTTGTCGCGTCGAGGCAGTGACATCAAGACGGCAGGTGTGATCAACAGTACATCGTACGTAAGCGCAAGCGCCGCCATGCCTTTCTCCACCGCTCTAGCGTCCAGCATGATCCAATCAAACCCCAGAGCGGCGAAGCCTTGCCTCTCTAAATGATAAAAAGAATTTCTGAGATCTCTCGTTGCGGATTTTACTTGATCAGCCGCACCGCGTCGAAATCCGTCAAATTGTTCGTACATGACGACGCTTTGCGTGGCGAAAACGCCGCCCCCAAGTCTCTCACTCATATCGAGGTCAACGAGAGCGCTTCTGTGAACATTGTGTGCGTTTGATCGTTATAAGACCATTTCGACCATTGTGTTTTGACAGATTTATCTTTCGTTTCGAGAATGTCTCCTTGGTAGCCATCAGTTGGAAAGCACGACTCTCGAGAAGCCACATTTTCAAGCGGGGCGCCCGTCAGCTGTACAAAGGTGTCGGTGCACATCAAATCAACTTCGCCGTTTCGACATCTCGCCAGCGCAGTGTGAAATCTTTCTTGAACCCTTCCTAAGCTAACGTTCATGATTTGAGCTTGAATGAGAATCCTGCACTCATCCCATCTCCATCGCGCGTTGCCTTTTCCGCAACCTCCGGCAAAGTTTGCACCGTACAGACTTTTCAAAAGCTTATCACCCCCGATCGCGAGGTTTGCGGCCGTGTGCGCTACTTCCGGTATGCATTCGTCGTATGCTGCAGCGATTCCTCGCATGAAATTATCCGCTAGTTTTCGTGGAATTATGTTTAGAAATGCGGAAACGCTGTCGGCATTTTGCGCGGCGTCTACGAAAGTGCTCGTTCCTTCCCTTAAGATGTTGCCAAAGTGATATTGAACGCGATCGCCACCAAAAAATTGAACATCTCCATCCCATATGATATCACGACGCAGTTTGTGCCAACAATGCGACGGAGGCAAGGATGTGTGCAGTACGACATCTGGGCGAGTACGGATGACGAAGTCGTACGTGATACTTTTCTCTTCTTCTCGCGTGATAATTCTATCCATGCACATATCTAAACGCTTCCATTGCTCATAGCCTGAGCGAATACAACTTCGGTCGTTACACCAAGGCTTGTCGCATGTAATGGCCGATATATTCACGTCAGCTGGCTTGAGCGCCGTTACAACAGTTCGCAGGATATCTTGATCTTTCGTTTGCGAGCTTTGATCAATACACAAGAAAGTATCCAAAGTAACATCGTCATTACGTTCGAAAGGCGCGTAAAATGTTTCCACAAAGTTCCGTCGTTGTCTTTCGTTCGCCAGCGAGCGCAGCGCTCCAGTCACGCACAGAGCCAGACGCAAGCGCCTCGTGAAAGGCTGCTGCAGTTCAGTAGGCGGTGGTGTCGAATAGTGCGTTTGATTTTGCCTTACGGGATTACGATGCGTGACGTATGTGCCTATATGCTGACGAACGATATACGAGCTCTGATACAACGTGCACCAGATACACGCGACGGCAAGGAAGAATAGTACGGCGCACCGTGAGGCCGTGGTGCGCATTTTTATCGGCGCTTCTTCCTCGTCTGCGTGCTAGGCCGAAGTGTGGCTTTGATGGAAGAAGCCCCGGTCCAAGATAAAAATGACGAATGAATTCTGATGCACGCTACTTGTCATCACAACAGTATCGAGTGCGCGTGCGACAAAGTGTGGGCTAGGGTTTGGGCACCTGGCAACCCCATGAAGTCAGTGACGCGGGCACAGTGATGACGGAAAAAAAGTGACACACACACAGGCTTTACCGACAGTCAGTCACTATGACAAGTGATTCGAGTTGGAGACCCTTAATTTACGGCTGTCCAATATTTCGCTATGACGTGTTTTCTTTAATTTTTCCTTCAAGAAAGCTCAATTAATGGTACTGTATCACTGTACGTTTGAGTACAGAAACGTCGACCCAATGACGAACGCTATGCCGAGAGTCGCACCCGCGCTTAAACCATGTCCACCGTCTTTGGGAAACACCGTCGTCGCGAGGGCGCAATTACATATGGAAATAGACACGGCAAAGCACTTGAGCACGTTCCCCGCGTATCGCAACACTGCCGCGACGACTAAACCACCGACGGCTTGTAGCGCGATGACGAGCAACACGACGCCGTCGTATCCTTGAAACGCGCCTTCGATCGCGCGCAACCGCTCTCCATCGCGCCACGCTGATCCGATCATCGCCACTGGAAGTGAAAAGCACGCCAGTTGTGCGTTTCGGAACCATACCGATCGCTTTTGAGCGCCCACTTCTTTGTACATCTTCTCTAAATACGCCCCCGCGAAGCCTGACGTAAACGCGGCGGTGAGCACGGCGACCATACCCCGAAGAGTGTCTTCTGTCCGCGCTCTATCCGACGGCACATTGCTCCCACGTCCTTCGTCGCCTTGTACCAAGATCATCCCGCACACGAGCACCAACAACGCCACGTATTGTTTACGCGTGATTCGCGTTCCCAGGAGCAAGACACTGCAAATCGCGCTCGTGAGAATTTTGCTCTGCGAACAAACCATGTATGCGGTCGGGCTCAGCAACCGCACGCCCTCGAAAAGGAGGTTATTTTGTATCACGTACAGCACCGACGGGACCGCGAGCCGCGTCGCGTTGGATGGCACCTCGCGAAGCGCGTCCCGGGCGGCGCTTTGTCCGTCGGACGCGACCAACAAAATATAGCTCAAAGCGAGTTTGACGAGCTCGGCGCTCGCGATGACTGTGGACACGACGTAAGGCGTCGCAGATTTGCGATACGAAAACTTCGTCACGAGCACCAAGGCGGTGTTTTGGATCGTCAAGATGAAAAGCGCCAGCGCTTGATGCTTTCGCGACGCTGACGAAGTGACTGGAACGACGCCTGATGCACGCGTCGTGGTGTTTGCCTTTCGCTCCAGG
>Ga0181599_1004111_pt1 | contig 11843 bp, 9 predicted proteins | sample 041ome_3_FD_148658 | JGI IMG/M metagenome (GOLD analysis project Ga0181599, IMG submission 148658) | Coastal salt marsh microbial communities from the Groves Creek Marsh, Skidaway Island, Georgia - 041405US metaG (spades assembly) | ecosystem: Environmental > Aquatic > Marine > Intertidal zone >...
GTCGAACGTTGGTCGAAGGGTACGTCGAAGGGACCGGTGCGTAGCTTTGTTTTATCGCGGCGGCTTTCAAAAGGGGGAGCAGTCTTGGTTTCGAAAGCGTTTGAAAGTCAAGTCTTGACGCTTTTCCCCTCTTCTTTTTTTTTCCCTCTCTCTTGACTGACTTCCGCGGAGAACGCGGAAAGAAAGACGGACGAAAGAGTGCAGAAGAGGTCAATGGGACGGAAGAAAATCCGCATCGAACGCATTAAAGACGAACGAAATCGACAGGTGACGTTTACGAAACGGAAAAACGGTTTGATGAAGAAAGCGATGGAATTATCGGTTTTGTGCGATTGCGACATCGCTTTAGTCATCGTCAACTCGAACAATAAAGCGTTTCAGTACTCTTCGAGCGCGAAAGATGGAGAGATTGAAAGCGTCTTGGAGAAGTACAGGAAAGCAGCGATGAAGAAAGTGGTTAATAATAATAATAGCGGTGGTGGTGGTAATAATGCTGCGGCGAGTAGAGGGAGTGCTGGCGGTGACGGCGACGGCGACGGCGGCGGAAGCGGCGGCGGGAACGGGATGACAAACGTGGCGGAGAAGAGGTCAAATAAGGATTTGTTTAAGCAGCACTTCGCGGAACAGAGTTTAGTGGATACCGTAGGAGAGAGAAAGGAGAAGAAAAAAGACGAGAAAGCGCCGAAAGGGTCGTTGGATACGGACGACGACGAGCAGGATGAGGACAGCGGAAGCGAGAGCGACGACGACGAGGAAGAAGAGGAAAAAGAAAAAGTACAAACGGAAGCGAACAACGAAAAGAAACAGACGACGGCGAAGAAGCGCGCGAAAGGCAACGCGGAAAATGAAGAATTAGCGCCGGAAGAAATAGAAAAGTCAAAGAGTAGGATCGTAGCGCCTACAGTGGTAACGACCAAACTCGTCGCACCGAAGAAAGGCGGCAGAGTAGATGTCGACGAAAAAAGAGAAGAAGAAATTCCGATACGCCAAGCCTCGCTCGCAGCGGCGCGGTTCCCGTCGCTACAAACGACGACAAAAACGACCGGTGGTGGTAATGGTGATGGTAAAGGTGATGGTAAAAAGAAGAAAAAGAAGAAGAAGCAAAGCACGGAAAAGATTATTAGCAGTTACGACGAACGCTCGGCGCGAGCGGCGAGGAAGTTACGACTCGAAGCGAAGAAGCTCATCGGGAGCGACTGCGATGATGACGACCACGACAACGATCTTCGAACGAAGGTGGATTTCGACGCAGAGGAAACGACAATCGACGAACTTTCGAGTCCAATGAAGAAAGCACGCCGCCTTAAGATGTGGTCGTCGGATAATACTCGGGAAGCGCTCGCGAGAGAATCCTCCAACGCCGCTACGACATCGAAACAAAAGGAAGGACATCGTCATCATCATCATCAAACGCGTCCATTGTCAGCACGCGGTAACGGCATTGGGTTCTTCAACGGTGGATTCCGACTGTGGGGCGGCACTGGCGGAGACAATAATAGTAAGAAGAGAAAGAACGCTACCGCGATAGATTCAAGCGCTCATCATAGTTTCAATCTCGACGGGATTTTATCGCCTACAGCCACCGCGCTCGCCGGTTTACCATCGCCGATGATGTATTCCCCGAATACTAATAACAATAACAATAACAACAACAACAACGACTCGACCATGACGATGTTCAAATCTATCTCTGGCTCCGGCGGATTGCTTTCTTACTTTCTCGGAAACAACAACGTCTCGAACGCAAACGCCAAAGATGATGATAGAAACGCCATGGGATTCTACTCCTCGGACATGATTGTGTCACCGCCGACGATACCTTCTCTTCCTATAAGAACGATGAATATACAAAAAGGCGATAACAAAAACGACGACGACGACGACGGGAAGAAGAACGATACCACCCAAAATCTCACCTTCCCTCAAAAGCGGAAACTCTCCGTGGAAATCCCGCCTCGCGGCGTACCCGCGGTGAGGTCGTCCTCCTCCGCCATGATGGGGGAGCTCCTCAAATCACCAACCGCATCCTTTCTCTTCTCCCCGACCCCTCGCAAAGCCGGTTTCATCTCCCCTGGCCCTTTGACCGCTTTACTCCACTACGACGAGATGGAGCGAAGAGAGCGATTGAAAAAAAACGGCAAACTGAGCAGCGATTTCTTCGCGATGCCGCTCGACGAAGAAGAACAAGAACAAGAACAAGAACAAGAACAAGAACTTTTCTTTAAAGAAGAAGAAGAAGATTTGGGAGACACCAACAAAGACGACGACGAGGAAAAGAAAAAGAAAAAGAAAACGACGAAGAGCGGCAAAAGTGTCGTCAAAAAAGGCAGCGCGAGCAGATTGCCGTGGATGCACGTCGACGACCTCTGGTTGTTCGGAGGAGCAACGGGATCTGGAGATTTGATGAAAGGCGATCGATGAAAGGAGATGATAAGAGAGAGAGACTACTCATACTCACGGAAAAAGGAGATTTTTATATCCAAGACCTTTCGTGTTGGGCAGAGCAAAGCAAACAATACTAATAAGAACGCATCATCGAAAACGCTTTGGATGATGTTGGCACCATCGGTGTGCAACAACGCGTGCATTAATACTATTCTGTTCTCCCCTTAAAAAAGAGTCCAATCATCAGCGTTGTATTCAACAGAGCAGCAGACACTACTAATACTAACACATCGAAACCGCTTCGGATGATGCCGTTGGCATCTGACGCTCGCGTATTTTTGTGTTCTTCTCGCCTTAAAGCGTCCAGTCAGCATTCTTTCTAATTTATCCCTCACTCACAAACATCATCACAAACATCATCAAATGTTCTTTTCCGTCTCGCACCACCTTTTGTCGACGACGACGAACTCGTTTTCGTTCCGTCCTTCGAAACCGCGCGTTCGTTTTGATGGTCGTCTTCACGCTGCCGCCGCTCGAGACAAAAAGACGACGGTCACACCGTTGAGATATGGTTTTCCCGGGGAAAATCAACATCACCAACAACGCCGGAAGGAAAGAACGACAGCACGAGCAGCGGGAGGAGGGAGCGCGCAAACGAAAAAAGAGAAGAAAGATCCCGCTCGCGCTTTGCGAACGTTATTAAACGGTCCCGCAATCGTCCAAGCGCCGTGCGCGCACGACGCTTTATCCGCACGTTTAATCGAACGCGCTGGGTTCTCGGCAGCTTTCATGTCAGGCTTTTGCGTCTCGGCGTCGCACTTGGCGTTACCGGATGTCGGTTTGATTTCTTACGCGGAGATGCAAGACGTGGGTGGACGGATATGCGACGCGGTCAGTCCGAATTTTCCAATCATTGGAGATGCGGACGATGGGTACGGGAACGCCATGAGCGCGAAACGAACGGTGGAAGGGTACATCAAAGCCGGGTTCGCGGGGATTTTAATCGAAGACCAGATGGCGCCGAAACGGTGCGGACACACCGGTCCGAGACCTGTGTGCGATCGAGAGACGAGCGTGGCGAGAGTTAGAGCCGCGTGCGACGCGAGAGATGAAAGTTTAGAAGATATCGTGGTGTTCGCGAGAAGCGACGCGAGAAGTTCCATGGGTTTAGACGAGGCTTTGGAACGAGTCAAAGCGTACGTGGACGCCGGCGCGGACGCGGTGTTCATCGACGCGTTACAATCGAAAGAGGAAATGCAACGCTTTTGCGACGCGTGTCCAGACACGCCGAAAATGGCCAACATGTTAGAAGGCGGCGGCATGACGCCGATTTGTCAACCGAGAGAGTTACACGCCATGGGGTTTAAAATCGTCGCCTACCCGTTGTCGATGTTAGCGGTGAGCGTAAAAGCGATGGAAACCGCGTTGCAAGGAATAATGTTCGAAGGGTACCCGGACGAAGAACTTCTGCCGACGTTCGAGGAGTTGAAAGACGCGGTTGGAATGAACGAATATTTAGAGGAGTCCAGGAGGTACAAATTAGGAAGCAGCTCGAGGACGCCGGCGTAATACGAAGAGCGACGAGCGATGAGAAGAAGGATATACACACTACTCTAGTTCAATTTCTAATACACATTACGCATCATTCTTTCGATCTCGCGCTACTCCTCTGCAAACACACATCGTCATCGCCCTCCTCCTACTCCTCCTCTCTTCACCTCCTCGTTCGCCCACTCCATTTCCGTCAGCATCTTCGCCACGGTCAGTCGTAGCTCTTGAAACATTTCCAAAGACATTTCGAACGTCGTCTCTTTGTTTTCATCATCGCCTTCCTCTAAAGTCATCAAAACTGTCGGTCGTAAAACTTTCTTCGCCTGGGACGAGGACACGGTCACGTCGATTCTCCACGCGCAGGAGATCGATCGTGACGACGGTGTCGAAGACATGAGAGTCTGGTCTCGCTTCTTTGCCCCTTCTTTCACGTTACAGAATGTGTGCGTCAATTGGAGTCGCTCGAGGTGGAACGGGTGGAGATACCCTCGGATGCAGTTTACTGCGAATGGGAACGCACAAAAGACTCTGGTCGCTGCGTCGGAACAGTCGCGAAGTGGTGATGGTATCGCGAGTGCGGGTGCAACTTCTGGTGAAAGTATAAAGCGCAAAAATGGGGAAATTTCGGATTCCGAAATGCTTCATTTGTTCCCAAACCGGAATACTTTATTCAAGGATGACGAATAGCAGACGGAAGAATAAACACCCGAAGCGCGCGGAAAACGTAAAGACGGTGGTGGTGGTTACGAAAACGAGTGGTGGTGCGAGAGAAGAAGAGGGAGAAGGAGACGAAGACGTGGAGCGATTGCGGAGGATGCTCATGTGCGTGCCGTGTGACGATGGTGTGGAACAGAATCATCAGATGAGGAAAGAAGAAACTGCTATTCTTGCTAAAGGAGTGAAGAGAAAGAGAGGGCAACACGAGTGCGATGTTTGCGAGAAGGTGTTTCTTAGTCCATCCAAATTGGCCGTACATATGCGTACGCACACGAACGAGAAACCGTTTGAATGTGATGTTTGTGATAAAGCTTTTAGTGAATCTGGTAGTTTGAAAACCCACATGCGTATTCACACGAACGAGAAACCGTATGAATGTGATGTGTGCGAGAGACGTTTTACTCAATCTCAACATTTGAAAGCCCACAAGCGTATTCACACGAACGAGAAACCGTACGAATGCGATGTGTGCGATAAAGCTTTTCGTGATTCTGGTGATTTGAAAAAGCACAAGCGTACTCACACGAACGAGAAACCGTACGAGTGTGATGTGTGCGAGAGACGTTTTACTCAATCTAGTAGTTTGAAAACCCACATGCGTATTCACACGAACGAGAAACCGTACGAATGTGATGTGTGCGAGAAGCGTTTTCGTGATTCTAGTACTTTGAAAAAGCACATGCGCATTCACACGAACGAGAAACCGTACGAATGCGATGTGTGCCAGAAGCGTTTTCGTCGATCTGATCATTTGAAAGGACACATGCGTACTCATCAACAGTAGCTCTTTTATATAGTCCTGCGTGTGCACACAAACCCGTTTGTATTACATGCTACCGAACAAATCAAACGAAAAACACATTTCCGGTTTCGCCCGCGTCCCTCCTCTTCCGCAGGCGAAGCGATTCTTCTTTTTCTTTGTTCCTTCATCACATCTCTTCATTTTTTTCCGTTTAAAATCATCGTCATACTTTTGCACACGATTACACTCGCGGCTTTTCACACGCAAAAGAGAGGGAGAGAGAGCACGAAGAGGACGCGGTGCAGAACGACGCACGCGCGCGTAACCTTCTTTCGAGAGAGACGAGGAATATGTTTGGTGCCGCGAACAACAACACCAACACCAACGCCGGTGGTGGACTCTTTGGTGGCGGATTGAATCAAAATCAAGGAGGAGGAGGTTTGTTCGGCTCAAACAATAACAACAATAACAACAACAACACCAACGCTCCCGGGATGTTTGGACAACAACAGCAAAGTGCTGCTCTCGGTGGTGGTGGTGGTGGAGGACAAGGGTTGTTCGGAAACGCCGGGAATAATAGTACTCCTTTTGGAACGAATTCGAATCAAAATCAAGGAGGAGGAGGAGGTTTGGGCGGTGCGTTCGGAGGAAACAATCCAACGCAGACATCGACATCGAGTGGATTATTCGGGAATACGAACAACAATACTCCTCAGCAACAACAAGGAGGAGGAGGAGGAGGGTTGTTTGGGAACACCAACACCGCGGGTTTCGGGCAACAACAACAACAACAACAACCGGCCCCGGGTGGGATTTTTGGGAACGCGAATACGAGCGCTGCTACTACTCAGGGAGGACAAGGAGGAGGAGGATTGTTCGGGAGACCTCCAACGAGTGGTGGTGGAGGGTTGTTCGGAGGAGGAGGTGCTGCAGGTGGATCGAGTTTGTTCGGAAAACCGGCTGGTACGACGAGCACGATAGGCGCAGGAGGAGGACTTTTTGGCGGAGGAGGAGGAGGAGGAGGAGGAGGATTATTCGGCAATGTGAATACTGCGAGCGGTAATCAACCAAACCAAAGCAGTGGCGGTAGTCTCTTCGGCGGAGGATTAGGACAACAACAACAACAACAACAAACGAACACGACGCCTTCGTTGTTCGGTAATCGACCGTCGCCTCTCGGCGCGACGCAACCGCAAAATCAACAAGGACTCACGCAGTTTCAGCAACAACAAAATGCCTTCTTTAACGTTCCGGAATCAATCACGACGCAAGCGCAAGGCGGTCCGACGTTATTCGGCGGCAACTTAGCGCCGTCGGAAGCGCTGCTCAGGGCGCGACAACAAAGACACTTAGCCAGTCAACCGCCGGCGAGCGGGACCACTTTAGAACCGGTCAAAGAGTTACACGACGTCATGAACGCGTATAACCCGCAACATCCGGAGTACAGATTCAAAGCTTTCTTTTACAACATCGCGCAAGATCCTCGACAGAAAGTGAAAATTCAAAACATCGACGAACGGACGTGGCACGAGTTGCTCGATAAAGTCGGCGGCGAAGAAAACGAGAATGGATTGTGGCCGTGTCGAGTAGACGGTTTCGACGGTTTGTATCAGCGAGAACAAGCTCAGGAAGAGGAATTGAAATCGCAAGAGGCGTTCGTCAACGCGTACAACCAGTGCATACGCCAAATCAACAGCTGGAAAGAAGGCTCGTACGAAGTGAGGCGAACGCAGTGCGAACGCCGACGCGAAGAACACGCGCACAGAGTGTTGAAAGTCATGCGAAAACTGGAATCGTTCAGAGCGGCGTATCACAGAAGAGTGAACCCGCAACTGAGCATGAGAAGAGGTGGCGGTACTGCGTACAATCGAGGCGCGGTGAATGGTGGATCCACGTTCGCGTCGAAAGAGGAGCGAGAGTTGTTCGAAGTTTTGCAAAATCTGAAGAGAGCGTTGGACGGTTCCGGTAAGGAAAGTTTGAGTCGACAGGCGCAACAGTTGACCACCACCGCGAGAGTGAAAACGCAAGAGTTATCGAGGCAATTAGCGACGTCACCTTTACGAGGTGGAGGAGGTAGTTTATTCGCGGGCACTACTACCGCAAACAACGGTGGATACGAGATCAACCACCAAAGGACGACGACATCTCCTCCTTCTTCGTCCGGACAACAACAAACGAAGAACAAGAAAAAATCCAACAAACCAGTCCTCCTCCAACCGTACGACCGCGAGCGCGCTGAAGTCACCAAGACTGACTTGGACGACCTCTCCTCGCACAAAGACGTCGTCGACCACCTCGCTGGAAACATCAAATCCATGAGAGAAGATTTAACCCGAATGTGTTTAGCGTACGGTTTGCAACCGGTCATTTCTGCGACGACGACGGATCCTCTCTCGTTTCAGCCGCAGCAGCAATATCAACAACAATTTCAACAACAACAACAAAACCCCGCTGCTTTAGCCGCGCATCAGTACGGAACGACGACGACGCCCACTCGGTCCACATTTTTTTAATAATAATAAATATATAGAATAATACTCTACGAACGCGACGCCGTAAAAGTTGTTTCACAGCAGAACAGACAGGAGCCACAGCAGCATGCGCAGCAAGACACACTTTTTTATTTGAACCCACACGCCGAGAACACGCGAGAGGAAATGCATTTTGACACCGCTGCTTTTTTTTTCTTTTTTGTTTGTGTCTCTATTGCGTCAGATGGTGAAAAAGATCTCCACTTAAATCTCTCGTATAAAATTTTGGCCTTTTTGCTCCATTTGTAACAACTCTCTTCAATACTCCTCCGCGCGCATTCATATTAACACGCACAAAACGGAGCGTTGAAACAAAAGAATACCACTCGACTACTCACAACAACAAAACAAAAAAGATGTGCGCCGCGTGTCGAAGAGCAGCGGGTTTGCTTTTGAAGCAACGCCCTTCGTCGTCGTCGCATACGTCGTCGTCCACGTCCATTTTTTCTCGCACGCATCGCATCGTCGATGGAAAAACCGACGTGTTTCGCTCTGCGGCGATATCGGGAACGTCATCCACGATGCACGCGAGAACGCACTTTACGTTTCACACGAACGCGAGAAACGAGGAAGAACACCGAGACTCGATGAAAAGGATGAGTAAAACGCGCACCTTTCACTCCACCTCGTTCGCGGCCGGAGGCGTTTCGACGCAAAACGCGCGAGCTGAAAAGAAAAGATTTAGCGCAGAAGCAGCGACGACGTCAACGGAAGAGGAAATGGTGGAAACGGACGTGCAGACGGCGAAAAAAGACGAGACGAAGATGAAAAAATCCGCGCAGTCGTACATGCTGGCGCACCCGACGTACGATTTCGGGTTCATCGAACAACTCAAACCGAAACACCGACCGCCGCAAGGCGCGAGAGATTACGTGTCTATGTTCGCGGTCTGGTCCGCTCGGAAAGGGTTCGATACGATCACGAGCTATTCGCACGAGAAGAGCTTGACGAAAGATCAGTGGTTGTTTCGGTTTATATTTTTAGAGACGGTGGCGGGGATTCCTGGGATGGTGGCGGGAATGTTGAGACACATGAACTCGTTGAGGCTGTTGAGACACGATAACGGGTGGATTCACACGTTGTTGGAGGAAGCGGAGAACGAACGAATGCACTTGATGACTTTTTTGAACATGAAACAACCGTCGATTTTCTTCCGAGCGGGCGTGTTGGCCGCGCAAGGGGTGTTTTTTAACGCGTTTTTCTTTAGTTATTTGATCTCGCCGAGAACGTGCCACCGATTCGTCGGGTATTTAGAGGAAGAGGCGGTGAGAACGTACACGCACGCGTTGAACGATATCGACAGCGGAGGAACCGACGCCAGGCAATGGGCCAAGGAAAGAGCGCCGAAATTGGCCATCGAGTATTGGAAAATGGACGAAGACGCGACCATTCGAGACGTATTACTCGCCGTCCGAGCGGACGAAGCCAGTCACGCGCACGTCAACCACACGTTTTCCAGCATGGGCACGACGCAAAAGAACCCGTTCGTGAAAGGCGAGAGTCATTTGCCGGAAAACTTTGTCGAACCTCCACCCGGGTTCGTCCCGAGCGAAGAAAATCGAGTCGCCAAAGACGCCGATTCGTTCTAAGATATACTAAAATTATATACTATCTATAACGTGTGCGTGTGTTAATAATCGAGAGAAAAGAGAAGTTAAACGCAGTTTGAGAGGAGAGAATTGAAGTGTATACCATTTAGAGTCAGCACACGAACCACCTTGTAAATACGCGCAGATACACAAAAATCGAAGCCTTCTCTTCCTCACTTTTATTCGTACACGAATTCAATTCAACAACAACAACAACCTGCCGCTGCTGCTGCTCGTAAAACGCGCTCCTCACGTCGAACGACGATATGAACAACAACAACAACAAGCGTCACAAACCTAATGATACTCCTGATACTTCTGGTGGAGTAAATGGTGGTGTAATCAACCGCCAGTTAACGTTCCAAACGAGAAAAAAAATCGACGACGCCGCCTCCCGAAACGATCGACGTTTAGCGTTTACCACCTACGACGAAAGCAAAAACAACCCCGCGATTGCTCTCCCGATGCACACGCTGAACGTATTGTTGCATCTCTGCTCTGCTAACGATGAAAATGATTCTTTTTCGACGAAAGAAGAGGATAAGGAAAGAGCGGAAGAGATTTTCTTTCGTTTGATGAAAGACTCCGAGGAAGAGGAGGACAAACATCAACAAGGGAGAAGGAAAACGGAGATGAGCTACACGGCGATGGCGAGAGTGTACGCTCGAAACGGCGAATTCGAGAAAAGTTTCGAGATGGTCGATTTGTGCAAAAACGGAGGAGCTTTAGGAAAAGGAAAAGATGGAGGAGGGAAGAAGACGCAACAAAAGCTGACGCCAAAGTTGAGGACGTACGCGCCTTCCTTGCGCGGGTTCTGCGAGAGCGGGAACTGGAAGCGAGCCGAAGACGTGTTCGAGGCGATCGAGCGAGAAGGTTTGGAGTGCACGGAGATGGAATTTACGGCGATGATGAGCGTGTACGGGAGAGAGAAGAAGACGTGCGAGGAGAATGGGTTTAGGATGTTGAGGAAAATGAAGTCGAAAGTACGAACGTGCGGGAAGGAGTTGATTGAAAGCGTGGAGAGATTTTTCAAAGCCGAGCCGAACGCGTGGCGGTGCGAGACGGTGGAAAACGTGGAGAGTAGCTCCGGACGGTTTGAAGTCTCCTCCGAAAACACTATTATTGGTAGTAGCAGTGATAATAATAACAATAATAATAATAATAATAATAGTAATAATAGCAAGAAGCAAACGTTCAACTTGAAACGAGTGGGGTTGAACGAAGTCGAATCGAAAGAGCTGATTGCCTCGGTCGGGAAACTCGCTCGAGAACGCGAAGCCGGCGCAAACTTTGACGATTTTTGCAATTGGTTGGAGGCGCGAGAGGCGAAGGTACAATGCATCGTCGACGGAGCGAACGTCGGGATGGCGAACCAGAATTTTGCCGGCTCGAGGTTTCATTTCGGCCAATTAGATAACGTCGTCGAAGAGTGTCGACGGAGATACTGTGTTTGTTCGACGAGCGACGCGAGCGAGGCGTCGAAGCAACGCCCAGTCGTCTTCCTCCACCAACGCCGCACGAAAGACCACGCGGCAAAGCACCAGTTTGGCGAAAAAATACTAAACAAACTGAGACAAAACAAAGAGATATTCGTCACGCCGCACGGCTCGAACGACGATTGGTATTGGCTCTACGCCGCGTTAGTCGCCGGGGAGGACGCAGTTTTAATCTCAAACGACGAGATGCGCGACCACGTGTTTCAAATGCTCCCGGATCCTAACTTGTTGAGACGATGGAAAGAGAGACATCAGGTGCGATTTAGCGTGACGAAAGGTGAGGTAGAGCTTTACGAACCGGCTGTGTTTACCACGTGCATACAAGAAAACGAGGAGGAAGAGTATTGGATGATCCCCTTCGTCGAAGACGACGACGAGGAGAAAGAAAACGACGACGACGACGACGACGACGACGAGAAATGGCTCTTTTGCTGCAAGAAGCAATAATAATACTGCGGTAGAAATACCAGTACTACTAGTAATCTATCGTCTCCGTAATAAGAAGCTCTATCCTAATAATAAACTAATAATAGCGAAGCGACGCTCAAAACTCTACGACTAAAAATACGTACTCCTCCGAGGACATATCCTCGTCAATCTCACACTTTGTCGCGCCGAGTTTTTCGCACTCGTCGAAAAATTTTGCTTGCAGACCAATCGCGCGTTCTCTTCTCAACTCGCACAAGATGACCTTCTCGCCTAATATCGAGCACGCGTTCGCTAAATCTGTACACGTCTCCGGGTCGTAGAGCACGTCCGCGCCGATGATCGTCCGCGCTTTATTCTTCAAATGTAAACTCTCTCTCGTCACACTTTTGCTCCAATCGAACAT
>Ga0181599_1004112_pt1 | contig 11842 bp, 6 predicted proteins | sample 041ome_3_FD_148658 | JGI IMG/M metagenome (GOLD analysis project Ga0181599, IMG submission 148658) | Coastal salt marsh microbial communities from the Groves Creek Marsh, Skidaway Island, Georgia - 041405US metaG (spades assembly) | ecosystem: Environmental > Aquatic > Marine > Intertidal zone >...
CGTTGCTCGCGGCCGTTGTTCTTCCTCTTCCTCCCGCTTCTTCTGTTTCTTCTTCTTCTTCAATCTCGCCTTCTTCCGCCATTTTTTATATATCTCGCACCGTTTTGACTGCCGCTAGGAGTAACGAAAGGACGATTGTAAACACAAACGGCCACACGGTTGGCGCGTAAAACTACGAAAACCCTAAACACTTTGCGCAGAAAAAAAAGCTCCGCGTTCGTCGGAAAAGGCGAAGAGAGACAGAGAACAAGACGAGAGACGAGAGAATCGTCGAGCGCGCGCGCGCTTCGACGGAGAAGGAGATTTCTTCCAGAGGGAGCTTCGCTCTTCGAGGAGGAGGAACGAGACGGGAGATTATAAGAAAAAGACAAAGAGAGCGAGAGAAAAGAACAGAGATTCGAATCGGAAAGAAAAAGCGCACTCGTAGACAGAAGAGAAGACGACGACGACGACGAAGAATATGGCGGGAATACCACCGCCGCGAGTCTCCCGACTCGACTTTCTGAAACAAAAACCGCCGCCAAACTACGTCGCGGGCGTTGGACGCGGCGCGACTGGGTTTACCACGCGGTCCGACATTGGCGGCGCGGTGAAACAAACCGCCGCTGGGAAGGTGACGGTTGTCTCCGGAGGAGGAGCTTCAGGAGGAGGAGGAGGCGAAGACGAAGACGAAGAGTTGAACCCGAACAAACGAAGGGAAAAAGGGAACGACGACGCGGGGTTGTTCGCGAAAGATGCGAACGATGGTTCGTACGACGAGGACGACGAAGAGGCGGATCGGATATGGGCCGCCATCGACGCGTTTTGCGACACCGACGAGAGGACGAAAGCGAAAAAGGAAAGGTTGAAACGCGAGCGGAAAGAGGAGAAGAACGCGGTGAAAGAAGGAACGATTAAAGATCAATTCGCGGATTTGAAGAGGAAACTAAGCGAAGTGAGCGAAGAAGAGTGGGATCAGATTCCAGAAATTGGGGATTATAGCATTAAGAAGAGCAAAGCGTACGAGCGGTTCACGCCGGCGCCCGATACACTATTGTCGGCGGCGTTGAAAGAACGAGAGACGGTGAATACGGACGAAGATCACGAGAGAGGAGGTGATGGAGCGAGCACGGATTTAACCGCGGTGGGAGAGGCGAGAGGTTTAGGATTGGGATTAAAATTAGACGGTTTGCAACAGCAGCAATCGCAAGATAGTCAAAACGGGTCATCTACGGTCGATCCGAGAGGGTATTTAACCTCTCTGTCGTCGTTGAAAATTAACTCGGCGGCGGAAATTTCGGATATTAAGAAAGCGCGATTGTTGTTAAAATCGGTGATTAATACGAACCCAAAGCACGCGCCCGGTTGGATCGCAGCAGCTCGCTTGGAAGAGATTGCGGGAAAATTGAAAGCGGCGAAAGATCTGGCGAGGAAAGCGTGCGAGGCGTGTCCGAAAAGCGAAGACGCGTGGATCGAAGCTGCACGTCTACACGGCACGGATTCCGATCAAGGGAAAGCTATATTAGCCTCGGCTGTTGAATCGTTGCCGAATTCTGTCGCGATTTGGATGCGAGCGACGCAAGCGGAAAAAGACGAAGATCGGAAGAGAAGAGTTTTGAGGAAAGCGTTGGAAAACGTCCCGAATTCTGTTCGTTTGTGGAAAGCGTTGGTAGATCTATCCGACGAGAACGATGCGAGAGCGTTGCTTCAAAGAGCAACGGAGTGTTGTCCACAACACGTCGAGTTATGGCTCGCGTTAGCCCGATTAGAATCGTACGATAACGCGAGAAAAGTTTTGAACAAAGCGAGAGAAACGTTGCCGACGGAACGCTCGATTTGGGTCACCGCTTCGCGATTAGAAGAAGCCAACGGAAACGGTAAAATGTGTCAAAAAATAATCGACCGGGCGATCAAGTCTTTGAGAGGTAAGAATGTGAAAATTGACAGAGATTTATGGATGAAAGAAGCTGAAACGTGCGAAAAGAGCGAGCCGCAATCGCTGGATACTTGTCGCGCGATTGTCAACGCAGTCATTGGCGAGAACGTGGACGAACTAGATCAGAAACTCACGTACGCTGCAGATGCGTCCGATTTTGAAAAGAATGGCTCGTTTGAAGTCGCACGAACGATTCGCAAGAAACTCATCGAGCTCTTTCCTGACGACGTGGAAATCTGGATCGACGCCGCGACGCTGGAGAAGAATTGCAAGAATTTCAAAGGCATGGACCAAGTCTTGCGAGACGCGACGACGAAACTTCCGAACGAGGAGATCTTGTGGCTCATGGCGGCAAAAGAGCGATGGTTACAAGGTGATGTGACGGGTGCGCGATCGGTGTTAGAAGAGGCGTTTTCTGCCAACCCAGAAAACGAGGACATTTGGTTGGCGGCTTTCAAGTTAGAATTTGAAAACGAAGAGTTGGAGCGCGCGAGTTTACTCTTGAAAAACGCGCGCAATAGAGAAGATGGAGACAAGACAAACTCCGCTCGCGTGTGGATGAAATCAGCGGTGTGTGCTCGACAAATGAACGATGCGGAGGAAGAACGCGAGGTGCTGAAGAAAGGTCGAACGTTGCACCCGAAATTTTGGAAGCTGTGGATTATGTCCGGCCAACTCGAAGAGAGAGAAAAGAAGTATGCCGAGGCGAGAAAAATATACGATTTAGGATTAAAGAAATGTCCAGATGCCTCGCCGATGTGGATTGCTAAAGCGCGATTGGACGTGTTGGAAAAGAAGTTTGGCTTAGCGCGAGCGACGCTGGAACAGGCGCGATTGAAGAACCCCAAAATTCCAGAGTTGTGGCTCGAAGCTGTCATGGTGGAGAAACAGTTTGGCGAGCACACCGCGGCGTCTGCGTTGTTAGCCAGAGCCCTTCGCGAGTGCCCGAAAGCCGGTATTCTCCACGCTGAAGCCATCAAATCAGCGCCTCGTCCACAACGAAAGGCTCGATCCGTGGACGCGCTCAAAGCATGCGACGACGACCCAGACGTAGTCTGCGCGGTCGCTCGTCTGTTCTGGAACGACCGCAAATTAGACAAAGCCCGCGCGTGGTTCAACAGGGCCGCCACGTTACGCCCGGAAGACGGTGACGTCTGGGTCCGCTACTACGCGTTCGAAAAGTCTTTAGAAGACGACGCAGAAAGCAACATAAACCCCTTAAACGCCAAAAAGGCGAAGAAAGCCAAAAACGACGACACTACCACTTCGCCGAAAGAAGACGTCCTCGCTCGCGCGTCCAAGGCGAAACCGAACCGAGGTCGTTACTGGGCGCCCGTTCGAAAAGATTTCAACAATTGGCGCGACTCCGTCTCTGAAACCGTGCTCAAAGTTTTGGCAAAAATGGAAAGCGAAGGCGAATTTTTGAGTTGAACAACAACGCAAGAGAGGTTCCCTTATTTTAGCGCAGTTGTGTTACATTTCCCACCTCACTCTAAAAAAAACGCCTCTCACGCATATAAACACGTTCGACGAAGATACATACTAAACTCTCTTCGCGTAATAATAAATGCCGGTCAAACCGGGCCCACCGCCACCAATTCCTCCTCTCCGCGCTCCAGAAACCGTTCACATTCCGTCTGCGAATAAAACCTTGACGTTCACGCAATACACGGACGAGGACAAACAGCTTCCCGAAATTTCAACTCTAATCAAACAGCAACTCAGCGAACCGTATTCGATATTCACGTACCGGTACTTCTTGAACCAGTGGCCGCAGCTGACATTTCTCGTGTACGAAGGTTCGAAGTGCGTGGGGACGGTCGTGTGTAAATTAGACGACCATCGCGGGTCGTTTCGAGGGTACGTGGCGATGTTGGTGGTCGCCCCGGAGGCGAGAAAGTTAGGCTTGGGGAGTATGCTCGTGGAGAGAGCGCTAGAAGTGATGCACGAAATGGGCGCGGATGAGTGCGTGTTGGAGGCGGAGAGCACGAATAAAGGCGCGTTGAGATTGTACGAAAACTTGGGTTTTATTCGGGATAAGCGGTTGCATCGGTATTATTTAAGCGGGACGGATGCGTTCCGCTTGAAGTTGTGCTTCCCGCTGCCTCCGGAAGGAAGCGTCGCGCCTGCGAGGGAAGACGACGAATACCTTTAGAGGGACGCGCTACTTGGTAGCACATTAGCTCTTGCGAAATAGATAGATCATAGAGTGTTAGTTTTGTAAATTGTGTAATGCTAAATAGTTGTGTAGAATGCTACTACAAATAAGTGTCTAAACGAGAAGAGCTCGTCTTCTCTTTCTTTATCTCTCTCTCCCTCTAATTAAGTCTTGACTACAAAAGGAGCTCAAAAACTCATCAAACACACACACACACATACAAACGCACCAATGATTGGTGCGACGATGCGTGTAAGCGACGAGCAAAATGAACTCCCCAAACACACGCGAGCGCCGTTTATCTGCCCAATTTGCCTCTTCTCCCGGTCGTCTTCGTGTGTTGGCCTCTCACCTTGATGCCCCAGTAGTGTCTCAAACCTCTGTGGTTTCTCATCTTCTTCAACCTCTCGATGTCGTCTCTCAACTTGGTATCCAACTGGTTGGAAGTCAACTGAGTGTATTTACCATCCTTAATGTCCTTCTTTCTGTTCAAAAACCAATCCGGCACGCGAAACTGTCTCGGGTTGGAGACGATGACCATCAACGATTCGAGTTCAGCGGCGGAGAGTTCCCCGGCTCTTTTACCCATATCGATTTCCGCCTTCTTGCAGATGATGTTCGCAAATCTGCGCCCGATACCTTTGATTTTCGTGAGAGAGTACATGACCTGTTCGCGTGCGAAAGAGAAAAGAGGAGAAAGGCGCGTCAGCGACTGTGTTTTCAAAAGAGAAAGAAAAAGAAACGGGAGCCCCGTGCGTGGACCCTTGTTTGCGCGAAAATGGAAGGAAAAAAAAGAAAGTAGCGCTCCGCCGCGCGCGCATTCGCGAACGCAACGCGCGCTCGAACGGACCGCATTCGCGCTAAGAAGTACTTTCTGAACGCCGCGAACGCTACTCCTCGCGCGTTTACTTTTCCACACCATCACCCACTCGAGATGCGTGCGCGCCCGGATCCTCCAAAAAATCCCAGGGCTAAAGAGAGAGAGGAAAAAAGAGAAGAGCGCCGCGAAATGCAACCGCGCGCGCATCCTCGCGAACCATAAAAGCGGTCCGTAACTATCGTACCTTCTCGCGTCCATCGACGTTCGTGTTTAAAACACGCAAAATGTGCTGGAAATCGTCACCGACAATCAAAGCCATGTTGTTGGTTGTGTTCTTCGCGTCTTTGAGTGAGGCTAGTAGGAGCGATTTTGTTCGTGAAGGAGCAAAACGCAAAAACGGGAGAGACAAAAAATTTGAAAACCCTAAACAATACAATTTCTATCGCCATTTTCTTCTTTTGGATAACAAAAAATGAGTGCGAATGTAACTTTAGCGTCGGTCGTTCGATGCTCGACCTCCGCCGCCGCGAGCAGCAGCGGCGGCGGCAGAAACAACAACAACAACAAATGCATCGCTTTTAAAACGGTCAATTCAAAAGCTGGGAAGCTTTTGAAGCGCGGCGTGGGTGCGCCGACCACGCGAAGCAGCAGATTGGGAAGCAAAAATCCAATCGCGACGGCGTCGTCTGCGGCACCGACGCACGCGTCGACCTCGGACGCGCTGCAATCAGCCTCGGTTTTCCTCGTCGGTCTCATGGGAACCGGGAAAACTACGGTTGGGAAAAAGCTCGCCGAATCTTTGGGTTACGGGTACTTCGATACCGATCAGTTGATTGAACAAATAACGAAGCAAAAAGTGCACGAGATATTCGAGGAGGAGGGCGAAGAGGCGTTTCGAGAGACGGAGAGCGCGATATTAGCGGAAGTGGCGTCGTATAAAAGAGTGGTGGTATCCACCGGTGGGGGCATCGTGACGGTGAGAAACAACTGGATGCACTTGCACAACGGCGTGACGGTGTGTTTACAGGGCGATCATCGAACGTTGGCGAGGCGGGTGCATAAAGACGGCGTCGACGCGAGGCCTCTGTTGAAGGAGTGTCTCTCCGAGGAGGACGAAGAGGCACAGATTGCTAAAATCGAAGAGAAGATTCAGTCGTTGTGGCAAGACAGAGGCAAGATGTACGCGGAGTGTGACATTGCGGTTTCGGTCAATGGCGATGAGGGAGACGCGTACGGCGCGAGCGTGGAGACGATCGTGGAGAGGATTTGTAAATCTATAGATAAGCGCTTGCGCGAGGACGGAAAGCAAGAAAAGCTGAGGAAGGAACCAGCAGCTGGCGACGTAGAGTTGAAGGATTTGAAAACGGGGGAGAGAATAGATAAGATCGATTAAGTTTTACTGTTTGAATTTTTGAGTATGCATGAGTTTTTGTAGTATCATTCTTATCGAAATACTCGTGTCTACGGAAAACATAATACGAAAAAAATACTATCAACTCGCGCTCGCTTGCGTATTATACGTATCACTGCATAATCAGTGTAATCATTATTATTAGATGCATGGTACATCCAAACCTCAGCATCGTTTTTGAATTCCTTTTCTCTTTCTTTTCTTTTTCTCTCTCTCCTCGTCTCTCTCTTAAATTATACCATTTCTTTGTCGAGCTTACCTTCCGAGTCGCGAACGGCGTCTTCGACCAACTCTGGCGGGCCGATGAACGATAAGAGCGCCGGAAGCGTCACCAGAGCGTTGAACAAGCCAACGAACAAAATCATGGCATACATGGAAAAGAAGTATTTTTGAAAGTACTCGTAATCTGCGCCGACGAGCGGGAGCACCGCTAAAAATGTCGTGAAAGCAGAGGCAAAAATAGCCGGTCCCATTTCCGAGAGCGCCTGAGCCGCGCGCTGCGGTCTCGTGCCTTTCGCTTCCGCGAACGCGCGAGCTTCGTGAATGACAAACTCGATCGAAATACCAACCGTCATGATTAGATTCACCATAGTGACTGCGTTTAATTTTAAGTCAATCCAATGAATCAAACCGTACAGCTCGATTTGAACCACCGCAATCACAAAGGTCAAGATAACATCGAGCCATAAGGACGTCACGAACGGATACATGACGACAAAGGCAATCGCCACGGAAATGCCTAAACCTCGCAGAGTGTTTCTTTCTATGTTCAAATACTGTTCGTTCAACGCGTACAAAGCGTAGTCGAATGGAAATACCGTCGCACCATCTTCTGTGGCGAGCTTAGAACTTTCGGCAATCTTTCGCGCCTCCCGCATGTGATGTAACTTGTCTTCCAACGAGAACACATCCTCCACGTAAAAGATGGCGCGCACGTCGCTGACGGTCGTGTACCCTACACTCGTTGGCGTAGAATTCGTAATCATCAGCGATTGCGAAATCTGTCCTCTCTCACCTCCGTCGAGAAAGGTTTGCATGTTTTGATTATACAACGCCGGTTTATACACTTGACGCCACGGGCACACGCAGTGATTGTTCGTCGCGTTATACGAGCATCTGTACGTCTTCGAGGCATCAGTGACTGTCGGGTTGTGCGTAGTTGGTGCGTACGCCATTTGTGGCTCCGCATTCATGCACGTTCGAAAGCATTTCAATTTCTTCTCGGAAGCAGACAAACTCGCGTCTTCGTTGATAGCAGCGCATCTCTCCAACGATTCGTCGCTGAGGTTGATGTAATCGTACAGCCAGAGCGTGTCCTCGCTACAAACTTCACCTCCGCTGACTTTCCCTGTCGTTTCGTCTGCAAGGTATCGCAAGTAATTCACCGAGCCGTATTCGACGTTTACGTTCGGCGCGGTGACAAAATCGTGTTCGAGCAACGCTTGGTTTTCCGTAGTGGTCGAGAAGTCAACACCAGACGAGACCAACGACACTTGGTAGGTTGCAAAATAGTTTCTCGTGTTCAAAGCGTAATCGTAAATGTACGACGAGGAAGGCACGACATCTTCGAGATCTAAGCCCAACTTGACTTTGTCAATTCCAGCGGCACAAAATGCAAAAAATCCCGCCGAAAGTGCAACGCACATCATCCGAAAGACGATGCTCGCAAACGCGCCCAAACATCTGACGCACGAAAACCCGTCGGTACTGCTCGATTCTCCCGCTTTCTTTGACGAATGCTCGAGCTCGCCGACGGCGTCTGGATTCGCGTCTACGTGTCTTTGAAGATCGAAGAGCAAAAGGCACGGGAAAATGACCACGGCGGCAATGTAGTTACACACCACCGTCATCGCGACTTGAATCGAAAACGCGCGAACAGCTGGAATTGGCGTAATTGCACCGAGGCAAAACGCCGCAAAGTTCGTCGCAGAACTCGCCGTAATGCTCGCTCCCGCTTTTCTATACGCTCTCCTAATGATGTACTGCGCGGACGACCCTTTCGGGCTCTCGCCGTGGCAAATTCCAACGTATTTAGCAAATACGAAATAATCATTCATGCCGAGACCGAGCGCGAGGAACGGTACGACTTGCAACGTGATGGCGTTGAATTTTAATCCAGCTTCGACGTAAAACGCGGCAAACCCGAGCGAGGCAGCCGTACTCAGAATACAGACGATGGTGGCTAAAATTGCCGGCACAGGTCCCGGAGGTTTCCCGCTCTGGGCCGAGATACCTCTGATGAAGAAGAAGAAGCAAAACACAACCACCAAAGCGTATCCGATGGCGATGAATCCATACGCCGACTTCGAGGCGTCGCTGATGACATCTTCGAGAGATCGCGAGGCGTACCAAGACACTTCGATGTGTTCAAAATCTTTCGTCGCATTTTCGATGCCGTCCAGCCACGCTTTCTCCCATCCCTCTAAGATGGATTCCGCTTCGGATTCGTCCACAGCGTGTCTCTTAGAGCTTGGTAGCGTATACGTGGGGTCACCTGGCGGCGGCGACGGCGGCGGCGACGGCGGCGACTGGCAGGTGTATGTGTTCGCTGCCCAACCAAATCCACCGAGCGCGGCCACACAACCACTAACTGGGGTGTTAAGAATAAAGTCAAGACGGATGTCAGACGACGACGCCACAGAACGATCGACGCCGTATCCGTCGTCCACGTGGACGCACGGACATGCATTAGCTGCCATCACGTTTGCGGAATTACAGCAAGTTAGAACTTCATCATTTGTTGGCGTCATTCCTAGGTTCATTTTTCCGAGGACAACGAGACAATTATCTCGATACGTGTCGTAGTCAGCCGCGCACGTGTCGTGTTGTGTTTTTTCCGCAGAGGTGCACGAGTGCGCTCGAACGGCAACGCCTCCTCCGGCACAATTATTGGCAACTTGAACGTTGACTGCATCGCTAGTAGCATATGCGAGAGCCGGATTTAAGGCAACGCCTCCCGCGACGGTCGCTATGACAGTTGCATCGCACATGCAATAATTTCCGTAATACCCTTGCGCTAAACCACACATCTCGAGACCTTTTGCCAAATCGGTTGGATTCGCCATCGCCTCTTGTAAAGCAGTGAGAAACGGTGTCATGTTTGAGATGCAGCTGTACCCCTCGCCCGGTGGCGGCGGCGACGGGGGCGGTGGCACGGTCGGACACTCGTCGTACAATTCGTTCTCCCTGAGACATTTTGCCGCGTACGTCTCAAAGTATTCTCCAAACGTATCGAAATAGTCCTTCCTAGGCGTCGTGTCCAAGAATCGGCAATGGCACTTCTGTTTGGACGCGTCGTAAACCATAGCGCAACACTTCGTCGCACTTTCGTACGAGTTATCGAAATCGTTGCACGCCGCCGTTAATTCTGCGTCGCTCATGATTACTTGACACTCGTCCGCCGTCTTCGTCTCGTATCCCGTGTACGGCTGTTTATACTTTGTCGTCCCGTCCGGTTGCAAGTTACATTGTGAAACTCCCATATCGATTGCCGGTAATCCGCACGCTTCAATGACGAGAGCGCCAATAGCTGCCGCGGACGGGTTCGTTTGGAACAAATATTTCGCGCACGGGTGTTTGGTAAATGGCTCCATGAAACCGTCGCAGCACGTGGCCGGCTGACTGGCGCCGTTGGGACTGCATCCGTACGTCACCACAGACGTGATGGCGAACGAATCCACGCACGAGCAATCAGCTTCAGTCACATCCAACGGGCAACCCAAAATATCCAACTCCACGGAGCCACTGTCCAACCACTCTGTCGTCAACACCCCTCGCTCGGCGAGTTTCTTCGCCGAACGCGTTGCGAACACGTTGCGCATGCCGCCGATGCCGCTCACGAGTGCCGTATCACCTTCCCCTTCGTAGGTCGTGCCACCAAAAATCATTTTCAACGGCGTTTGCAAGTTGTACCACTCCTTGCACTTATCGTCGATAAATTTCTTGGTAAAATCCGTTCCAAAATTAAACGAACTCGCATCCGTAAAATCCGGTCTCGAAGTATACGACGGCGTAAACTTGGTGTTATTCTCAATCCCCGGTACGCTTTGCATCCCTTGCTTAAAGCAATCCAACGGCGTCAAGTGAAAACACGGCGTCTCATCCGCCGTATCTACCACTTTATAGCACAGATTTTCATACTTCACCTTCCCGGAGTATTGCGCGCCGACGTGGTCGTACTCCACCGAAACGAACCACTTTTCCAACTCCTCCATCTCCGCGAACGCTTCCTTCGACGCGAGCGTCTTTCCCTCTTTCGCGGTTAATATCAACGATTGCACGCGCGCGAAACCGTACGCGTCTTCGTAATAGTCCATCTGATCGTGGATGTCCGTGCTGTCGTCAACCTGCGGCGGCGCGTATTTTCACAAATTTTGTAAGAAGAGGAGAGAAGCGAAAAGAGAGTCAGTCAAGAAGAAGCGGGGGAAGGAAAAAAGACAGAATTGAATTGAACAAAAAAAGAACTGAATTTTGAAGAAGTAGAAGAGAGAGAGAGAGAGAGAGAGAGAGAAGCAAAGAATCCAACAACGCTCTCTTTTCTCTCGACCACCTCTCGTTTCGTCTTTCTTCTTTTCCTCCTTTCCTTCGATATCGCGCGAGCTATCGCGGAGAGACTACACGAGCAAAAGACCGATGATACTACATTCTCCCCTAAAAGAGAGAGAAAATATCTCCGACAGAAGCAAAAATATAAAAAATATAAAATTCGCACCCAAAGCTTGAACACGTCGTCCTCGATCTCCACCAAAAGCATACCAATCGCCAACAGCCCAAAGGTCAACAGACACAAAAGAACGTGCATCTTGGGCGTCTTCGAGACCGAGTCGCCGATCAGGGCGGAAAAGGAAATCAGAAGACGCTCCAGGGAGAACATGTTGCTTCGCGTTTACGTCGTCTGCTACGATTTGTTTTTTTTTTTTATTTTGCAGCCGTTGGTTGAAGCGTGCGTGTGACGGCGAAAAGTAGTATTTGAAATTTCTCTTTTTCTCTCTCTTTCCGCTTCACAAAAAAAAAACTTTCGCGATCGCTACGTAACAGGAAATAGGAAGAGCAAGATCCGCAGAAAGAAACTCGCTGTCTTTGCGCGGTTTGGTTTGGTGGTATTTGATGTTTTGTTGTTTTTGAACGAGTGAGAAGATGAATTTTTTTTCTGAGGCCGGGAAAATATCTTTCGTCGAGTCACGTTATCTGCGTCAGCAAATAACGACAGCTTTTTTTTGATTTAGGGTTTTTGTTTAGGGTTTTTTTGTAAACCCTAAACCCAAAAGAGAAGAAGCAGCTGAACCATAAAATCAGTTTTTCAACATAAAAAAACAAACGAAAAGAGCATATGGTGCAAATGCCAACCGCGTCGAGCGAGAGCGCGCCGGTGCGTCTTTCCCTCTTTTTCGTCGTTGCTCTTCTTCTTCTTCTTTTTATTATTTGCGCTGTTATTGTTATATCGTTGCGCGTGCAACCGCGCGCGGGGATTCGTTTTTTTTCGTCTTACTTTTCTTCGGGGAGAAAGAGAGCCCGCGGAATGAAATTTTTGTTCTTCCC
>Ga0181599_1004122_pt1 | contig 11825 bp, 7 predicted proteins | sample 041ome_3_FD_148658 | JGI IMG/M metagenome (GOLD analysis project Ga0181599, IMG submission 148658) | Coastal salt marsh microbial communities from the Groves Creek Marsh, Skidaway Island, Georgia - 041405US metaG (spades assembly) | ecosystem: Environmental > Aquatic > Marine > Intertidal zone >...
GAGGCAGTCCCTCTTAACGACTTTTTATCCATTTCTCTTCACACAATCATCACACGTTTTGCACGCGACGACACGCATCATCGAGGCGCAGCGGGAGCAGGGGCAGGAGCAACAGCAGCAGCAGCGGTCCGCGACGCTTCTTTTTTAAAAGCGCCTCGACGATGAAGCAACCCCAGAATCAGAGGAGTTCTCCTCTGAACTGTGAAATCGTCGCCGTCGATGGTCGATATTTTCGAAAGCAATCAATCGATTCCTCCGAGCAAGGAACGTATTTGCGAGAGAAGAAGGAAGCGCGAGAGAACGCGAGGACGTTCGCGGCAGACGATAAAGGATGGCGGAACGATGCGGTGCTGAGAAAAAGAAGAGAGGAGGACGAGGAGGAGGATAAGAGTAACGGGGAAGACGACTTTGATGGTACGTCGTGATGTATATGAAACGTGTGTGTGGTGTGGAAATATATGACGTGTGATATTACAAGAGCGAATCGGCTTTCTTGGTTGGGTCGTCGGATAACTTTTTCCAAGCGTTCATGTTGAGTATCGTCGGGAAGACAATCATAGAATACGCGAGGAGCACGGATGGTTCGAACGGAAAGTCGACGAAGAGAGAACCCCATTTGACCAGAGCGGAGACTAAAGTGGAGACGAGCGCGAGCTTGAGGAGAAGGAACGCGTCGTCGGTTTCGAGGAAGGATGTCCCGGCAGATGGGGTTTGTAACGCTTTTGTTCCGGCGAGGACGGAGACCGCGTCGGCGTCGTCGGCGTCGTCGGAAGAGATACCTAATCGTTTGCCTTCTTGGTACATGCGATAGGCCGCGATGCCCATGGTGGCGTTACCGATACACGTTAAACCGGCTTGTAACGCGACCACGGAATTGAGAGCCGGGGAGTTGTAGAAGACGTGGAACGTGCACGCAGCTAAACCAGAAGCGTGGGAGGTAACCATACCCCACGTCAACCCTTTGTAACTCGGGCGTTTCTTTACGTCCGCGTAGTTCCAGATTAACGACATGGCGACGAGCCATTCAATCAACGAGGAAGCGTGGATGACCCAAGTTGGTAACGACAACGCGTTCCCTGGTTCGCCGTGTTTGGCGGACGCGATGAGGGAGGAGACGACACTGCCATCCGCAACATCCGCGATGGAATCCGTCGTCGCCGCGACGGCATCTGGAGAGGACGAAGAGACGAGCGCGGCGGCACCGACGACGAGCAACGTTAACCCTGCTAACGAGAACGTGCTGTTGATGTTTATCCTGTTGTCAGTACTACCGCCGTCGTCGTTCTCACTCCTCGCATCTCCCATACTTTTCCCGGTGCTATTTTCGCTATTAACGACAACACTATCAACGCTACGAAGAGTCGTCGTCGCCGTCGTCGTCAAATCTTTTTCTCGTTTCTCCTTCGCCTCTCTCTCGGCATCTCTCAAACCTTCTCGCATCCCCAGCACGATCAACAAGTTCGTAATCGTCAACAAACTCTCCGCACCGCCGTGCAACCAATCCACGTTTGCTAAAATATCCGAGTAGTGCACCTTGGCATAAATCCCAGCCGGTATCGTCGCAAAGACAAACACGAGTAAAAACTTGAACCCGAACAAAGCTCGCTTCGGAAACGCGGTCTCTGGTTTCCCAAGAAAGAAGAGAAAGAACAGGTACGGGAACAGAGAAGCCGCGAATAAGTTCGCCTCTAACGTCGTGTACTCCGCGTCCGTCACTCCCCACGGGTCCACGAACGCTTCCGTTTTGCGCTTCATTCGTCCTCCTCCTCGTCGTCGTCTACCAACAACAGCAGCAGCAGCAGAAGCAGAAACAGCACTTTGGTGAGTGCTCGTCGTAAACGCAAACGTTGCACGTTCTCTCAATTCGAACGACGAAGACGACGACGATACGACTCTCGACGCGGCAACCGCGACGACTGGCTTTATGAACGTCTCTCCTCTTCTTCGTATTCTTCTGCTCTCGTTATTGTTATTCTTCTTCCGTCTTTCTAATCCAATCGGGTTTCCAGATAACGAACCATGAAACGCGCTTTGGTATTGCACAGGTACACACGCAGCCATTATTTACTTTCGTAATATATACACACACACGCGCACACGCAGGCAGAGACAGACAGGTGCTCTCTGTCTCCTCGTCAAAGCGCGTTGTCTTGTTCGTTTGAGAAGGTTTTAGTCGCGTTTTTAGATACGTTTTTTCCCGAAAAGTGCTTCACTCTTTTCCCGCGACGTCTGTCTCTGCGCGTGCACACAAAAATGAGCGGCTTCCTCATCGCGTCGTCGTCTGCGTCTGTGTTTCGTTCTGAAAAGAGCGGCGTTATTCGATCGAGATCTTCCGCGTTTGCTTCTTCCTCTTCTCCTTCTTCTCTTGGGAAAAAAGCAGCCACATTTTGCACTCTTCGATCTCTTCCGTCGTCGTCGTCGTCGTTCCGGTGTCGTCGTCGAGTTTCCGTCGGCGTCCGCGGTTCCTCCTTCGACGAGAACGAGAAGACCGGCGTCGACGAACAACAACAAGAAGAAGAACAACAACCGCGCGAATTCGACACTTTGAAAGAGCTGGAAAAAGACGTGCTCGCGTTCCAAGCGCAAGACTTGTCCAACCCGGAGAAACAGAAGCAACGAGAAAAAGATATGCAAAAAAAGCAGGGCGTGGACGCGTTCAAGGAAGGCGTCGATCAATTCTTACTGTACGATTTCTTCGTCATATTATTCATATTAGCGTGGTTAGTGTTTGGCGTGGGCGTGAGATTAGGGGTGTATAAGCAAGGATTGAGTTACGACGAGCCGGTGTTGGGGACGTGGTTGTTTCTGTGGCCGTTTTTGTTTCAGCCGCTTTTGGGAGTTCACATGTTGGCGACGTTGGTTTCGCCGTTGATCGGGAAGTTGAAGGAGAAAGGGATATTGGGCGAAGATGCTTGGCAGTGAATGATGATTTGGGCACATCTATGTAATGTATACGTATTTACACATCGCGTATTTGCGCGTGGCGTTTCTATTTCAGTTTCTTTTACAAAACTCGGAACTACTTTTTGTTTTCCTCAAACGGACCGTACAAATCTTCTCTTCCGGCTAACTTTAAGAAGCCTCGCGCGTTTTCGGCCAAATCCTTTCCCGCGCCGTAGAGACTTCCGCCTATTAATAGACACAAATTTTCATCACCGAACGCTTGCCGCATGGTTTTGACTCGCTCCATCGTCATGCCACCGCCTGGAGTGAGCACGATTGAAGGCATATTTTCTAAATCGCCGCGCTCGCATCCGGATTTAATTCCTAAACATTCATCTTTACTAAAGCCAAATCGTCCGCCAAATGTTGGGAAGATAGTCATATCGCAGCCTGCGATTCTTGGTAAAACTCCGAGTAAAACTTCGTGCGCAAAGCCTCGGACAGAATTTCTCGTGCCGCCGCCGAGCATGCTTCCTAGAATAGCTGGGTGCGCGATAATCGGCAGCTTGAAGGAATCGTCCGCCGCGAGTTCACGACAGGCATCTAATCCGGTGATACCTGGAATCATTAAGACGGCACCAACGCCTAAATCTTTAGCAGTAAATGCTCTGCGAATGATTAAATGCGCCGGGGCGTTGAGGCAGGGTGCGTAAACGCAACGTCTTCCGGTAATCGAATTGGCTCTTCTCACAGCTTCGGAACATTTCTTAACCCGTTCTTCAAACGGTGCGTACGGTTGGTCTGCTAGTCCGTGGTCGTCTTTGATTACATCGATACCGCCGAGTGCGAATTGATACGCAAATTCTGCTAATTCGTCCGCCGAAGAACCCATAGGCTTCAACGCAGTCATCAAAAGTGGGCCTTTATGAACGCCAAGCATCCTTCGCAAACCTACGGAGCCGAAGCGCGGTCCCGGATAATCTTTTAAGATGCAATGCGGTAGTTTGACGTCTACTACCATGACATCCTCTTTAATCGAGGTGTTGCCAAATATCACGTTTATGAGCTGCGTCAGCTCGTTTCCGGCGCAATCGGAGTGATACGAAACCGTCGCCTCGAACGCATTCTTATTCTTTTCGACGTTGTTCTTGGAAGGGCAATACGCGCGACTTTTCAAACACTTGGACGCTTCGCTCAATTTTTCGCATCTTCCAACGACGTGTTCGCGAATCCAGGTGCCCTCCGGAACGAGCGACTCGGGAAGTTCCACAGTCTGTTCTAAACAAATCTCTAGCGTAATTTTCTTGGCTTCTTCTTCATCTTTTGCTAGTAATAGATATTTCACTTCAAATCGATCGCAGAGTGAATACGACGATGACGATGGTACCGAAGCCGTGTTCGAAGTGGACGTTCGTAAACGTAAACTGTCCAAAACTGGTCTTTCGTGTATGCGCAACTTGTCGTTCAAAGCGATGTTTTTCAACTGCTTCGGCGAAGCCGAAAACATGTCCTCAAATGTCACAGGTAACGGAGGCGCTTCCGGTTTGTTTTCCATGCTGTGATACACGATATTCTCGGCGCTGGTATGCTCTCGTCCAACTGGTGTATTATGCGGCGTCTGTCCAATTTTTCTCAACGCCGCTGGACTCGCGAGAAACATATCCTCGAACGAGTTCGAGTGCTTCCCAGCGGAAGACGAAAGACCATCGTCGTCGTCCTTGCACGTGCTGATGTCGTCGTAAATCACCCTGGCAATCGAAGGTAACGGAGACGGCAGCGAGGACTGCTCTCTCGATTTCTTCAACTCCGCCGGCGACGCCGAAAACATCGACGCGAAGCGAGAGACGTCTCGAATCTTTCCTTCGCCGTCGTCTGCAACATGTATTGGATATTCCTTTCTCGAAGACGAAGGAGAAGAAGAAATCTTCCGCAAGGAGGAGGGCGACGCGGCGAACATATCGTTAAAACGAGAGGTTAAATTATTCGTGGCGACATCGACGTTGTCGTCGTCGTTAATGTTCTCAGAGGGAGGCATCGCGCGTGCCTCTCTCTTTCGCTCTCTCTCTCGGATGCAAGCGCAAAGGTTTGAGCTTTTAGTGTGAGGCAAAAGTGAATTTTGTTCTTGTGTCTCGCTCACTCTCGCATATTTAATTAATGTTGCTTTTAATGTTGGTATATAATATTACATGTCTTTTGCCGTGTGTGTCTGTGTCAAATGTCTATTGTATAAGTGTACACTCCTCCTCTCTTTTTATTCGTTTATCTTTGTCTTTCTGTGAGGTAAGCGTCCAACGCGCGTTCAAACTCCCGCATGAAAATCGACTCTGCGTTTTCGCCTTCCTCGTCCAAGTCGTTCCAAAAACTGCCGTTGTTTGGAGACTTGTGCACTAACTCACCTCGCTCGGAGCGACAGGCGCAAATTGCAGTGGATGCTGCTTTGGCCACGAGTTTCTCCGCATCGGACATGCGCGTGGGTATGGAGCGCGACATGATGGAGGCGATGTCCGCCGGCGGAATATCCAGTTTAGATGCTTTTTTTAGGAGCATCGTGCTGATTTTCAACACTCTCTCGGAACTGGAGTGGAGTTCGATGTCGTTGTCGCGGAGGTATTCGATGTCCTCCTCCGCGTCGAGGGTCTCGATGTACTCTTTAGTGGATTCCGAGAAGGGTTGTTTCGTTTGCGGCCAAAACTCCCACTCGAAGCAAACGTCCTCCAGGGTGTGCGGGAGCGCGTAGCCGTGATCGATCGGGATCAAGGATACGATTTGGCCCGTAGTTTCGTCTTTTTTCACGAGGATATTTCCAGCGTTGCGATCGGTGTTCGCCAGGCGAATGTCCAGGACTGCAATTTTGTGCACTTCTTCCAAAGGGAACAAACTTGGTCCAAACTCCTCCGCCTCGGCGTCCGCTTTGATAAACTCTTGAATCGAACCCAGCTTTCCGCTGTTTTCGTTTTCTCGCTGAATAATATCGTCGTCGTCGCCGCTGAAAAAGACGTTCTGTTCGCTCAAATTTGCCAAGGAGGTAACTGGAACGCCAGAAAAGCCGTCGTGATCGAGTAAATACGCGGCGACTTCTCGCGCCGCGCCTTCGCCCACACGCGTACCTTTTCGCATGCCTTCACCCGGGGAGCTTTGAATAGCGGTTTCCGTATTGTTTATGTTGTTGAAGTTGTTCATCCAAGAATTTCCTCTTGGGTTGTTCTTTGCGAGTGGTTCTTCGTCTGCTGGTTTAAATACCGCCACAGTTTCGCCGACGGCGGACTTTAAAAAGTACGCGCCGCCCGTACCTCCCGAGGATAACATCGGGTGGACGCCCGCCAGTAATCCTTCTCTGGCCATGTCAAAACTCCCAATCGGTGTGATTGGTTGTTCCGGAGGAGAAACCGAGTCGATGGTCGAGTCTGATGAGCGTAAACTGTGTGAACGCATGTACGATCCACTTTGTTGGTGCGTTTGGTGAAAGCGATCGACCGAGGAACCAAACTGGTGGTTGTTTCCGTTGTAAGATCCCCAAGACAATCTAGGCGATTTTTGGTGGCTGCCGTTTCGGCTGCTACCGCCACCACTGTTGTGACTGTTGTTACTAATATTGATTGATTTTGAGATGGAATCGTATCCAGATCCATATGAACGCGACTCGCCGTTGTTGTTCTTGTTGTTGTTGCGCACGCCCCGAGGAATATTCATTGCGCCGTCGACGCTTTGGCGAACGGGAACGTGTGGTCTGAGTTCCAAAGTCGCACCCGCGCGAACACCGTAGTTGGATAAGGGCCCGTCTTTCAACGCTTTCGCCCCGTAAAACAAATCCAACTGATTTTGTCCTCCGTTATCTCCAGATCGCGCGCCTAAAGAGGAACTAAGCGCGGAAATCTTCCCTCTCAAACTCTCCGCGGTTTCGTCCGCTTTCAGATTCAACTCGACGTCGCGCGATCCGTGCATCTTTACCGTGACATTTTGCGCGTCTTTCTTCACGTAAAAATGCAACGTCGTGTTGTGTGTGACGTTTTCGTCCATCAATCGTCTCGAATCCGCCAACTCTCTTCCTTTCAAAAGAACCACCGACTCCAACTCTTCGTCTTCGTTCACGGGCGCTAACTTACTGTTATTCATCGCAGTCGTTTTCGGTGGAGAAGTCGAGTTCTTGCTCCCATTTGTAATCATTTTGTTTCGATTTCGCATCATTTTCATCGTTTCTAACGTGTTCGCTTCTTCGACGTACCTTTTCAAATCCCCGATGGTTTTCGTTTCGTCCAAAGGCAACCAGAAATCTCTCTCGATGACGTTTCCAGTCGCGTTATCCACCCCAACTGCGGCTTTAATGTGGATGTACGATAAATCCGAGAGCTTCACCATCAGTTTCCTGTATTCTTTCGGGTCGTCGAACGTATTGTTTTCTTCTTCTTCCGTATCGTTTTCGTTGCTTTGTTTTTCTTTCTGCGCGGCGTTGCGCAGCACCTCCGCAGGCAACACCAAGTTCACTTTGTTGCCGTCGTCCTCGTCGTCTTCGTCTTCATTGTTTCGTCCATTACTATTACTATTACTACTAAACCTGGACTTGCCTCCTGTGGTAGTGAACATCTTCTCTGGCACTCTCTTAATCCCTTCAGCTTTCGCTCTCAACGTCATGCTCGTCACGATCCCTCGTCCCCGCATCACGTCGATCGGTTCGTTGTTCCCGGTCGCCAACATGACTTTAATATCCGGTTTCCCGATGCGTTTCGAAAGCGACCGAGGCGTCATCAACTCCTCCGTATCCTTCTTATCCACATCTGAACCACCTTTCTTCGGTGTCATCGGTAGCGCCATCACATCAAACTCTTCTTCTTCTTGTTTTTCGTCATCCTCTTCTTTTTCGTTCGTCGTGCCCTCGTTCGTAATCGTCGATGACGAGGCATTCGTCCTCGCGCTGCTGATCCTCAACGCTCTCAACGCTTCCACTTCGTTCCTCGTCGTCCCGCTGCTGTTGTTCACGTTAAAGCCATGCACGCGCTCCGTCGGCTCTTTACTCGCCGAGTTGGTGTTCGAACTACTCGGCGAACGCATGCGCAGTATTTGCGTCGCGTTGTACTCTTCCGTCGTGGTCATTCTGTTTTTCGATCTCTCTCTCCTTTTTCCCCGTTTTTTCTCTCTCTCTCTCTCTCTCTATCCTTTTCGCGCGTACGCACACGCTCCCCTTCGCTGCTCCGCGCGCGAACTTTCTCTCGCTCTAAAATCACTCTTTTCTTGCGCTCAAATATACGCTCGACGCCTTTTCACGACACCACGACGCCTCTCGTATTCGCGTCGTCTCGCGTTCTCTCGAGCGGCAGTGCGCGCGCGCGAAAAAGAATGACGCAGAAAAAATGAGTTAGTTGGGTGCCTTTTGAGACCACCGGAAAAAAGAGGAAAATTTTCACCAACTGTTTTTTTTCACTTTTCGCCTAAAAATCTGTTGCGAGACATCTCTTGTTTCACGTTGTTTGGAAACAAGACATCACACAATTTTTTTGTTCTCCCTTCTCTCTTTCTGTTGTTCTACTACGCGTTGCCTTTTTAAAATGAGCTCCGCTGCTCACGCGTGCGCTGCTGCTCGGGGGTTTTCGATGGTGGTGTCGTTGAAGAGTGGTGGTAGTGCTGGTGGTACTCGCGGGGGCAAACGCAGGAGCGGATGTCAAAATTTTGGGAAAATGGCATCCTCGATGATTTGGAGCCGCCGTCGCGACGACGATTGGAGACGAGGACGATTCAGACGACGAGGACCACGGCGTGATGTTTTTACTATTCTTCGGGCGAAGAAAGAGGAAGACTTCGTGAAGGAAAACGTGGACAACGCGGCGAAGGTTTTAGATTCCATCATAAAAGAAACCGTGGAACAGATATTCGTGGACGAAGTTTCCGAGGAAGTGTTTGAGGAGGTGGACGAATTGAGCAACGACGACGAATCCGAATCGGCTTCGAAATCGTTCGAGAGAGAAAAAAGACGAAGGAAAGAGATGGAAAAAGAACAAATGCGCGTGAGGATATTAAAATCGGTGGTGAAATCAAAGTTTAACGAGTTAGATGGGACGTTTTTATCCGTGCTAGGGGCGTATATTAAGCAAGCGGAGATGAAAGACGACATGCCGTTGCTCTCGCTTTTGCAAGCGATTAAGGAGGAGACGTTGCAAGCGGTCACGGTTGAGATGCAACCGGAGATGCAGGTGGTACAATTAGTCGCGCGGTTAATGCGAGCGGAAGATAGAGCGGAGGTTTTAAAGATTGCGCATAAAGGCGGTGGACGTGCGAAGTGCTTGAAAGTGTACGATGGGGTAGTCGAAGATCCCACCGCAGAAGAAGAAGAAGGAAAGGACAAAGAGGACGAAACGTCGCGAGAAGATTACGTACCAAAAGCGGACATCGACGAAGTCGAAAGAGCGGCGGCACAGTTGTGCGACGAGATGGAGTTGAGAGAAGTTGTGTCGTGGGATTTGTTGTACCAAATTATTCTGGCGAGAGAATCCGCGAGACAAATGTCTCCCAAATCGGACAAGTTGGGCGTGTACTCCGAGATTGTCGTTTCGGGAGCGTTTGCGCCTTCAGAGTTGCCGAAAGCCGAGGCGGCATTGATTCGGAAACTCGTACAAACCGACGATGCGAATAAACGACGAGAGATGTTGTTCGAAGCCATGGAATCCGCGCGGATTGAAAACGAGAAAGCATCCGAAGAAGCGAGGAAACAACACGAGGAAGGGAAAATTAAACTCACGAAAACCACTCGCGGATTTAACGAAAGAGAAGAAGAAATCACCGACGAAGAGTTGATGCTAAAAGATTTAAGGCCGGGGAGAATGATTGATTGTTTGATCAATTTACGGTGTTCACTTTTAGACGACGAGAGGGTGAAGGAGAGAGGCGAACAGGCAGTCGTTGCGGAGAGAATGGCGGTTATGTATTTCGAAGTGTGCGATCTCGTGTTGAAAAACGCCAACGGCGGCATTCTCCCAACGAATAGAAGTAGTAGTAAAAACAATAGCAGCGCCTCAGGAGGGGGAGCCGCGGGTGCGAGATAGTGTATGCGTGTTAATTCTGATGTGAGCAACGCAATGTAGATATGTGTACAACAATTTATTTTAATTTTCGTCCTCGTCGTCGTCGGTGCTTCGCATCCGAAGCGCGTCGGCGAAACTTTCCTCGGCGATTTTACCCAATTCTGATTCCTCTAAAGAAGACCCGGCTAAGCTGCTAGTGTTGTGTGAGCGTCTAAATCCTTGCATCAATCGATGATTGGCTTCGTTATTCTCCAATCTATCTTTTGATGTTGGCGACGACGGTTCGTTCGCGCTATTACTATTACTCGCGCTATTCACCGCCAATCCAACTTTTGCTAAAACATTCGACACGTCGTGCGCCGACGGCGCTTCTTCAATTTCCTCGGCTTCAAACGATGAGTTACTATTCGATCCCGCTCGTCTGCTTTGTTTACTCCCGAGGGAAGATAAAGCGCTATTCTGTGGCGACAAACTCGGACCACCGCCTTCCTCGTGCTTTTGAAACTCGGAAAGTAATCGAACTGATTTCACTCTCTTCGGCGATATGCCGTGCAAGTTATCCGCCATCGGTTTCTGCTCGTCTTCTGCGACTAAACTTTGTAAATGCGTGAGAACCTCCAACGATAACGACCGTTCAACGGTACCCTTCACTTTCGTTTGGCCTTCGGCTAACTTTTTCGACGCCGGACTTGGTTCCGGCGTCCGACTCTTTGGCGGTTCGTCGCCGAAACAAACGCACACCACGGAGATGTTATCCGCGCTGTGCCGTCTCAACGCTTCGTCGGCTAATTGTTTTGCAGCTATGTTTGGGTCGTTATTTACGAGCAAGGATTTCCGCGCAAAATCTACCGCATTTTGTGACGAAAATACGTCCCATAAACCATCGCACGCTAAAATCAAAAACTCATCGTTCTCGACGTCTATTTCCCACGTATCAATTTCCGGTTCCGCGGTTAACGGCCCAGGCTTACCGGTCTCTTCGTCTCTCTTTAAACCTTCAAAGTGCCAATCCCCAAAGGCTCGACTGACGCCTAATAAACCGTTGACGTATCCATCCTCGATAAAGCCGCCCGCTTTCTTTATCCTTTCTTCCTCGTCCTTGGAGGAAGGTTTTTGGTCGCGAGTCAAATCGTGCGCTATTCCGCTTCTGCTCACCACACACCTGGAATCTCCGGCGTTGGCGACGATTAACTTACCATCGAATAAACACGCGGTACACGCGGTCGATCCACTCGTCTCCATATCCTCCTCGTTCTCATCGTCTTCCAAAAACCCATCTTTCCTCTTCGGCGTCTTGTGCCTCGTCGCTTCGTAAAAATCCAAATCCGTTCGCACGTAAGCTTCGATCAACGCTTTATCCACGTCTCCTCTCTGGAAGTTCGGATCGTTCAAAACGTTTTCCACCAAGTGCTCTTTCAAATACAGCGCGGCCCCAGTCCCTCCGTGACCATCAAAAACGCCATAAAAAGACACCAACTCTTCTGAATTCGCCACCGTCCTGTTTTCAATCACCACCGTCGCGTCTTCCATAAACTCTCTCACGCCGAGTTCCGCGTGCTCGCCCGAACGCAAGTTCGGCGTCGAAGGGCGACTGGACGAAGATTTCGCGCTCTGTCCGCCAGGCGTGGACGATCTCGGGGGGAAATGACTGTGATTCGTACTACCGGCGTAATTTTGATGTTGTCGTTGTTGTTCGTCCTCGTCGTCGTTTTCGACAACAATTCCTTCTTCTTCTTCTTCTTCTTTTTCGCTTCTCGTCGCATTCACCCCATCGGTGTCTCCGTCAAACGATGCCGCCTCCCGGGCAAACGGCGATTTCGGAGGTCGGTGCATTCTTTTTCTTCTTTCTCCTCTTCTTCTTTACCTTCTTCTTCTCGTCGTTTACGTCGCGTTCAGAAAACGAGAAGAAGCAGGTAAGTTTTATAGGAAATT
>Ga0181599_1004126_pt1 | contig 11807 bp, 14 predicted proteins | sample 041ome_3_FD_148658 | JGI IMG/M metagenome (GOLD analysis project Ga0181599, IMG submission 148658) | Coastal salt marsh microbial communities from the Groves Creek Marsh, Skidaway Island, Georgia - 041405US metaG (spades assembly) | ecosystem: Environmental > Aquatic > Marine > Intertidal zone >...
TAACTGTAACAGCAACAAATCGTCCTGATTTATCAGTTTTATCTAAGTAAGCTTCTTTGATTACTTCAACAATGCCAACAATTTCTTTTCCAATATTTGAATGATAAAAAAAACAAAGATCTCCTTTTTTCATACTTTTTAAATTTTTAGCAGCCTGATAATTTCTAACACCATCCCAGGGCGCACCTTTTGCACCTGCTTTTTTTTGTTGATCAATTGACCATACATCAGGTTCAGACTTCATTAACCAATATTGCATTACAATTGTACTCCTGCTCCCTTAAGAAAGGCAGCGTTTTCATCTAATGGCCATCTCGGTTTTGCTGGATGATCTAAATTGTCAAATTGTTTTAATTTAAATTTTTCTAAACCAACCATTGCAATCATAGCAGCATTATCCCCACAAAATTCAATCGGTGGAAATAAGCTTTGATAATTTTCCTCATGACATAGATCTATCAACATAGATCTAATTCTTTTATTAGCTGCTACTCCACCTGCAACTACAAATATTTTTTCTTTTAAATCATTTTGTTTTTCAAATTCAGAAAATGCAATTTTAGTTTTTTTATATAAAATTTGTTCAACTGTTTTTTGAAAAGAAGCAGCAAGATCAAATTTTTCCTGATCAGTTTTAATATCTTTTGTTATTCTTAAAATTGCTGTTTTAAGACCTGCAAAAGATAAGTTACATCCTCCTTTATTGAAAATTGGCTTTGGTAAATCATATTTATTTGGATCACCTTTTTCTGCTAAAATTTCTATTTGAGGTCCACCAGGAAATTCTATTCCCAAAAGTTTTGCAGTTTTATCAAATGCTTCACCCAAGGCATCATCAATTGTTGTTCCTAATCTTTGATATTTTCCTAAACCTTGAACATTTAAATATTGTGAATGCCCACCTGAAATTAATAAAAGTAAATATGGGTAATTTAGTTCTGAATTTAGTTTTGGGCTTAAAGCATGACCTTCTAAGTGATTAACAGCAATAAATGGTTTTTCCAATGCTGAAGCAAAAGCTTTTCCAAAACTTAAACCAACAGATAAACACACTATTAGACCTGGACCAGCCGTTGAGGCTATTGCATCTATCTCTTCTATTTTTCTGCCACTATTATCAATTGCTTTTTGAACTATCCAATCGATTTTTTCTATATGAGATCTTGCAGCTAGTTCAGGAACAACACCTCCAAACTCCTTATGAACATCAACTTGGCTTGAAACAATATTGGATAAAACTATTGGTATTCCTTGTTCATTTTCAGTAATTATTGAAGCTGCTGTTTCATCACAGCTAGATTCAATTCCAAGAATTAAGGGTTTTTTACTCATTCAAATAGTTTTTATTAATTGTACAATCTCAATACAAGTAAGAAATATATTTATTTATGAATAAGAAAATTGTCATTGGATCAAGAGGGAGCAAGCTGGCATTAATATATGCTCAAACTGCCAAAAATAAGATTATTCAAAATACAGATTTAAATGATGAAGACATAATAATTAAAGAAATAACGACAAAGGGAGATCAGGTTCAAGATAAAAGATTATCAGAAGTGGGTGGAAAAGGTTTGTTTTCAACAAACATAGAAAATGAACTTCAAGATAAAAAAATAGATGTAGCAGTTCATGCATTAAAAGACATGCCAGCAAATGAAACTGATGGTTTGAGAACAAACACATTTTTAGAAAGAAATGATCCAAGAGAAATATTAATAACTAAAGATAAAAAAAAAATTAAAGACTTACATCCTGAAGCAATAATTGGCACTTCATCCTATAGAAGAGAATTTCAAATTAAACAAATTAGGTCTGATCTTAATTGCAAACTTATAAGAGGAAATGTTGATACAAGGATTAAAAAACTCAATGATGGTTTGTATGATGCAATAATATTGTCTTATGCAGGAATTAAATCTTTATTAATAGAAGATAAAATTACAGAAATATTTTCAACTCAGGAGATAATTCCAAGTGCAGGACAAGGAATAATTTCTCTTCAATGTCGAAATGATGATGAAGATATTATTTCAGTTTTAGACTCTATTAATGATCAAAAGACATATTTAAGAGCTCATGCTGAAAGAAATGTTCTCAAAGTTTTAGAAGGTGATTGTGAAACAGCTGTGGGGGCTCATTCTGTTATTGTAGGTGATGAAATTATTTTAGAAGCTGAGCTTTTCTCTTTAGATGGTAAACAAAGATTTTATGAAAAGAAATCTTCAAAAATTGAAAATGCTAAATCACTTGGTGAAGAGGTTGGAAAAATATTAAAAGTTAAATCAAATAATTCTTATAAAAAATAATATGCACATTCTATTAACTAGACCTCTAGAAGATTGTTCAGAAATGATAATAAAATTTAAATCTTTGGGACATGAAGTTTCTCATCTTCCACTCTTAAGGGTGGATAAATTAGATCACGAAGAGATTAATTTTTCAGATTTTAAAGGGATTATCTTTACAAGTGCAAATGCAGTAAAATTTTTAGATCATAAAAATATTGATAAAAATCTTTTATGTTTTTGTGTTGGAAGTGCTACAGAAAAAAAAGCTAGAAGTGTTGGTTTTCAAAATGTAATTGCTGCTGAAGGTAATGTTGGAAATTTAAAAGAGTTGGTTTTGCAAAATTTTAATCAAAAAGATGGAGCTTTAATTTATATAAGTGGTGAAACAGTGTCTGTTGATCTTGATCAACAATTATTGAAAGAGGGATATAACATTAAAAGAGTTATTAATTATCGTACTATTCATAATCAAAACTTTGATGATGAATTTGTAAATCAATTAAAGCTTAAAATGCCTGATATGGTTTATGTTTACTCCCAAAATAGTGCTTTAAGTTTATTAAATTTCATTAAGATTTATCAATCAGAAAGTCTTTGGATGAACACAAATTTAATGTGTATAGGTGAAAAAACCTCGTCAATATTGAATGAAATTAAGTGGAAGAAGATATTTCTTTTTAACCCTGGAGAAGAAGAGTTTTTGTTATATAAAATTTAGCTATGGAAATAATAAATAATTTTTCTGATATATTTTTATCGGTTTGGAAAAAGGGAATATTAGGGGTTGATATTTTTCAAATATTAATCGGAGTTGGGATATTTTTTATTTTCTTAATTTTTAGAGGCTTGATCAGTAAGTTGATCATTAAAAAGTTAGAAATAATTTCTAAAAGAACTACCAACAAGTTAGATGATACATTCGTTAATGCTTTGGAAGGCCCTGCTAGATTTCTTCCAATTGTTCTTGGTTTTTTTATTGCAAGTTATTATATGACTTTCTCAAGTGATGGTCGTGAAATTGTTGACACTATAAATAGAACATTAATTACAATATTAATTTTTTGGGTCATTCATCAAATCATTGAACCAATTTCTTACATTTTAAGTGGATTAGATAAGTTATTAACAAGAGAGTTAATTGGATGGATTATTAAATCTCTTAAAATTTTAATTTTTATTTTAGGACTAGCTGCTGTTTTAGAATTGTGGGGAATAAAGATAGGTCCAATTATTGCGGGGCTTGGTTTATTTGGTGTAGCAGTTGCATTAGGAGCACAAGATTTATTCAAAAATTTAATATCAGGTATTTTAGTTTTAGTAGAAAAAAGATTTAAAATTGGTGACTGGATAGCCGTTGAAGGAATTATCGAGGGCACAGTTGAAAATATCGGTTTCAGATCAACTTCAATAAGAAAATTTGATAAGTCACTTGCCATAATCCCAAATTTTCAGTTTGCAGAAAATGCAGTGGTAAATGTAAGTGAAACCTCTAATTGGAGAATAAGATGGATAATCACTCTTCAGTACAACTCAACAATAGATCAACTTAAAAAAGTAAGAGAAGAAATTGAAAATTATATAAACTCAAGCGATGATTTTAATCAATCAGCAGGGGTTGCGGTTAGAATTGAAAAATTTTCAGACAGTTCAATAGATATTTTGGTGAGATGTTTTACCAATTCTAATAGCTGGAGCAACTCATTAGAAGTTAAAGAGAGACTTGCAATTGAAATTAAGCAGATTGTAGAAAAAAATGGAGCTTCTTTTGCTTTCCCAAGTCAGTCGATTTATATCGAAAAAAAATGATAGCTATTTTTTATTTAGTTTTACAAATTTTAAAACTTTATTCTTACGTCGTTATAGCCAATGTATTAATAAGCTGGTTGATTGCTTTTAATGTTTTAAATACTCAAAATAGATTTGTTTATTCTATTCTAGAGTTAACTTATCGATTAACGGATCCAATTTTATATAGAATTAGACGTTTTCTACCAAACTTAGGCTCATTAGATATTTCACCAATAATTCTTCTACTATTGATTTGGTTTATTGAAATGTGTATGAAGCTCTACATTGCACCAATGATTTTTTAAGGAAGTAAAATGATATTAATAGATGGAAAAAAAGCAGCAGCTGAACTTAGAGAAGAACTAAAACAAGAAGTAGCTGAATTAAAGACTAAATATAATAAGGTTCCAGGATTAACAGTAATTCTAATTGGAGATATGGCTCCAAGCCAAATTTATGTTCGTAACAAAGAAAAATCAGCAAATGAAGTAGGTTTAAAATCTGAAGTTATTAAATACCCCGATACAGTTGAAGAAAAAACTGTTTTAGAAAAAATTGAAGAATTGAATAATGATGAGAGTGTTTCAGGAATTTTGGTTCAACTCCCACTTCCAAAACATATTGATAAACAAAAAGTAATTGAAACAATTACTCCCTCAAAAGATGTAGATGGTTTTCATCCAATGAATGTAGGAAACTTATCTTCTGGTTATGAGAGTTCAGTGCCTTGCACACCACTTGGATGTTATTTAATGATTAAAAAAATCGAACCAAACTTAAGTGGTAAAAAAGCTGTGGTAGTTGGAAGATCTAATCTTAATGGTAAACCTATGACACAACTTCTTCTTAAAGAAAATTGCACAGTAACTATTACTCATTCAAGAACAAAAGATTTAAAAGCAGAATGCCTTGAAGCAGATATTATTGTTGCAGCTGTGGGTATCCCAGAACTTGTGAGAGGTGATTGGGTTAAAAAAGATGCAATCGTAATTGATGTTGGAATTAATAAAACAGAAAATGGTTTGGTTGGAGACGTTGCATTTGATGAAGTTTCAAAAGTAGCTAAAGCATTAACTCCTGTTCCAGGTGGAGTAGGACCCATGACGATTGCTTGTTTACTAAAAAATACTGTTGAGTGTTTTAAAAGATCACAAAAATAAACACTTTTTCATTAATAAGTTTTATTGTCTCAAATTGATAAAACTTCATTAATTTCTTTTTTTATTTGATAAAGTTTTCAAATGAAAAAACCTCCATATGAATATCGAATTGGAATAATAATGATACTGCTCACTGCAGTTCCAATTGGAGCAACGCAGCTAGGGTGGTATTTATATGGTAAACAAGTTGGTTTTGATTTTGGTATGATAGCTGGAACTTTTTCTGTAATTTTAGCGGGTTATCTAATGTACCAAAAAGGCTGGCGTGACGAGGATGAAGATTAGCTCATGGAAAAATTAATTTTTTTTGGTTTAGCTATCCCAATTCTTGGGTTCGTTTTTTATTTAGGTGGAACAGCCATTATGAAAGGTTTTAAAGCTAAAGTTGATAACAGACCTGTTAAACCTGAAGAAAAAGAGGAAAATGAAACTCAAGTTTCTTCACCAACTGCTAATGACCTAAGTGACGAAATTAGCAAATTAAACGAATTACATAAAAGTGGAGTTTTAACTCAAGAAGAGTTTGAAAAAGCTAAAAGCAAATTATTGAATAATTAAATCTATTTATGTTTAAAATTATTCCCAATAAAAGAAATATTGGGGCTGAGGCCATAGGAAACATTAAAGATATTTCTAAAAAAGATTTTAAAACTATTTTTAAATCTCTTGAGGTTTATGGGATGATTTTTTTGAGAAGACAAAAACTAAGTTCTTCAGATTATATAAAATTTGCTAAACATTTTGGTAAATTAGCTGATTATCCAAGATTAAAAGGATTAAGTAAAAAATACAAACAAATCACTGTTGTTCAAAGAAAAGCAACAGATAAGGGACCCAGTTTTGGAGAACAGTTTCATACAGACTCTATTTACACAAAGAAACCTCCAAGATTTACAATGCTATTATCTAAACTAGTTCCTAAAAAAGGTAGAGCAAATACTGAGTTTTCATCTCAATACTTAGCTTTTGATCATTTATCGAAAACTATTAAAAATCAATTGCTTCAAGTGAAAGGGAAGTACTCTTCTGAAGGTCCAATTTCAGTTACTACTAGAGAGAGAGTAAAAGAGAAGGGAAGAAAAATTAAAGAATTAAAATCTACTCATAAAATTATAAAAAAAATAAACTCTAAAAATACAATTTATTGTAGTCCCGGACATCTTGTAGGCTTTTCTCCTAAATTAAAAAATTCTGATAAAATTAAAAAAGAATTGTTTAAGCATCAAATTAAGAAAAAATTTCAATACTCACTAAAGTGGGAAAAAAACCAATTAGCTATATGGGATAATAGATCTATGCTTCACCAGGCTACTCCTTTTAAAGGAAATAGAATTATGCATAGAATAACAATATTATAGTTTAAAATACCTCTTTTAAGGGTCTTATTTCACCAATATTAAATGTGATTGCATCTTCTTTTTTAAATCCAAATTTTTCAGCATTATCTTTAAATCGAACAGGTGGTTCCATAATAGGTTCGAGAGATAAAACAAAAGTTCCCCAGTGAGTTCCTAAAACTTTTTTACTTTTTAAATCTTGTGCAATATTAAGAGCTTCTTCAGGAGTTGTATGATAAATAGATTTATCAAACATTGGTCTGAAATCATATGCCCCAATGTTAATCATTGATAAATCGATTGGACCATATTTTTCGCCAAGGTCTTTATAGATATTTCCATATCCAGTATCACACGCAAAAAATATCTTTTTATTTTTATATTCAATTAAAAAATTTCCCCACAAAGTTTTGTTAGTATCAGTTAGACTTCTTTTCGACCAATGGACTGCAGGCAAAAATGTAATCTTTAAATCGCTATTAATTTGTATTTCATCATACCAATCCATTTCATTTACATCTTTATATTTTTTAAAATACTTTCCTAGTTTCAGAGGCACCAAAACTTTTGCATCTTTATATGGAAATCCTCTTATAGTTGACATGTCTTGGTGGTCATAATGATTGTGAGTAAGTAGAAATACATCTGTTTTTGGAATTTCTTTTAATTCAATAGCTGGCTCAACATATCTTTTTGGACCAAATACCAAAGGTCCTGCATTGTTTGAAAAAACTGGATCTGTAATAATTGTTGTTTCACCTAATTTAATTAGGAATGTAGCATGCCCTATCCAAGCAATATAATCATCATTTTTTAATTTCTCTAAATTTTCTTTAACAATTTTTTTATCGATGACATGATATTTGGGAACAGTAATATCAATTTTCTTTTTTTCTTTAATAAATGTTCTATAGGAAAATTTTACATCGTTTGCTCTAACTGGAGATCCTTCAGGATTCCTAAAAGTTCCATCTGGCAAATGATGATAGGGTAGTTTTTCCATTGCAATTAGCTCAATATTAAAAAAAAGAATGATTAGTAGAAAAGATATTAATTTTTTCATTATTTATTCTAAAATCTTTCTCTAGTTTAGCTGTTAGTTTTTTTCCATTAGCCATAAAGCTCCTTCTCCTAAAAAGTAAATCTTTCCATTATCTGGATGCACTTGTATGTCTCTTATTCTTCCAATTTTATTTTTAAAAATAATATCTTCTTTAACATTTGAAAGGTCATTAAATATTAATTTTCTTAATGATTGATCTCTTAGAGAGGTAATTAAAGCATGTCCATTCCACTCACTGAATTCTTTACCTTTATAAATTGTTATCGCGCTTGCAGCAATTGAGGGCACCCAGTATTGAATAGCTTTAGTAAAGCCAGGTTTCCATTTTGGCCCAATTTTAGTACCTGAATAGTTTTTTCCACCCCATCCTAATATCTTCCAACCATAGTTTTCACCTTTTTTTGCTTCACCAAACCAGTCACCACCTCTCGCTCCATGATTGCTTAAATAAATTTTTTCATCATAAGGAGATAGTGCCAATCCCTGTGGGTTTCTAACACCTATTTGATAAATTTCTGGTAACCAATCTGATTTACCTTCAAACTTTGGATTATCTTTTGGAATACTGCCATCAGTATGAATTCTTATAATGCTACCAGGGTGTTTTGTAGGATCTTGTGCAATCATTCCCATTCCTCTTTCACCAGCGGATGCATAAAGATATTTACCTTTAATCGCTAACCTAGAGCCAAAATGATAGCCCGAGTCTATTGGTGGGTTTGCTTGAAATATATTTTTAAAATTTAATTCTTTTTTATTTAATATTGCTTTAGCAATTGAAGTACTTGTTTTTCCATTACCTCTATCTTCAGAATACGAAACCCAAAGATAATTATCTTGGTAAATAATATCTAATAATCCACCTTGTCCAACATTTAAAAAATTTAAGTTATGTTTAACTTCAAAAATATTTTTTGAATTAATATTAACTATTTTTATTTTTCCATCTTTCTCAGTTACAATTATTTCATCATTGTTAATAAATGTGGAACCCCAAGGTTCATCTAATTTTGTAACTTTGGTTAAAGAATAATCATCAGAATAACTTACTGAAGAAAAAAAAAGAAAAAAAATTAATAAAAAATATTTTCTCACTCTAAGATAGTTTTGATCTACCACCGTCAACTGCAATAATTTGACCTGTTATCCAGGAACTGTCTTCAGAAATTAAAAACTTTGCAAGAGACGCAGAATCCTTTCCTTCACCCAATCTTTTTAGTGGATGGGCTTTTGCAATACCCTCTGCTATTGTAGTGTTTTTAAGCATTGGTTCAGCAATTTTTGATTTTGTTAGGCTCGGTGCGATACAATTCACTCTTATATTTGGGGCAAATTCTGCTGCGAGAGAAACTGTTAACCCCTCAACAGCGGCTTTAGCTGATGCAATAATCGCATGGTTCGTAAACCCTCTTTGAGCTGCAACTGTTGAAAATAAAACAATAGAGCCCTTGTTTTTTTTTAAACTTTCTTGATATCCTTTAATAGCCTCTACAGCTGAATAAAGATTTAATTTCATACATTTATTAAAATCTTGTTCGGTAACCATTCTTAATGGCTTCAAATCAATTGAACCAACGCAGTATGCAATTCCTTTTATTTCAGAAACATCTGCTTTAACTTTTTCAATAAAACCTTCTTTTAAAACATCAGCAACTGTAAATGAGCAATCTAATTTTTCTGCAATAGAACTTACTTCACTTTCATTTCTCGCAATTAGGTGAATATCATTTCCAGAATTTTTTAATTGTTCAGCTAAACTTGAACCAATAGAACCTGTCGCACCAAAGATTAGATATTTTTCTGACATAAATTTTTTAATTAGTTATATTTAACTATGAAATTATTTTTTATACTTGGTAATCAATTATTTCCATTAAAATACTTAGACCGCTTCAAAAAGGATCATGTGTTTTTTATGGCTGAAGATAATGGATTATGCACTTATGAAAAACATCATAAGCAAAAAATACTGCTATTCTTATCTTCTATGCGATCATATGCAGATAGTCTCAAGAAGAATAGGTTTAAATTAGATTACTTAAAAATAGAAGATAAAGATTTTAAAGATGATTATTTAAAGAAATTAAAAAAAATAATTAGTCAAAAAAAAATAACTGAAATTACAAGCTTTGAGATTGAAGATAAATTTTTTGAAAAGAAAATTTCACAATTCCTAAAAAAAGAAAAAGTTAAATGGAATATGGTTCAAACACCCATGTTTTTAAATTCTAGAGATGAATTTAAAAATTACTTGGGAAAATCTAAAAAACCCTTTATGGCAACTTTTTATAAAGAGGTGCGTAAAAAATCAGGAATATTAATGGGTGCTGATGGAAATCCTATTGGAGGTAAGTGGAGTTTTGATGAAGATAATAGAAATAAATTACCTAAAGATATTTCAATACCAAAATTTCCAAAAATTAATGAAACTAGTCATACTAAAAAGCTAAAACCAATTATTGAAAAATTATTTAAAGATCACCCTGGAAGCACTGATAATTTTTGGCTAGCAACAGAGCATGATGATGTTGTTAAACTTTTAAATTTTTTTATAAAAGAAAAATCTAATTTATTTGGTGATTACGAAGATGCCGTAAATCAAAATGATAATATTTTATTTCACAGTGCTTTAAGTCCTTATATTAACTTAGGCTTAATAACCCCTGAATTTATTATTCAAAAAATTTTAGATTTTCATAAGAAAAACAAAATAAGAATGAACTCCCTTGAAGGATATATTCGTCAGGTAATTGGATGGCGAGAATTTATGAGGGGTATTTATCAAGGATATTCAGAAAAAATGGAAGCTGGAAATTTTTTTAAACAAAATAGAAAAATGAAAAATTCTTGGTATGAAGGAACTACAGGATTACCACCGTTAGATCATGCAATTAAAAATGCAGTTAATCATGGATGGTCTCATCATATCGAAAGGTTAATGATCTTATCTAACATTATGAACCTTTGTGAGATTAAGCCTGTAATTGTCTACAAATGGTTTATGGAAATGTTTGTAGATTCATCTGACTGGGTAATGGTTCCCAATGTATATGGTATGGGATTGTTTAGTGATGGAGGAATTTTTGCAACCAAACCTTATATCTGTGGATCTGCTTATTTTATGAAAATGATGGATTTTAAAAAAGGGGATTGGTGTAATACGATGGATGGATTGTATTGGAGGTTCATTGATCGAAATAGAAAATTTTTTTTAACAAATCCAAGATTATCAATGATGGTTCGTATCTTTGATAAAATGAAAGATGAAAGAAAAAAAATGATTTTATCTGAAGCAGATAAATTTATTAAACAAAATACTATTTAGTGAAAAAAGAACATTTGCCATCAAAAATTTGTCCAGTATGTAAAAGGCCTTTTGTTTGGAGAAAAAAATGGAAGCTAAATTGGGATAGAGTAAAATATTGCTCCAAGAAGTGCTCTAAGCTAAGCTAGCTTTTAGTGAATATTATTGTTTTACAGCACATTAAAATTGAAGATCCTGGATACATTAAAGATCTGATGTTAGCTGATGGAGTTAAGTTAACCACCATTGAGTTGGATGAAGGTGAAAAAATTCCAAGTGATTTAAGTCAATTTGATGGAATGTTTTGTATGGGTGGTCCAATGGATACCTATATGGAAAAAGAATATCCTTGGTTAATTGAAGAAAAAAAAGCAATTAATAAATTTGTTGTTGATTTAAAAAAACCTTATCTAGGTTTTTGTCTTGGTTGCCAGTTATTAGGCGAAGTAGTTGGTGGTAAAGTGGTTAAATCAAGCCCAGCAGAAATTGGTATTATGGATATTAATTTTTCAAAAGAAAAAAATGAAGATAGATTGTTTTCTGAATTTCCAGAAAAAATTAAAAGCTTACAATGGCATTCTTATGAAGTTCAAGGGATAGAGAATAATAAAGATATAACTTTGCTAGCTTCATCACCCATAACCAAATATCAAATTTTTAAATATCAAAATCATGCTTATGGAATTCAATTTCATATAGAAATTAAAGATACCACCGTCAATGAATGGGGATGTGTTCCAGAATACAAAAAAGCACTTGAAGATCAGTTGGGAGAGGGTGCTTTAGAAAAATTTGATAATGCTGCAAAAGATAATATGTCTGATATGAATAATTATTCCAAAATTTTATATGACAATTTTAAAAAGA
>Ga0181599_1004135_pt1 | contig 11784 bp, 9 predicted proteins | sample 041ome_3_FD_148658 | JGI IMG/M metagenome (GOLD analysis project Ga0181599, IMG submission 148658) | Coastal salt marsh microbial communities from the Groves Creek Marsh, Skidaway Island, Georgia - 041405US metaG (spades assembly) | ecosystem: Environmental > Aquatic > Marine > Intertidal zone >...
AGAAGCAAAAAATGGAAAGCAACTCTCTTTCACACAAAACACGCAAGAAAAGTTTCTCTTCTGTTTGTTTGTTTGTGTCTCTCTTTTGCCGTTCTCTCTCTCTCTCTCTCTGTCGAATTCTTTGGAAGTTTGGAAGCAGACACTTCTTTTGAAGAGGAGGAATTGAGGTTTCTTTTTCAAACGAGATCTCTCGAGCGGCTTCGTAATAACAAACTTTAGTGTTAAAGGAGGTCTTCTTTATTGGAAATTCCCCTAATTTAAAGAGACTGCTTTTGAAGGAATACGAGTATGAGAAACAGACTGCAACGCGCGCTGTCCTCCTCCAAGAACGAGAAAAACGACGGGTTCGAGGGTGGTGGTGGTGGTGGTGAGAAAAACGGGGGGACTTTGAGTCGAGAAGGGGGTTTCGAAGATGATGAGGATGAGGATGATTTGCAAAGGGTAAATCAACAAAAATCCTTAACAGGAGGGTCGCCGAAACGGAATCGAGGACCGAAGAAAATGGTAAGGAAAACCATCGAGAAGACGAAATCGGTGGCGAGGAAACGAATCACGGGAGATCCAAACTATCGGATACGAGATTTTCTGAAAGTTCCAAAGACGATCAAGACGGTGGATAAAGTCGCGTTCTTCTCGGGCGTGTTCGGGTTGTTAACCACGGAAGCGGTGGCGGTGAAGTATCCGGAAAAGTTTTGGGTGTTTTATTGCTACGCGATGCCGATCTTACTGTTAACGAGGATGGTGTATTACGTGCAACTCAAGTGGCAATACTTTATGATGGATTTTTGCTACTTTTCGCACGCGGCAACGATGTATTTTCATTTGTACGATTACGGGAACGTGAAATTGTACCGAACTATTTTTACGTTTTCGAATGGACCGATATTGATTGCGATTCCGATTTGGAGAAATTCGCTCGTGTTTCACTCGTGGGATAAAGTCCAATCGGTTTTTCTTCATTTATGGCCGGCGGTATTGACGTGGTGTGGACGATGGTACGGCCATGGCGACGACGAGAAAAGATTGGACGTCGCCGAGTTGACCTTGGACGCGTATAAACACTACACGAAGGAGTTTTGGATTTACCCGATGACGTTATACATCGTCTGGCAGGTAGCGTATCTCATTAAAACGGAAATCATGGACGCGAAGAAATTCCGAGATGATCCGGAACTCGTCACCTCTTTGCGTTGGATTTCCATGCACACGAAAAATCGAAAGAACGCGTGGACGTTGAAACAATTCCGCAAAATCGGTTTCTTTGGTCCAGACGAAGAGTACTCCCCGGACAGCATAAAAACCAAATTTGTGTTCGTCTTCATGCAATTCATCTACACCACGATAACCTTCGTCGTCGCCACGGCGTGTTACGTCAACTTTTACGTGCACACGTTCATCATTTTACTCTGTTTCAGCTTTTGCGTTTGGAACGGCGCGACGTATTACATCGAGATTTTCAGCAGTCGATACCAACAGTACATCTCCGTCGCCGAGGAAAGGGAAAGAATAACACGAATGAGCTCCGAAGACTTAGCCTTAGGAGGAGACGAAGGAGAACAGCAGCAGCAGCAAAGGCCTTTAGATGATTTAGATCGCATATTGAAGCATCCCAGGTGATGATGCGAAGCGTGTACTACTAGTTTTGTGTGATTGTTGAGAGACTTGTACCAAGAGAATTTCTTCATTTTAGATATACACATGACACGATTTATCATCACGAAACGCTTCGCCTTTTTCTAAGAGCACAAAACGGGGACAAGGAAATGGTCGACGACGACGCTTTCCTTGGAGCTTTGTTCGCGTCTCTCACGATTTTGCACGCTTCGGGGGAAGAGATGTCTGCATTGGAAACACTTTCGGTGACCAATCGACGCTTTTTTATGACGAGGAAAGCGCCATCGAACGAGACCTCAAAAGCCGCAAAAGAAGAAGAAGACAAAGAAGAAGACAAACGACAACAACCGAAACCGTTCGATAAAGTTTCCGATGCCGCGATTCGGATGTTTTATGCGTTGAAGGAGATGCAAGAAGAAGATGATGAAGAGAAAAAAAGTTGTCTCGTCAAATTAACATCGAACATGGGCACCGAGCGAACGTTCGCGACGCCGAGTTGTTTTGCTCAATGTTTACTGGAATTCATGAATAATGAAACGCAGAAAGGACTGTACGTGCACGCTAAAGTGAACGAGTCTACCGGCTCGATTTGGTTTTGTTCGGTGGAGTATTACGAAACGTGTAAACATGACGGGTGGTGGCGGTGTCACGAGTGCGGCGCGTTTGCGAGCGACGAGAGAGCTTTGTGGTGGCATCAGAAAACGAAACACGATTTGACGCACAGGGACGCGATGAAGGAAGTAGAGGCGGAGAGGAACGCGTTGAGCGTGATTTTGAACGGTAGTTTAGTTAGGATAGCACCGGGTGTTGGTGGTGATTGTAGCAGTAGCGGCGGTAAACTTCAACAAAAGAAGAGGAAAGATCCCGACGATTTGCAGAAAGCGATACGAGCGGCGAAGGGTGGAGATTTAGGTGAAGAGTTTGAGAAATGTATCATAGAGAAAAAGATTGTGCGATTACCGTTTCAGTCGCTGGAGTATTCAAGAAGAGGTGATATAGACGCGCTGCGAAATTGTACGGAGGATGTGAAGAACTGCTTGGACTCAAACGGCGCCTCGTGTTTGCACTGGGCGTGCGGTTCGGATAGTTTGCAGGTTGTTCAATATCTCATCGAAGAGCTCAATTTCGACCCGAATCAGCCGCAAAAAGGCAAGCGGAGTTACGAAGGACGAACGCCTTTGCATTGGGCCGCGAGGAATGGTAACATACGCGTGTGCAAATATCTGCTCGAAACGTGTAAAGTTGACGTAAATTGCAAAACAAACGACGGAACGTCGGCGTTTGCGTGGGCAACTTGGAAAGGTGAGATAGATGTCATGAAACTACTGATTAGGTTTGGTGCAAACGCGAGAGAATCGGCGAATCAGTTTGGGTGTAACGCGGCCATGTGGGCGTGTCAAAGCGACGGTGATAACGTGGACGTGTGTGAATATTTACGTTCGTTGAATGTGACTTTTCGATTGGTTAACGCCAATGGGCATTCGGCGTTGCACAAAGCGGCGCAGCGAGGGAACGAGAGAGTTGTAGATTGGATTATTGAGAACTCAAGAAGGCTTGGACTTTCCTATTCCTTACATTGCAGAAAGGATCTAGAAGGCTTTCGACCGTCGGATTTAGCAAAGATGGAAGACAAAGAGTTTTTGTGCACGAAAATTGAACGATTTCAACGGCGGTTGCAATTCGAGGAAGAAGAAGAAGAAGAAGAAGAAGAAGAAGAGCGCGTAGAACACGAAAAAAGAAACGAAAAAGATGATGATGATATTAAACGCCATCGAGTCCGATATCCTCCTACAACCTTCTACGCCGCGGTATCGACCGGGCGCTTGGATTTATTTCGCAATATTATTGACGTAGACCCGTACTACGCATCGCAAGACAACGGGGCAGGCTCGCCGCTGCACTTTGCCGCTTCTTACGGAGAGCCAGACATGATTTCAGAATTACTCGAATACGGTGGTTTGGTCAATCAAAGAGATCTATTCGGAATGACACCGTTGCATCGAGCGGCGACGTTGATGCAAAAATACGTCGTCGGTGCCGCGATACAGGAGGAATACGATGATTTGGTGAAAAAATTAGCCGAGATTAAAGAGTTTCGACCGAGTGCTGATGAGGAGAGGAACGAGAATAAGAGCGAACTGAAACGACTAAACAAAGCGGCGTGGAAACGTGACTCGCAGCGCGCAAAGGATATCGAAACGATGTTCGAGAAACCATCGCAGCTTTTGGGCACCAAAAACGCTTTGCAAACGTATCGCACTTTGCTCGCGCTCGGCGCCGACCCAAGCTCGAGAGATGATATTTTGAAACTGACGCCTCGCGAGTTGGCAAAAAGAGACATCAATACAAATTTTGCGAGTGAGATTACGGATGCGGAAGTCAACCGTCGAATTGAAGCGCTCATTAATCAGTTGGAACACGAAACGAAGGAAGCGCCGACGAGCAGTAAAACTGGTGGCTATGGCAACACTAACAGGGGGGCGTTCAAAAATTGGCACGCGCTGAGAAAACGCACGAAAAGAGTAGCAGCACAAAACGCAGAAGATATTCGTGATAGTTTTTGGCACGCGTATTACGCCGAACGCAATCGCGCGATTGAAATGAGGTGCTTGAATGACCATAAATCGTTCTCCGTTGGGAAAGAGATCCCCGTCGCTCGCTACGATGTGGAGGAAGAGGATCGTGTGATCGAAGAATCGGAGGCGGTATCAGCGCTTCGAAGTTTTGATGATACCGAGGCAGTGCGAAAAGAAGCAATAGATGGCGTCCCGGGCGCGTTTCTTCTACGAAACGTCTTCACAAAATCGAATGCACAGATTCTCGCGAAATATGTGAATCAAATCCAACCGAACAAGTACAATCAAACAAACGCGAGGAGAGAATCCATGGCGGAGAAAATCATGCGCACCAACTTGGAAATATTGAACAGCGCCGATGAATATTTCACGGCGAACGAAGAATCCGTGAAATCTGTTTTGAAAGGTTTCAAAATTCTCGCCGTGGACCCGATAATAGCGCTTTCCTCGACGGATACGTTTTATGGCGAATCTCGACTTCCCGTGGAGCCGGTTTCGTGGTTGCCGATGAACAACGAAAACAACAAAAACACTGCCGTTCTCGAAGCTATGGCTAAAAGGATACGCGAATATTTACCGCTTCGATCAGGTATGGATGGGAAAAGCGGCAGATACCTCGTCGACGACGATAATCTCCTCCTCGACGAACGCTTGCGATGCTACCGATACAGCGAAAAGACGTGTTCCATCCCGCACTACGACAAGTCCACCACCGCGAAAGCTAAAGAAAAAGAGATGTGCAGCGCGTACTCGCTCATAGTCTACTTAAACGGTACCGCGCACCTCGGCGGCGAAACCGGATTCTTCCTCGACTCTCAACCGAACTCTCGCAAATCCAACTCTGGTCTCACCAAAAACTGCGGCGACGGCAACTTCCCTCTCGTCGAATACGTCGCGAGCGTAAAAGGCGAAACCGGCGATATCCTACTCTTCCCGCACGGGAACAAAGAAGTCGACAAGGATTACGAGCACTTGCTCCACGACGGTCGCGAAGTCTTGGCGGGAGAGAGTAAGTTTCTCATTCGAACGGACGTTATGTATTACCGCTGAAGAAGCGGCTTTGAGTATGTAATAAAAAGAGTTGAACTTTATCGTCAAAGCAAAAGAGAAGAGAGATTTTGGATAAAGTGGAACTACTATTGCATGTCAAACACTACGAATCTACTACGACGACTACCTACTACGGATATATATATTCTCACGGCTGCTGTTGCTGCTGCTGATTCGCCCCGAGCAATTGCCCGACAATCCCCACGCTTTGCCAATACTTCGAGCTGCACCTGTCCACGCACGCGGTTTCCCCGACGTTCAAATCGCCGTCTTTAAACCTCTTATCGATGCACTTCTCGTAACACGAGTGCACCAATTTGTTGAATAAATCCACTCGGTATTCCATCTCTTGGTTCGCCATCGCGAACGCTTGTTCGCGCTGTTCCGGGGTCATTGTTTGCATGTTGTTTTGTCCTCCTCCTCCTCCTTGGTCGGTCATTTTTGTTGCGTCGTCGCGTGTTGCCCCTTTTGCGCGCGTTTAAAGTGTGAATTGTGGTGTACTTGAGAGAGTGAGTGAAGCCGCCACCTCTAAACCCTACACCCTAAACAATTTTCTTCCCCTTTTCTTTTCTTTCCAAAAGAGCGTCGTCGTCATAAAAGTGCGCTGACGACGACGACGACGAAGAAGAAGAAGACGAGAGAGAGATGATCTTCGCCTCCTCTTCACGTTCTTTTTCGTTTTGCCTCTTTTCCTCTTCTTCTGCTTCGTGCGGTGCTGATGAGAGACGAAGAAGAAACATTAAAAACGAATTATGTCGTCCTTGTTTTAACAAGACTAATGTCGAATCATCGTCGATGCGGAGGACGAGAGTGAAGGCGAGGAGAGACGAAAACGAGGAGGATTTCGAGGACGTGCCGTCATCTTTCTCGTTTATGGTTTCGAGCGGTGATAATAATAACAATAATAACAACAACAACAACAGACGAATGAATAGGAAAGAGCGAAGGAGATTGTTGGGAGAGAGAAAGAAACAGACGAGCGAGAACGAGGAGGAGGAGGACGACAAAGACGACGAAAGCAACAAAGTGAAAGAGAGGATGATTGAGATGACGAGGAGCAGTAGTGAAGAGAATAATAGTAAACTCGAACCGAGAGGAGCAGCGGCGGAAAAGACGATGTTGTCGAGAAGCGACGATGCGACGGCGGAACCGGAAGTTGTTTTAGTAACCACGGATGACATGCAACAAGAAGGATGGGCGTTCACCTTTCCGAAATCCGTAAACGAGTTATCGGACACGTACCAGTCCGCGCCGGCGAGGTATAAGTTGATGGTCTGTTGCGCGTGTGCGTTTGTAGTGTGTAACATGGACAAAATTAACATGTCGGTGGCGGTGATTCCTATGAGTCGGGAGTTTTCGTGGGACACCGCGCAGTCGGGGATTTTGCAATCGTCGTTTTTTTACGGCTTTGCGCTGTCGCAAATTCCAGGCGGGTTTTTAAACACGAAGTTTGGCGGGGCGAGAGTTCTGCCGTTAGGTTTGACGTTTATTTCGTTGGCGACGTTAGCGATTCCTTTAGCCGGGGATAATTTACCTGCGTTGTTTTTCGCGAGAGCTTTAGTTGGTTTGGGTGAAGGCGTCGTGCCATCGGCGGTGACGGATATCATCGCCAGAGCTATGCCGGTTGGTGAGCGGTCGCGAGCGGTGGCGTTTACCTTTAGCGGGTTTAACGTCGGGTCGATTTTAGGTTTGTCCGTGGCGCCGTTTATTATGGAAAAGACGGGGTGGAGGGGTATGTTTGATATTTTCGGTAGTTTTGGCGCTTTGTGGATCGTGTTAGCGTTAGGTTTGTTTGCCGCAGGTGGGGTCACAACGAAAGCGATAGACGAAGGGAAGACACCGGTGACGAACTTGTTCGGGAGCAGACAAGAGGCAGACCAAGAACCAGGAAAGCCGAAGGAAGAGATTACGTTTGAGAACGTGCCGTGGGGGCAATTCGCGAACTCAGACCCAATCAAAGCTTTGGCGTTTGTTCATTTCGTCGGTAACTGGGGTACATACGTCGTCTTGGCGTGGTTACCAACGTATTTCACGCAAGAAGTTGGTTTATCGTTAACGAACGCGTCTTTGTTGACTTTATTGCCGCCCATAGCGAACATCGCGGTTGGAACGTTAGCCGGACCTACCGCAGATGGCCTCATCCAAAGAGGTACGGATTTGACGATAGTACGTAAAGGATGTCAATCCGTCGCGTTTGCCGCACCGGCGTTCGCGATGTTATTGTCGACGTATTTTGAAGATCCAGTGGCGACGGTTATTTTATTGACCATAGGCATTTCGTTCCAATCGTTTAGTTACGCCGGTTTGTATTCCAATCACCAAGATTTGAGTCCAAAATACGCGTCGATTTTGTTAGGTATCACGAATACGTGTGGGGCGTTACCGGGCGTCATTGGCGTTCCATTGACTGGATATTTAATTAAAGAAACGCAAGAATGGGAACTGTCCATGTTTGGACCGGCGATTATTCTTTACTCGTTGGGTATCGCCGCGTACTGGAAATGGGGCAGCGGTGAACGTCTCGTGTTCGAAACCAAAGTCAACGTAGAATGAAAATAGCATGTTTTGTAATATTATTATCATTAGGAAGCTAGCCGCAATAGCAGCACAGTTACGTAACTTCTTTCCTAGTTCCAATACGGATCGGAAGCAGAAGGTTTCCCGGATTCTAATATCGCCGTTTCGATTGCAATCAAACATTTACATCCGGGCGGAACGCCAAAATCCAATAACGTCGTGTCTTCGGGTATAATCTCGCACGAGTACAATAGCGTCAACTCTCGCCAATCTTCAACAGTCCTCCTTCGACCAGTTGACATCGGTTCGCCTTTGCCGCATCCTTTCTCCCAGAGTCTCTTTTTGATATCTTGGCATTTTTCTGTCACGTCCGCTAAGATGCGATATCGACACCCGTCGAAGAAAAACGCCAAATGTGCATAATCCGTCCTCGGTTGCACGCACGGAATGCCTTCGAAGACGAAATCTCCCTCGTTCGCCGTCGCGATCTCCTCGAACACTCTCGCTTCGTCTTCTGGTAATATCTCGCAATACTTTTCGCTTTTAAAAAATAATCAGATCCAACTCACAACAAAGAATAAAAATGGAACGACGTACCAGTCCCACGCGCCTTTTCCTCTCGCCGCCTCTTGCTGCGCTCGCGTCTTCGCCGCGTCGTTCGCGGCGTCGTAGCCGGATTTACCTCCTCCAGCCGCGGTCATTTTTATTACGAGTAGAGTTTTGTTTGACCTCTGATCTGAGAGAAAAAAATAAAACGAAAAAAGAAGCGTTTTCGTCGTTATTAAAAATGCGTTAAAACGACGCGAAGAAGATACGAGCGCGCGCTAAACATGACACCACGCGACGAAGAAATATCTCCTCTCGCGCCGCAGTCTCACTCCTCTGGTTTTATTCGAGAAGAAGCTAAAGAAGAAGACGCGTCGTCGTCGTCGTCTAAATCGTCGATGAAATCGACGCTCATTCATCTCGGCCTGAACAGATATTTCTTCTTCGAAACCGTTGCAAACGCATTCATCACGCTCTTCACGTCCTCGAAGCAACCGCGCGGAGTACCAACCTTACCGCGGATATCGAAACTCTCCAAAAACGTCGTTCGAATTCTCGGCGGGAATCCGTCGCCGCTGACCTTGCAAGGCACGAACACGTATTTAGTCGGCAGTGGGGAAATTCGATGGCTGATCGATGCGGGAGATGGGAGGAAAAGGTGCCAGTACGGAAACGCGTTGCGCCTGGCGATGCGGGAACATAAAGTGAAACGGTTGCACGGAATTTTGCTCACGCATTGGCATCCAGATCACGCGTTTGGGGTGGACGTCGTGAGGAAGGCGTGCGGAGATGCAAGGCTTCAGGCGTTTAAGATGGTGAGGAAAGAGAAGGGCGAGATGGCGGTGGCGAGGAGGACGGAAGAGGAGGACGAGAACGAGGACGGCCAAGGGAAGGAGAAACGGAGGCATTATGTGGACATACGAGATGGGGACGTGTTTAAATGCGTTGGGGCAACGTTGGTAGCGATGCACACGCCCGGACACGCGGAGGATCACGTGTGTTTTCGGCTGTTAGGGGACGAGGAGGACGGCGGCGACGCCGTGTTCGCCGGAGATTGTTTGATGAATGGGAGCACGGCAGAGTTTGAGGATTTGAGCGCGTATTCGATGAGTTTGGGGAGGTTGTTAGAAGCGTTCACGAGGTCAAACGAGAAGTTGAGCAGTATGAAAAATAATAATAAGAGTGGTAGTAACGGCGAAAGGGAGGATACGACGACGACGACGACAATACAACGAGCGAGATGTTATCCTTCGCACGGCGACGTGATTTCTGACGGCGAGCGGTTAACCCAGGCGTACTTGAAACACCGAATATCGAGAGAGAAACAGTTTTTGAGAGAGTTGACAAAGTTTGGTCAGAGAGGTGCGACGCTTTGGGAACTCACGCGGAGAGTGTACGGAGATATTGTCGGCATCGTCGTGTTGTTGATGAGCTGTTTGAAAATCACAAAACAGCACTTGGAAAAAATGTCCAAAGATGGGACGGTATCGGTGAAGAGGAAGGAAAGTGGGAACGTGTTTACGACTGCTCTTTCGTATTTGCTGGCAATATTATCCTTCGGTTTCTTTGGCGCGTCGACGAAAACGAGGTACGTGGCTGTCATTAGTAACAAACACGATTGATGATATCCGGGTAGTACAAATTATTTATTATTATCAGATAACATCGCCTCGCGCGAAAGAACTAAACTAAACTACTACTAAATACACTATTCAAAAACTACAGAATCTCGTACGTCTCTTTCAACGCGAATGGGTCAATCTTCAAGCCGTCAGCGTTCTCGTACACCGTCCTATTCGACTCGCTATCGTAAATCGTGCGTTCCCAGCATCCTCTCGGCAACGCCCGAAACATCGCGTCCTTCCCGCCTTCCAGAAACAATTGTCCGTCTCTTTTCGTCCACATCAAACTCGTTTTCGGTCGAACGTAAAACTTTCTATTCGCCTCGCACACCCACTCTTCGTCGCACTCGATCGCTTTGCACGCTTTCTGCCACTTCCAGCCGTGATCTTCTAACGGCCCGCACATGGCGTGCGCCAACTCGTGCCTTAAAACGCCGATGAAGGTTGAAAAATCGTCGTCTAATAGCGCGTATTTAGATACGTAAATCTCACCTCTCGCTGGACCCATCTCGTCTTCTTCGTTTAAATACGTTTTGCCCACGTAGCTTTTCTTTTCGTGCCATCCTAGAAACCATCGGTCCTCGTCTAATCCTACTCTCGCGCGTTCGTACCTAAATATCTCTAAAGCAACTCTCCATCTGTTGCTTAAAAAAGAAACCGCGCTAGAGGCGTCTGTTGCGCTCCAATCGCTCTGGAATCTTAACATGATGCTCTCGTCGATGGCTTTTATCGCGCCAGAACCTCCTCCTGACCACAAGACGTCTCGTTCCAGCAGTCGATGATTAGTATTCGAGCGGACTTTTACGTCTCGGGAACGAAAATTCGTTTGTGGGTTGGGTGTTCGAGACTGAGCGAAAGGAAAACGACAGCTCACGCAAAACGAGAATGACATCAGGAGATGACTGCGATGATGCACCCCGTGCTCTCACGTTTTCTCTCTCTCGTTTTCTCTCTCTGTCTGTGTGTGTGTGTGTGTGTGTGTGTGTGTGTGTGTGTTGCTGGTGCTTTGTTGTAAGTGAACCAAAACAAAATTTGTGTGGTTATTTTCTCGCACTGACAAAAGACGCTCTCTCTAAATAAGAAACTAACGACGAACGAATTCCTCTTCTATATGTATTTGAGCAGCTATGAAACACGTTTTCGGCAACGCTTAGTTGTCCACGATGGTCACCTCAACCTCGACTCCCGGTTCGATGGAGATGCTCGTGATTTGCTTCACCAAATCCGCCGGCGAGTGCAAATCGATCAACCGCTTGTGGATTCTCATGGTGAACTTATCCCACGTGTTCGTACCTTCCCCGCACGGGGCTTTGCGAACCGTCACTTGCAACTTCTTCGTCGGCATGCGAACCGGGCCTTTGACCTTTAATCGCTTCTCCTTGGCGCCTCGAATCAAATCCGAGCACACTTTTTCCAAGTTTTTCACGTTTCTGGAGGACAGGGTGATGCGGATGCGGTGGATGCGTTGCGCTTCGGCATCGCCGGCTTTCGCCGCCGCTGGTTTTCCTTCAACTGCTGCTGACATTGTTTAATAAATCTGTTCTCGATTAAATGATGGTAGTTTGACGAAGGGGAGAAGAAGAAGAGAGAAGAAAAACGTCAGCAAACGCACACAAATTCGTAATCTTCAGGCCCTAATAAAAGGACGAGAACGAAGCGCGTTGCGCTAAAAAAGAGGATGATGATTTCGGAAATCGGACGCAAAAGTATGCGCGCGAACGCGAGATATCCCGATAAAGAATAAATACGCGTTCACAAGTATATAATCGCGAGTATAATCGTACCTCTTTGAACGACTGCGACTCGGAATTACTCTTTCTGTGAGAGTGTCTATTCGCGGTGAAGTGACAGAAGTGAGG
>Ga0181599_1004149_pt1 | contig 11768 bp, 10 predicted proteins | sample 041ome_3_FD_148658 | JGI IMG/M metagenome (GOLD analysis project Ga0181599, IMG submission 148658) | Coastal salt marsh microbial communities from the Groves Creek Marsh, Skidaway Island, Georgia - 041405US metaG (spades assembly) | ecosystem: Environmental > Aquatic > Marine > Intertidal zone >...
AGCTCTGCGGAAAAAAATAGACACATTACACGCTTTTAACATCAAAACAATCCATTTACGAAACCACGAAATTCACCTCAAAATATAAACCCTAAGACGAGGGTTTAAGGGTTAGAGGGACCCTCGAGGTGTCGACGTCGCACGCGACACACCGCGACGGCGCCCACGAGCGCGACGATGACTCTCGCGCGCGTCATGACGACGCACACGACCCACACCGACGTCGTCCGCGCGCCCGTGCGCGGAAATAGTCGCGCATCGAGGCGCGGCGCGCGCGCATCCGTGCGCTCCATCGCCCAGCCGCCGCCGAACAGCCGCGACGCGAACGCGGCGGATGCGCCGCCGCAAGCGCGTAAAAAGGTATCGATGGTGTCTCTCGGGTGCCCGAAGAACACTGTGGATGGTGAAGTCATGCTTGGGGATTTGTACGCTAATGGATTTGACGTGACGGAGGAGCACGAGGATGCGGATGCGATCATTGTGAACTCGTGCGGCTTCGTGGAGGATGCAAAGAATGAGTCGGTGGAGGCTATTCTGGAAGCGAGTAAGTTGAGCGGAGGCACGAAAAAGATAATCGTGACTGGGTGCTTGGCGCAGAGGTATGCGAATGATTTGGCGAATGAGTTACCGGAAGCGGATGTGATTGTTGGGTTTGAGAATTACGCGAATTTGCCGAAAACAGTGGGCGGGTTGCTCGGCGTCGAGACGTCGCCGGGTTTATTGTTACCGCAGCAAGCGCGCGTGCAAGTTGGTGGGGCGTCACCTCCATTTCGTGAGGAGGTGCAGCGATTGCGAATCACGCCTCGGCATTATGCGTACTTGCGCGTGGCTGAGGGGTGCGACCACAAGTGCACTTTTTGCGCCATTCCCGGGTTTCGCGGACGGTTTCGCTCGAAAAAGTGGGATTCTATCATCGAGGAAGCCAAAGCGTTGGCTGATTCTGGCGTGAAAGAATTGAATTTAATTGCTGAGGATACCAATCAGTGGGGGATGGATTTGCGCGCAAGCGATGGTCGCGGGTTGGCTGAGCTTTTAGAGGCGCTCGCAGAAGTCGACGGCATCGAGTGGATTCGTATATTGTACGCGTATCCATCGTATTTCTCTGATGAGCTCATTAAGGCGATCGCAGATATTCCGCAAGTAGCAAAATATATAGACATTCCGCTGCAGCACATCACGAACCTGTCTTTGCTGCGCATGAATCGGCCGCCGAGACAGCACACCGAGGATTTATTGTACAAGTTGCGCGACAACATTCCAGGTTTGGCGCTCCGCACGACGTTCATCAGTGGTTTCCCAGGTGAAACCGAAGAAGAGCACGAGGAACTCATGCAATTTTGCCGTGACTTCAAGTTCCAGCGTCTCGGTGCGTTCGCATACAGCGAAGAAGATGGCACGCCCGCGGCGGAATATCCCGATCAAGTCCCTGAAGACATTCGAGCGATTCGTCGGGACCAGCTCGTGTCGCAGCAGCAGGAGATTAGCGAAGACTTTGCAATGTCTCGCGTCGGGCAAGAGTTAGATGTATTAATAGACGGTTGGGATGAAGACATGCAGTCGTATGTCGGCCGTACAACGCTCGAAGCGCCTGATATTGACCCGATCGTCTTCATCACCGAAGACAAGAGCAAGGGCTTGCCGCCGTTGGAGGCTGGGCAAATGCGCAAGTGCTCCATCGTTGGCTCGAGCTTATTTGATCTCGAAGCTGTTCCTCTCTTGTAAAACATCAGCTGAACAAACGCGCGACTACTTGTCGATATCATTATTATACTTTTAATTAAACACACATGAATTCTATCATCTATTTTGTCTACTATTTTGTACTGTACTATTTGAAATTGAACAAGCCAAAGTTTTTCGCTCGGCGACGTCTGTCTCGATCGTCGTACTCGTCGTACTCGTCAGCCTTATCGAGTTCATCGGCGTATAGATCGTCATATTCATCGTCGTCATCGTCGTCGTCATCGATGGATAAGAACACTTCCCCGCTCGTGGGCATGCGCAGCGAACGAGGCGCGGGTAACGTCGCCTTGGCGAGCTTCCCAACCTCGCCGCGAATGTTTGGCGTCTCGGCGATGAGCTTATTGCGCAACTTGACGTACTCTTGGAATGACTCAATCAACCATGGAATGCGCGTGGCTTGAACATCCTTAAACGTCGGTCGACGTCCTTGTCTCTGCGCGAACCCATCAGACCAGCTCGCCAAGTCGTTACGCAACTTTGTGTATCGGCTCAACTCGCTCGAAAAATGATTCACCTTGACGCTCGACGACGCAAGCTTCTCCGCGCGAGACGTCGACTTCTTCATGGCGATAAGTTTCGTCATGCGCTCATTACGCTCGCTATTAGGCGGCTTCCCACGCTTCTGTTTCGCGCTCGCTGCCGCCGCTGCCGTCTGCTCGAGCTCAATCAACCTCGACGGCGCCGCCGCTTCATCCGCCTTGGCGCGCGCCTCGCGCCAACGTTCCCGCTGCTTCTCCGCAATCTTCTTCCTCGACTCAAGCGTTCGCTGCGTGCCCACGCGCGATGCCGCAGATTTCAACTTACTCTCCATCGTCAACTCGCGTTTTATCGTCGTCGTCCTCGTCGTCGCCGCCGCCCCTTGCGTCTCGTCCTCGTCCTCCGTCTCGTCCTCGTGCTCGCGCTCCGTCTCCTCCTCGTCGCGCTTGACCACTCTCGGCACCGACGCCTCGCCTCCACCCGCACACACATCTGGAAACCTCACCTGCACGCCCGCCAACAACCTTCTCACGCCCTCGGCATCGCCTCGACTCACCTCCTTCCTCGGCCGACCGCGACGCTCGACGCTCGACGACGCCGCGCCACGTACGCCACCGTCCCATTCGCCATCGTCCCCCCACGCGCGCGCCACCACCGCGCCGACGACGCGCCGCCGCCGACGACGACCGAGCACCCGTCCCACGACCTCCGCATTCGCGCCTATCACCCGCGCGTGCGACGTCATCCGCCGCGCGCCGAGATGTGATTTTGATTGTGATGCGATGTGATGCGACGCATCGAATCGTCCTCAAATAAACCCTAAACCCTAAACCCCGTCGTCCATCCACCAATCACGACCACATCACGACCCCACACAGAGACAATCTCTGATTTCCACACACCACGACATGGGCCAATCTCTCTATACAGTACGCATAAAGCCGCGCCAAACACCTCGCGAGTGCCTCATCCCCGCGGTCATCGACCGTTTATACCCATCTTCCGCGGTCGCCCCTCGTCCTGTCGCGCGCGTCGCGGATAGACCCGCGGGCGTCACTTTCCAGTACGACCGACACCGCCATGTCCGCGATCTTCACCACGTCCATGTCCGCCAAGGCGACCGCCAAGGTACGTGCGCATTCGATCGAGCGTGTTTTGATTGCTTCGTGTATGCGCGCGCGCGTCGGAGTCGGCGGTCGCGCACAGCGGTGGGAGGCGCGGAATCGTGTCGCGCGCGCGCGTGGTGGTCGCGGTCGCGGGGCTCGATCGCGGGGATCGATCGCGGGGATCGATCGCGGGCGTCGGCGTCGTCGTCGTCGCGGCGGCCTCGCGCGCGGGTCGCGTGCGTCGAGTTTTATGTTCTTCGGGTCGCGGGGATCGATCGCGGGGATCGATCGCGGGGATCGATCGCGGGCGTCGGCGTCGTCGTCGTCGCGGCGGCCTCGCGCGCGGGTCGCGTGCGTCGAGTTTTATGTTCTTCGCCGTCATATTCATGCGCGCGCGTGTGATGTCGCGCGACGACGACGACGACGGCGCGCGTCCCATCGTCGTCCGTTGCGAAAACCTCTCTCGCGAATGCGTGCGTGCGTGCGTGCGTGCGTGCGTGGACTGACCGTATGCGACGTGTGTTTCGCGACTCTAGGTGCAATTCCGCGCTCGCGCGTCGAAGAGCTTCCAAGCTCGCGCGCCGGTGTGCTCCGCCGTGCGATTCTCCGTCAACGCCGCCGCGGTACGTACGACGCTCGCGCGCTCGCGCGCGCGCGCATCCTCGTCACGCCCCGGGGGCGTCGTCGCGTCGATCGCGTCTCGATCGCATCGCATCGATCGATGCGATCGATCGATCAGATGATCGACCGATGCGATCGATCGATCGATCGATCGATCGAAACGTCAAAAGATGGTCTCCTCCTCGGGATGTGGCGCTGGGGTTTGCGTGCCTATGATCGGACATGTGGCGTGTGTCCGACCGACCGATTTTTTGTGCCTGCCTGATCCGCGCGCCAGACGCGCGCGTCGATACGCGAGTACGCGGGACTGACGATGTATGTGTGTGTGTTTTCGTCGCCCGCGCAGTCTGCGGACACCCTTGATAAGGTTCGCGCGATCATCTCCGAACAGCTCGGTACGGATCTCGATGCCGTCGCCGCCGACGCTAAGTTTGTCGACCTCGGCGCGGATTCTTTGGACACCGTCGAAATCATGATGGCGCTCGAAGAGCAATTCGAAATCACGCTCGATGAGGAAGGTGCCGAAAAGATTGCCACCGTGCAAGACGCGGCGGACATGATCCAAGCGCAACTCTAAGCGGCGAGCAAAATCACGATTTTATTGTGGTGACTTTTGCCGCGGCGTCGAGAGAGGGCGTCGGTCGGCGTCGCGACGTAAAGTAAGTAGCTGAAAGGAACTTAATTCTTACGCATTAAAAATAACTGCGCTCATCATCATCATAATCATCATCATAATCGTTATTGTTATCGCTATTATCCATCGTCGTTATCGTCGTCGCGTCGTTATCGCAATTCGTATGCGGTGGCTCGTCGTCGCGCGGCGTCCCGCGACTGGCGCAAGATGGCTGGTTTCCTCGCCACGATCCCCGCACTCGCACGCACGTAAAGCGTCGACGAGGTTGAAAACCGGCGATATGGCGTACACACGACGATACTCGCCGCCATCGCAGCGGCGGTCACCGATCCGAGTGCTCGTCATCGCCGTCGTCGTCGTCGTCGCCGCGGTGTCAACCTATCGCTCGCTCGCCAGCGCCTTGACGTCGAGATCACGCGAATTATCCTCGGCTAAAGACGAGCTGAGGCAGGCACAGGCCAGGGCCAAGGCGTATGAGCGTGATTTGATGGATATGACGCGATTGAAGACGTCGCTGAGCGCGCATCAGGTAAAGGTGAGCGAGGTGCAGAAGGAGCTGGAGGCGACAAAGGCTAGAGAGCGCGAGGCGGTGAAGCGCGCGGAGGAGGCTGCGCGCGCGGCAGCGCTCGCTAAGGCTCAGGTGGAGAGCGCGAGGGAAGAAAAGTTCTTGGATGATGCCGTGCAGTCGAAGTCGACGTCTCCTGGTGCTGAGGATTTGGAAGTAGAGAGTGCGTTTGGGGCGGAGTCGACGACGGGGCGGACGACCACGACTACTGTTGGAGGCGATGGCGATGGTAAAACCGATCCTATGCTCGTCGCCGCGACGATTGATCTTACAAATATGAGTGATAACAAGAGTAATTCTCGTGATATCGCCGGCACTCGGGGCGATAACGAAGAGCTAGTGCTGAGCAAGGCTGAGAATGATCCAATCGCCACGGATGTCAAAGTCAAGGTGTCGGAAAGCGCGTCTGGTTCCGACCCTTTATTACGCAACTTGGCGGCTCCGCCGCCCTCGGCGGTGGGCGAAATAGAGATGACGTGCAATGGTAAGGAGAACAGCGAGTACTGGGGTGCAGTGGTGAAGGATGGGACGACGAATCCTCAGCCAGATGCCGCAGCGTGCTGCGCGTCTTGCGCAAAAATGAACGCCAACGGAGCCAACAAATGCTCTGTGTGGGTGTACGGCACGAAAAATAAGCAATGCTGGTTGAAATTTGAGAGTGATCCGGAACTGTCAAAGCCCGCAAACGAAGGTCCTCACATCGAATGGACGTCGGGATATTTCAATCTCCCAAAACAGACGACAGAGCCCAAGTACGCCAAGGCCACCGGGAAGACGGATATGCCAAAGTGTCTTCACACCATCATGACAAGTAACGGCAATGTGTATATGAATTGGCAATCTCGCGTCATGTATGCGAGCTACTTGAAGCACGCGTCAACTGAAGGGAGTATCATGAAGGCGTTTACGCGCATTTTGCACAAGGGTCGCCACGACGAACTTATGCACGAGATTCCAACCATGCGCTTCAACCCTGTGCAGAGCAAGTGCGATGGGTGGTGCGACTATCCCGTTGCCGATCGTTCTCAAGCTGTCACTCAATGGCTTGAGACTGCGGATTCTGAGAGATGCTCGCACGTTGTCATGGTTGAAACAGATCACATCATCGTCAAGACGCCGTCGCCGTCGATTCTTCTCCCTCAAGGTGAAGCCATGGGCTTTAGATTTGGATACATGAATCCGGTACAAGCAACGCTCAAGAAAAATTATCCGCAATATTTTGAAGGCGGCAAGACGATGCCGCCGACTGGAAACGCACCGTCAGTTGTTAATACAGTGGATTTGAGAAAAATCGCTCCACTTTGGGCTCAATTTGTCAATGAAACCGAGACCCCTGAAGAAGTTCGCAAAGAATTGGGATGGGTTCGTGATATGTACGCCTATGATCTCGCCGCATTGGCGAGTGGGATCGATCACAGATTAGCTGTGAACCCAGAAAGCTTACTCATGGCGCAGCCTCCTGCGGATTCGCAGCTCGGCAACGCGTTCATCTTGCACTACACATGGGGTTCGGAAATTTACGACAAGAATGACAAGTTCTTGTGGAAGTGGGATAAGCGATCTTACGGTGAAGGACAATACGGGCAAGGACCATATATTCTCACCGAAATCCCTCTCCCACCGGAGTGGGATGAGAGCGTCGGATTGCAACTGCAGACATTCTTTCAACCTCGCGCGCTCACGCCTTCGAGACTCGAACTTATCAAGCTACTCATCACCGAGTTCAACGATGCCGTCAGACTTTTACCTAAGATTCCGAAGGGATACAAGACCATAGAAGAAGCGCGACTTGACGTATAGAAAGTGGATTGTAAGAAGACATGATATGATTTTATTATACACAACAAGCGAGCTACCGGTAGCTAAAGGAATATCACTGTCCAACGTTCCATTACTGGAGCAAGAACAAGATGAGTACAATGAGAGCGACGAGCACTGCAATGACGATGCAAATCAATCGATTGCGCGCCGCCCGTTGGCTCTTGTCCGCTTTTGTGAGTTCCTTTTGCGCGTCCTTGGTGCGCACCGCTGTACTCACAATGTTTGCCTCAATGTCATCAATCATCGACCCTTGTTCGTTCACCAACACCGCCAAATCTTGGAAAATTTCATTTACTTCTCCAATTTGCTGTTGAATTTCTAAAATCCCGCGCTCACGCTCTTCGATCAACGCGTTGTTATATTCCAACTCGCTGTCAATTTGTGCAAAATCGCTTCGCCCGCGCTCTTGCATAAGAACCTGACTCTCCTGCTGATACTCACCATCCCCGGCTCCGGCTTGCTCTTCATCCATAGTCCCATACGACGCTTGTTTCTTACCCTTTTGCGGTAAGAACGTCGACTCACGTTCTGCACACGTCCGTTGCGCCTTTTGAAAATCCTTCAACACGGCGTGGAAATCCTTGACCAACTTTTGATGCTTCGCTACGTGCGCCGCCTTGTCCTCATCATCCACATCCACCGCATTCGTCACCGCCTGTGCTAATCGTTTTACCGCCAATGACGCATCTCGCGCCATCACCCCGAGCTTCTCGCGTTGGTCGTGGAGCTTGGCGCGTAATTCTCGCGTATCCTTCCCCGTGCCCAGGACGTCGACGGAGCGCTTAAACGCGCTCACGTGCGTGGTCATCTGAAAGATGAGCCCGCTCACGGTGCGGGACTCGGTGTCGAGGTCGTCTCCATGCATCGTGCTCGATGGCGTCGTCATCGCGCGCGGACGTGTGCGGAGATCTGAAATTCAACCAGCGCCATCGTTTGGGTGTTTAACGCCAGGCTTTGCAGCATTCTCGGTGTGGTTGGTGTTCAATTGCAAATTGGTTGGCTAATATTGTGTGCACGAGTGCGTGCGTGGAAACACTACGCCCGAGAGTAGTTTGCGCCTTGCGTTTGTGCTTGTGCGAGAGCAATCTTGGCGTTGTACAGGGCTTGGAGTAATTTAGTGGTGAATACGGGCATATCGGTGGTGTCGAAATCCATGGGGTCGGCCAAGAGCGGGGGCACGGCACCTCCGATGGAACCCTCGTTAACCGGGAAGAACGTGATCTCATGTGCGACTTTGTCGCCTGGCTTTGGACGCTGAAAAGGGTCGATTCCACAGGGTTGATGATCCTCGTCCTCCGCGGCGCTAAGTTGGAAGCTGAAACCGGTGGAGACGTGCGTGAAGCGATGCATGCCGCGCGGTAACGGTTCCCAACGTAAACCAGTGAGGGCCTCGAGCCCGTATGATGTAAGGTCTCGACCACTCGCACCAGCTTGCATCTCATCTATTTTATTCGAACGCTTGGCGTCCAATTCTTGTTCCATGCGTAACATCTTACCTTGGTACGCCAACACCGTCTCGCGAAGCTCGGCGTTTTCGCGCTCGAGCGAGTACGCCTTTTCATTCGCGCCTTCCGCGCGCGATGCAATGTCACGCTGACGATCTGCCTCGCTGCGCAAATGGTGCACTAACTCATCAGCTTTGCGTTCATGTTCCAGTAAGATTCCTTGCTGTCGGTCGGCTTCTTTCAACATATCTTGAAGCTTCTGAGCCTTGAGCTTGTCGTATTTGGCTTGGAGCTTTTCGTGCGACGTTTGGAGCATACGATACGCACCACTCCACGCCGTCGACTGCGGTATGTGACCCTCGTTAGCATTTAAGATGCCATTGGCCCGATTAGCCGCCTCCTTGGCTGCCGCCGCAGCGTGACCAAGCTTCGAACTCGCTGGAGGACGACCTCGGCCTCGTGGCGGCGTCTTTTCGCTCGGCGTCTTCACGCGACGTAAGAAAACATCGGGACTATCGCCATCGGACCCTGGCGAAGACTCAGACGCACGTTTCGGCACCTTACGCCCTGAAGTCGATCGATCGCTAGATTCAAAGTATTTTGCCGGTCGCTTTAATCCTTCTTTCGCAATCGCCGCCGCCTTGGCCATAGCGCTCACTTTTCTCGAAACGCCCGCCTTTGCGCCCGCTTCTGGCTTCCCCCCACCCGTTCTCTTCGCCATCGCTGCTTTCGTCGTTCCCGGCGGTCTTCCGCGCCCACGCTTCGCCGTAGCCCCTCCCACTGCCGTATCATTCTCCGCCGCTACGGATTTCGTTGGCGTCCGCTTTGTCACCGACGCCGGAGCCTTTTTCGCCTTGTCCACCGTTCGAGGCTTACGTTCGCGCGCCTCTGGCTCCTTCGTAAACGCCTTTGTCGATTTCTGCACACGTAAGCGCGACACAAAACAAAAATAACACTCATTAGTACATAGACGACGCACACACCACAAATCATTCCCTCTCTCGCGTACTATCGCTCCCTCGCGAACCGTCTCTCCCGACGTCGGTGGTTCAGGGGACTTAAGCGCTCGCGACAGCTCAACCCCGTCGCAATCCCGAACGACGCGTGCGTCGATCACCACCACAAGGCACATCGCACGCAGTCATCACGCGCGAGCTCTACAACGAATCACACCGCCCATAGACTCCATCGTTCGCGCATGCGGTCGCCATTCATGGCTGATGTTTCAAACGACAACGGACAGAATTGCATTCGCGCGCATGGGGAAGAATGTCGGTCGACGACGACGAGACGGGCGATACGTACCATCCATGCGGGCGTACTCGATCCAGAATCAGCGTATGAGACTGGATTACGCGTGCGCGTTTCGCGCGTCATGGCGGTGGGGCGTCGTTTGCGCGGTGCGATGTGACGACCAGCTGTCGTTGTCGAAGTTTGCCTAGGAGGACGCGTGGAGCATTGATTTGATGTTGGTTTTGGCATTGAACGAGGCTATGAAATGAACTAATAGTACGAAACGTGATCGGAAATGGCAAATGAGGCACGAACAATGCAATTACCGATGGCTGAAAGCCATTGGTCTTTGATATCTTCGTCGTCTGCGATGAAAAATTTGGTTTCTCCGTCGCACGTAATCTCGAAAGAGCCCTCTTTATTTGTTTTTTCAATCGCACTGGCGACGGAGAGACAATTTCTGAGGTCAATGACGCCTCGGGTTTTACTCTCGGGGGTGACATTCTCGTTCATGAACCAGAATAATCGACCATCTTTGAGGACAAACCAGCGGCGGCGCCACGTGGAGATGACGTCGCCTTGCTTGTATAGCCAACCCGCGCGGTCGGGCTGGTGCCAGAATTCCACCCCACCCGTGTCGTGCGTCTTCGCTAATTGCGATAAAGACGCTAATACTCCACTAATCATGATGATGTCTTCCTAAAGTGGTATGTGCTAAAATTGAAACTCTATTTTACGCCAAGCCTTCGATGAACTTGGGATGGTCTGCGCTCAGCGGCGTAATGTGCACCAACTTTCGCTGCTTGATTTTATCCGTACTAAAGCTCACCTTGCCTTGTACGAGCGCAAACAACGTATGATCTTTGCCTATCCCGCAATTAATCCCAGGATGCCACTTCGTGCCTCGCTGTCGCGCTATAATGTGCCCCGGACGCACGACTTCCCCGTTCCCTCGCTTCAACCCCAAATACTTTGCGTTGGAATCCCGCCCGTTACTCGACGAACCACCTTGCTTCTTCGACGCAAATCTCGCAAAAACCGCGCTCACGTTCGCGTTCCAACACTTCAACCCCTCACTCGACGCGCTCGGTCCCGCACCGAGACTCACGAGCGCGCGCACCGACGATGCGATCGCGCGCCCCGAGCCGCTCGTCGGTGCGCGCGAGAGCATGGAAGTCCAACCAATCACGCGTCCTCACGCCCGCGAACGCGTCCGTGTCAATCACACACACACACACACACACCACTCTCTCTCTCTCTTCCTCTTACACGCCACGCGAAACGCACCCGTCCTCCGACGGCGTTCGCGCGAATGCGGTCGCGCGCGCGCGCGCGCGGCGCCCTCGGACCCCGACGACGGGCGCTCGTTCGGACATTCGGCGCCATCGCCATCGCCATCGCCCCACACAGACCGCGTTCGATCGCTCGCTCCATAGTGTGACGTCACATGTACCCATGAAAGCGTCACATCCCATTGGTTTGAAAAAAAACACGCACCCAATCGCGACCAATCACGACCAGGGCGGTACCCCCCTCCCGTCGTTTTGATTTCAAACGTGACTGACACCTTTGGAACGTCGACCGTCGTGTCGCGTCAGCGGTTAATTCCGACGCCATTCACGCGCGCGCTGCGAACACACACACACACGCGAAGAACACACAGGAAAACGCACGATGCAAATTTTTGTCAAGACGCTCACCGGGAAGACCATCACGCTCGAGGTCGAGAGCTCGGATACCATCGATAACGTCAAGGCGAAGATTCAAGACAAGGAGGGTGCGTGGGACGATCGACCAATCGACGTCGCGTGATGATCTGAGAATTATGCGACGCGACGGCTCGGAACGCGAGATCGTGCGAGCGAAGGTGGGGTGGAACGATGGAAGGGGTGATGGGTGAGGGATGTGTGGGGTGTTGGATGGGTGTGCGCGCGGTCGTGGGGTGTGAGGGCGAGATCGTGTGGTCCGAGGGAGGAGGCAATTCTGGAAGGCGTCGGAAGGGCGCCTCGCGTCGGTCAACGCGGGAGAGCGGTGGGGGATGGGACGTTGTTAGCGTTGATGTTGTGTGATTTATGATGATTGTGTGATGACTGACGAATGTGATTTGGTTTGTGAATTCGTGC
>Ga0181599_1004150_pt1 | contig 11768 bp, 6 predicted proteins | sample 041ome_3_FD_148658 | JGI IMG/M metagenome (GOLD analysis project Ga0181599, IMG submission 148658) | Coastal salt marsh microbial communities from the Groves Creek Marsh, Skidaway Island, Georgia - 041405US metaG (spades assembly) | ecosystem: Environmental > Aquatic > Marine > Intertidal zone >...
ATTATTCTGCTGTTATAAAGTCGTCGCTCTTCTCGTTCTTGTTGTTGTTGTTGTTGTCTTTGTGTGTGTGTTGTTGATAAAATAATTGCGTCGCTCGTTCTCTTCTTTTTTGTGTGAAAAGTGCTTGTGTTTTTTTAAATGCACAGATGAAGGAATTTTTGACTTTTGGTTGTTTTTTTGTTCGCTTTTCCGATGTTTTTTTTTCGAGTTGTACATTAATATTATACATATCTCTGACATGTGAACGTCTCTTCTTCAATTTTGGCTCGGACACGGAAACGCTTGTTTGTTGTTTCACATCGAGAGCTGCTTTTACCGAATTTTCTTCGCGCCAAAAGTAATCGGAGCGAGTCGTGTTACTGCTCTCGATGATGATGATGTCCTTACGACGCGATGATGTGAATGTTTGAGATCTTGAGAAAACTTTTTTTTTTCTCCTACAAATGATGATTGCATCACACATGCGATAAAAAAATATGCGAGATAAAAACGAGACGATGGAAGTGTTGTTTCTGCTGCTGAAATTTTCCGCGCGATTACTGATTGGCGCGTGGTTGTTGCGAAAGTACGTCGAGGAAAAAGTGTTTGGCGACGAGGAGAGGACGTCGGATGATGGGATGATGTCGCTTTGGTTGTTTTTGACGAGCGCAGTGGAGGCTTTGGTGAGAGCGATTGAGAGTTGGAGAGAAGAGAAGTTGAAAAAAAGGAGATGGTGCGAAACGTTCGTCTCTTTGGCGATGGTGAAGAAAAATGATACAGACGACGATGAATACCTTACGATTAAGAAAATGGTAGATATCGCGAGAGCGAAGATCATAAAGAAGGAAAGCGTCGGTGAAGTACTTCTCAGCGCGAGTTTTATGGTCGCGTGCGCGGCGATTTTGGCGCTTTCCGCGAGCAAAGGCGAAGCGTGGCAGGGGGTGTACGTTACCGCAATTTTAATGTTAGAGATATTCGAGAGACGCTTCTTTATCGCGCGATTTGTCATGAAACACAGAAGAAGAAGATCTTGGCTGCAATACGTCTGCGACGATAACGAACAACAAACGATTCCTAAAATTGCCGTGGGCGCTTTCGCAAACTCGCCGGGCGATGAAATATACATCGTCGGTAAATATCGCGACCAACTCTTCGATCGGATCGTCGACGGCACTCATCAGATTATTCACAATAAAAAATACAGCAGTGGCAGTAGCAACATCAACGACTACTTCGATCGCTATTTTCCTCCAACCTTTACGGATCATCATATCAAGGAAGGGATGGTATATATCACCGAGGGGAAAACGTGTCCTCGTTTCTTGTGTTTCTCAAAGGAAGAGGTTTTAAACAACATCCTCGCGTTTACCAAAGAAGAAGAAGAAGAAGACGTCGATGATGCTTCAAATGAAATCAACTTGAGAGCAAAGATAGCAAACGGATTGTTGACGTCTTTGATGATGACACCCGGCGGAACTGCGATGACGCGGAGTGAAATTTTGCCTTCGACGCCGACGGAGAGAAATAATAAAAGGACAAAGAAGGAAAAAGACCTCGACGTATATAACGTTGGCGTATTGTTCAACACCACGCCGCGAAAACGTAACAAAACGACGCTTTTGCATAATATCGATAGCATTGGCGTAGGGAGAGCGTTAGTGTCCGGAAGACACTTTGTCTTTCTTAGAAATCCACCGGCGTCGATCGTTTCAGACCCGAAAATAGCACACTTTTTCGCCTCGAAAACGTGCGTTTTTACCACAAACGATCTCGTTTTGTTGAAGAAAAATACGCGCGTCGTCTTTGCAAATACGCAACGCGGTACCGGTGTTTCGTACATTGGCACGTTTGCTTCTTTACTCACGGAAAAAAACTTCGGTAGCGAGCTCGCGAAAACCTTTTTTTCTCGAGAACGGGCGGAAAGAGAAGAAAGAGATGATGAGATGTATGCCGAACCTGTCGCGAAGATTGAAACCGCGTGCTATCGTCTGCTACGCTGTTGTCGCAAAGGTATCCTGCCTAGCATGGAAAGAATCTTGGATAGTAATAATCGAGCAACATTCCTGGCGTTCTCTGCGATGATCCTCTCGCTGATTTTGATCGCGGCTATAAACGCACAAAGCATATTCATCGACTCGACGGCTTTTATCGTCTCCGTGTTCGCTCCAATTTTTCTGTGCGTCCTAGTAGACTTAGCGTACACTAAAACGTGGATATGGAGCATCTTCACCGAACGAAAAATGTTTTATAAAACAGTCGCTTTCGGTAAAAAAATACACGATGGAATCGAAGAGATTATTTACTCTGGATTTTCTTTTCGCTTCAAAGCAATCCTCGACGACGCGGCGAAGGAGTACTGTGCAGAGAACACCGCAATTCTCCACGAAATCGTGGTAAAAACTGTCGTGATTCTTTCATTCTTTGTTTTGATGATTGCATCTAACGTCGCTTTCTTTGAAACTGAAGATTTTGCAATCGAAGACGACCGCATTCGAACGAATCGAGCGGCGTCGACTTTCTTCGCGCTGGTCGTCGCGCGAGACTCCATGTGCTCTTTTCTCGAAAATCTCTCGAAAAACTCCGTTTCGATGCACCAGGTTGCCAGGATGAGAAGCGCATATGAGGCGAGAAAGAACGAAACGAGACTTCCAAAGAATTTGCGCAGAACGCGCTCGATGATTTAAATAGTTTATGCGTGTATGTGTCTCTCTCATCTTCTTTCAGATTAATTAAAACATTGATTTTGAAGTGATTATTATTACTAGTACGTCGTTGCATCTCTTTCTTTAGCTCGCCTCCTCTGGCATTCCCGTCAACGACGTGAACTCTAACGGGGTAAACTTTATACCGTCGCCTTTGTAGAATTTGTTTTGGTATTCCACCCAGTGCAAACGTAAGGCGTGCAAAAACGCGCTCAAACTCTCCATACCTAACAAGACGCCTAACGTCGCGCCTAACCACACGCCAAATCCAATGACGATGGCAACTATGGATCCACTCTCAACTGCTGCCATGAGACATCGATCCCAAAAAACCGCAGAGAGTTGCGCGTGCGCTAAGGAAAGCGCCCAAAGACGCAAATAACTCGCCGTGTTGGAAATTGCGCCTAGGACGAATTCAATCGTGTGGATCATTTGGTGGACTAAAACGTCTCCAAAATCAAACTCTCCATCGCCATGACCGTGGTCGTCGCCGCTACTGTTGTTATTATTACTGCTGTTTCCGCCGAGGGATCTTAACTCTTCCGAGCTGTTCAATTGTTGCATGCCGTCGCCGTCGTTTTCGTCCAAACGAACGTACGTGCCGCCTCGGCTTTTTTGTTCGTGTCGTCTTTTTAAAATGATTGGTTTCGGGAACAGCATGACCGGCACCGCGACGAAACAACCAAACAAAATCAACAACTGCAATCCGCCTTGGCCTGGGAACATTTTGTTCTCAGGGCACCCGGCGCTTCCTCCTGGTCCTTCGCCCATGCAATCGACGTTGCCGGGCGCTAAGAACATGTAAATCATTACGTGGTACAAATCCGCGGTACACCCGGGGGTAATCCATTTCAAAACGATCAGGAACGAAAGGTATCCAAATAATCCGCCCAAGAAGACAACTTGAGGGATAAATTCGCAATACACGGACAGCCAATCACCGTCTTTCAATTGATTCAAAAGCGACATGAAAATCCCAACCATCATTTGCGTCACGCCTAACAAGATGGACATTTTCATCTTCAGAGAATTCAAAAACGGAAGTTCTGACCGAGTTCCGTGCCAAACCGGGTCGACACCAAACGGATACGCGGAATCATCTCGCGAGACTAAACCAGTGGTGTATTGTGAATCGCACGTGGTATCTTTCGTCGGATCGATCGGGTCGCATACGTACTTCGAAGCGCCGAATATTTTCATCGGCACAGAAAAGCACTCGTTATACAGAACGCCCGTATACACGGAAAACGCCGCCATTACCAAAATACAATACCGCGCGTGAAATACCATCGAGAAGATTTCGCCCATTGGTTTTTCCGAGATTTGTCTTTCCTTAAGGACCATGTAGATTGCAAACGCGAGCATTATAATACCGTGGCCGAAATCGCCAAACATAACCGCGAACAGAAATGGAAACGTTACGATCGTCATAACCGTCGGGTTCACTTCGCGATATCTCGCAACCCCGTACGCTTCGACGATTTGTTGAAACACGTTCGTCCACTTTGTGGTGCGGTAGTACGTCGGTGGCGTTTGACCTTTGTGCGAGATGGACGCGAAAATCGTTCCGACGGATGCCGACGAGTTTCGATTGGCTATTACCACTGCCTCCGAGACTCTGCTCTTCGCAGAAGTTGGACACCACCCTTCGGCGACTAAACATTTCCTCGTCACGTCGATCGAAAACATGTTCATCGCGTGATACGTCGCCTTCTCTCTTCTCACCAGGGTAAACCAGAACCACAAATCTTTCGCGACTTTACTCAACGTTCGATCTCTGTGTCGTATGCTCGCCTCTAACGTCGACCGTAACTCGACCAATCTCCCCGAACACTCCGCGTTCATTTGCCTCTGTCTCGTGAAGTCTTCCGGAAACGGGTACCTGTTCGCGTTGAACCCTTCGCAAATTTTCACAATCTTATTCCTCGCCCTCTCGCCGGCGAAAAAAACCACGTACACCGTCTTAAACGTCTTCTCCCCCGTCGTCGGCTCTTCCACGTGCCCGTCGATGTTCGCCAACTTCAAAAACACGTTTCCTCTCGTCGCGCGAAACAAAACGCGCTCGAACGCGTGCACTTTCTCCGTGTTGATCGTTCCGGTAATAAATCCCAACCTCGCGCTCGCCGCGACGCCGCCCATGGAAGCGTCGTTCCTCTCAACGTCGTGATCCGGATGATTTTGATCGATAAACGACCCAGTTCGTCGAGTCATTCGCGACGGCGACCCCCCGTTTCCTAATCCTTCGTCATCGATTTCGCTTCGAAACGAACTCGACAACAAACTCTCCTCGTCCTGTCGCGCGTTTTCCCTTCGCATCATCCTCAACGAATCTTCCTCGTCCTGGTGCCTATTCGCGTCCGACCGCGCTTCCTCGAAAAACCCGCCCGCTTTCTCTAAAACCAACTGCAATTCCACCAGCTCTCCGTGCGATCGTCTCAGCTTTTCCGTGTTGGCGGATAACTGAGAGACTTCTTCCGATAACACGTCCAGCGTGTGTTCGAGCTCGTCGATCGAAATGACTCTGTTGTTGTTGTTGTTCTCTCGTCCGTACCCGTCTGTCTCCTCCTCGTTACTGTTAAACCTCCCACCGTAACCACCACCACTACCATCACCAATCTCTTTCCGTATCGTAATCCCCGCTTTATTCATGTGCTCGGTAAAAAACCTTAACTTCCTCAGCATCTCGTCGCACCGTTTCACCTGATTCGCGTACGTTTTCTGAAACGCCGATTTATCTTTATTCAAATCTCGAAACGCGACTAAACCAACCGAACCTAAAGTTTGCACCGTGTCGTGCGCGGCTTCCGCGGGGATGATCAGTTGGACCAGTTCCATCTCCTCCGAGCGGAACAGGTCCATTTCGATCGCCATCTTCTGGTTGTGCGTCTTCTTCTTTCGAAAGAAGAAAGGAGTAAGAATGTGTTTGTGTCGTCGTTTTGTCTGTCTTTTTGTTCTTTTCCACGAGCTCTCGAGAGAGAAAAAAATAATTTTTTTTAAAATCTAGGGTTTCATCAAGAATTAGGGTTTAGAAAAAAGAGAGAAAGGGACGAAAAAACGTTTTCGTCACTCTTTTGGTGGATCTTTGACGACGAAGAGAAGAACATAAGAAGACAAAAGAAGAAGAAGAATAAAGAGAGAGAGGAAAAGAGTTACTGCTTTTGTTGTCGCGCTCTCATCGCGCGAGGTGTTTTTGAGCGTGAGAGAAGAAAGAGAGAGAGTTTGAGAGAGATTTTTCTCTAACTAATAAGCGATCTCATCCAATAACGGCAAAGAAGAGTAGACAAATAGAAGACAAAGATGGAGACGTACGACGCGGTCGGGGAGAACAATTTCAACCCGTCGAGTTATCACGGGAACCACACGAAACAACACGCGACGTGGTCGCCGTACGATAACAACGGAGGCACGGTTATGGCTGTTGCCGGGGAGGATTACGTGATTTGCGCAGCCGATACGAGGATGAGCACGGGGTATTCGATCATGACGAGGCAGTATACGAAAGTGGACGAAATGTCCCCGAAAACGTTGATGGCGTCGGCTGGGTTTATGGCAGACGCGGCGACGTTGAAGAAGTTGTTGAAAGGGAGGTGCGATCAGTATCAGTTTGCGAATAACAAACCCATCGGGTGCGTGGCGTTTGCGCAGATGCTTTCGAATACGCTGTACATGCGAAGGTTTTTTCCGTATTACGCGTTCAACATCGTGGCTGGTTTAGATGCGGAAGGTAAAGGGGCGGTGTTTACGTACGATGCGGTCGGGAGTTACGAGAGGACGAATTATTCCTGTCAAGGGAGTGGGCAGCAGTTGATTATGCCGGTGTTGGATAATCAGTTGAAAACGGTCAGTCCGTTGGTGTTGCCGGCGGTGAGTAGCGCGACGCCGTTGAGCGAAGAAGAGGCGATTGATTTGATTAAAGATTGTTTTGCCACGGCTGGAGAGAGAGACATTTATACCGGAGACGCGGTGGAGTTGTTTGTGATGAATAAAGATGGGATTAGAAAGGAGACGATGCCGTTGAAGACGGATTAAACAAATAGTTATGATATAGTAGTTATGGTTTTGTTTTCTAAGTATAAGTAAATTTTCCTCTTTGGAACTAATTCTCTCTCTTTCTATGATATACTCTCGATATATATACCTTTGTGTATTTCACCGAACTACCATTTTTGGTCACCGAACTTTATGTATATGTACCAACTTGGTCCAACTTGGGTTTAGAAGATGGTCGCGGTCAACAAAAAGACAGCCATGCCGACCATGGCGGCTCTGCCGTTAACCATTTCGGCAGTGGGCGTGAACTTCTCGTCCAACTTGGCTTGGCCCCCTTGTACACGCCCATGACGCCGTCCTTCAACGCGGACGGGAAGTACCCTTGCGGTTCGACGACCGGGACGATGGAGGCACCGGCAATGCCGGCAACCGTCAACGCGACCAAGATCGGGTGCGTGGAGATGCCCGTCAACACGTCCGCGTTGAAAGTGTTCAACAGCGCCAACACGAAGCCAATTTGCGCGCATCGACCGTTGATCAATTCCGCGGTCGGCGTCCACCCGGACTGTCTGAACAAAGTTTCGCCGTACTTTTCGACGAACAAAGCTTCGCCCAAGGACGTTTCCGTGGAGCCCAAAATTTCAAACGCTTTCGTCAACTCCGGGATGTCCATATCTTTGACAAAGCCTGGGATCGGGGATCCTCCGTCCGCCATGTCCATGATGTCTTCGAGCTCGCCCAAACCGAGTTCGCCGCCGGACATCTCTTGGTTCATTTGTTCCGCTCTCGTCTGTTTTGGTTTAATAATAATAATAATAATAATAATAGTCACAACATGCGTTCAAAAGAGAGAGAGAAAGAAAATGCTGTCAGTAAAAGCCGAGAGAGAGCTAAAGAGAGAGAGCTAAAGAGACTTCCCGCGCGAGAGCGAGACAGAGAGAAACCATCTCGCGTGCACAGTATTTCTCTCTAATCAAAACGAGAATGAAATGATGACGTCTCGGGAATCTGTCGTGCCGTCACACGGGAAACAAAAATGCAAAAAGAATTATAAAACGCACAACAAAAGTCGCCGACCTCTTCGAGGTGGTCTTCGTCGTCGGTCTCAAAGCGACGATGGACGCGGTAAACGTCGTGTGCGCGGTAGTAGCGGAGAACATGATTATTTTTTGTGGTAAAGGTGTAGGTGTAAAGTGTGCGTCTGAATGAGGAGAAAAAAGATTAGTGCGAGTGACTGCTTTTTGGTACAAAGGCAGATCGATTTTAGCCACTAATTTTTTCTCCTGTTTGTGCTCACATTTAATACAGTTTTTTCCTCCACAGCGTGTTCTTTTACGTGCAAAAGAGTATGATACTGATAATAATAATGAATAAATATATGTATAATATAAAATTGTTGGCGGTTTTCTTCATCTTGTTCTCGCTCTTATAGGATAATACGACTTCTTTTACTTTATATTTAGGCGGCGGTGCTCCCTCGACTGGCTCTCGCGCTCGCTCTCGCGCTCGATCTCGCCTGCGCTTTTTTCGTCTTTAACAGATCCTCTTTTCTCGCCATTTCTTCTTTGATTCGATTTTTCAACTCTAACATCATTTGCTGTCGTTGTTGTTCCTTCTCCTCGGCCGTTTGCTCTATGTGTTTAGATTCTTTTTGGATGACTTCGTTGATTTGGTCGTTTTTCATGCCGTTTCGTCGCATGGATCGAGCCCACATGCGCTTTCGGGCGACGGTGCAATCGTCCACGCCCGGGGTCGGGACGCCTGGTTCGCAGTTTTTGCAGCAGTTGTCCACGCCTGGGATGTCAATGCCTGGGAGGCACTTCGGGTCCGGGTTACAGCCTTTCCATGGATTTTGTTTCTTCGTTTCGACTTCGCTGGTGCCCAACTCTGTTTGTTGGACTTTTTGCTTCACCAAGCACGTGTCCGCACAGCACGTATCGACACCTGGGACGGTACCACCTGGGATGCACTCAGGCGTCGTGTCGCAGGCCGCGTTGTCGGGGCAACACGTGTTCTTCCCCAGGTCCGGAACGCCCGGTTGGCAGGACGGGTTCGCGTCGCAGTTACCCGGCGTGCCGTCGTAATCCGGCGGGGGCGGCGGTTTGCAGCACGTGTCGATGCCCGGGAACTCAGAGCCAACTTGGCATTCCGGGTTCCCATCGCAAACGTGGCAACAGTTGTTTACTCCTGGTTCTAAGCCACCGGCGGTGCAAGTCGGGGACGGGTCGCATTCGCCTTGTTTACAGCACGAGTCCACTCCCGCGGTCGGGACGCCCGCCACGCACGTAGGCGTGGCGTCGCACGCCTTCATGAAGAGCGGTTTTCCCGTCGCCGGATCGACTGGATTTTGATTAACTAACGGTAAACCAGTCGCAGCGTCGACGAGCGGCGAGCCTGGAATCATTCGCGAGGCGGTACCGGTGCAGCACCCAACGCCCGGGATCGGGACGCCGGCGACGCAGCCCGGGTTCGGGTTGCACGCTTGGCCGGTAACCGGATCAATTTGGTTCAACATTTGCGGTTGCGCATTTTCAGCGGTGATAACGGCCGATGCGAACGGGTTGACGCCCGGGGCGAACGCCGCCGGCAATGTGGATGGATCCACAGCTTGCGGGACGCCAACGTATTGGCCCGGAATTTGTTGTTGTTGCTGATAGAATTGCGTTTGTTGCTCTTGGGAACCAACCATCGCTTGCGCAGACTCGCAGCAACCAATGCCTGGAATCGGGACACCGGCGACGCAATTCGCGTCCGTGTTACACGGGACGCCCGTCACCGGGTCAATTTGTTGTCTACTTTGCGCGTCGGCAATGATCAACGCCTTTTCGGCTTCGTTGCAGCAGCCGATGCCCGGAATCGGAACGCCGGCGACGCAATCTTCGGCGACGTTACACTCCGGTAAACCGTTCTCGCCAACAGGGTTGATTTCCGCCCCTGGTTGCGCGATACTACCAGTCGCCGCAGCGGCGACGGTGGCGTACGCCCCCGGCGCGGCTTGTAATTGTTGCTGGTACGCGGCGTACGGATCTTGCGCTTGTTGTTGTTGTACTGGTTGTTGTTGTTGATAGACTTGTTGCGGTTGTTGTTGATACGGAAGCGCCGCGGCGGGTTGCGTGGTCACCGCACCAGCGATCGGATACTGGTACGGGTTCACCGGCACTTGTTGTTGCGTCTGCGTCGGCGCCACATCCTCCGGCGTCAACGTCGCGGTTTCGCAACACCCGATGCCCGGATACGGCACGCCCGCGACGCACCCAATGATCGGGTTGCACTGCACGCCACTCTCCATATCCACCGGCCAACTCGCCGGCGGTTTCGATAAATCCGTGTTCAAACTTTGCGACAACGAGGCGCCTCCATCCGCCGGCGTGGCAAACGGCTGCCCCGTTTGCGGATCGATGGCCACCGCCGACGCGACGATCCCGGACGCGCCAACCTGCGCCGCGATGTTCGCTTGTTGCTGCACTGCCAACGCGTTCGTGTTCACCCACTGCGGGTTGGCCGTTTCCATCACGTTTGTCGTGGGGACTTCTTCTACAACCGCCTCGGCAACCGGTTGTTGTTGTTGTTGTTCCGCGGCTTGAATTTCCTCGTAATCTGGTTGTTGTTTTACTTCTTCTTCTTCTTTTGTCGCTTCTTCTTCAACCGCCGGCGCCTCTTCCTGCGCGACTCGTTGGACTTCTTCGAAAGGGTCCGGCCACGCGTGGACGTCCATGGCGCCGAGTAATCCCACCTTCTCCATCGAAGAATTTTTCTTTCTTAAACCCAAAGGAGCGGAAGATGCTTTTTTCCCGAGCTCGCTGAACGAATGGGGCAACAAGGTATCTTTCGCTCCGCCTAACGTCGCGAACGAGGAACTACCACCACCGCGAGAAGACTTGACGGCGGTTAACGCGCCGACGGAGACGAACGCTAAAGCGCCCAAAGCGAGCGTCTTTCGGTTCAGTAACACGTTCGCGATGCGCGAAGATGATGTTTTCTTCGTCTTTTGGACGTCGTCGTCCCGATTGGATTCGAACAACAACGCTTCTCGTTCGTTGTGTTTGTTCGTGTTCGTATGAGCTGTTCCGTAAGAGGAAGAGGAAGAGGACATCGTGTTCATTATTCCTCTCTGTCTCTCTGTCTCTCTCGTATCTTCTCTTTCTGAAGAAGCGCGCGCGTGAGAATCTTTCGCGACTTCTCTCCTCGCGTGCTTCGACGAAATGCCCGCGGCTTGCGTTTTCTCGTGTTTAGGGTTTATGAGTGATGATGTAAACCCTAAACAATACGTTTCTGAGACGCTCTGATCACATCACACATGCGATAATGCGTTATTCTTCAACCTCGCACGACTCTCTTTTAAAGTCTCGCACACTGATAATACCATGGGACGAAGAAAGAATCCACATCCTAAACGCGCGGTGAACGCGAGGACGGTTTTGAAGGGAGAGAAAGAAGAACCTTTGGTGTTGTGTTCGAGGATTCCTGACGAGGAGGATGGTCTCGAGGCGAATCATCATCAGATACAAAAAGAAGAAGAAGAAGAAGAAGAGGGAGTAGAAGAAGAAGAAGAAGAGATAACTGTTAGGAAAGGAACGAAGAGAAAGAGAGGGCACGAGTGCGATGTTTGCCAGAAGGTGTTTCGATATCCATCCGACGTGACCAGACACATGCGTACTCACACGAACGAGAAACCGTACGAATGTGATGTGTGCGAGAAGCGTTTTAGTCAAACTGCTAATTTGCAAACCCACATGCGTATTCACACGAACGAGAAACCGTACGAATGTGATGTGTGCGAGAAGCGTTTTCGTGAATCTGGTGATTTGAAAAAGCATATGCGTATCCACACGAACGAGAGACCGTACGAGTGTGACGTGTGCGAGAAGCGTTTTCGTACATCTGATCATTTGAAAAGCCACAAGCGTATTCACACGAAAGAGAAACCGTATGAATGCCACGTGTGCGAGAAGAGGTATCGTTACGCTAATAGTTTAAAATACCACATGCGCACTCAACATTAGCTCTCTCTCATAGTCCTGTTGTACATACATTCACATCACATACTCAACGAATACTCAAAAGAACACTTTCTTCGCCGCCGTTTGGTGCGAAAGA
>Ga0181599_1004194_pt1 | contig 11684 bp, 10 predicted proteins | sample 041ome_3_FD_148658 | JGI IMG/M metagenome (GOLD analysis project Ga0181599, IMG submission 148658) | Coastal salt marsh microbial communities from the Groves Creek Marsh, Skidaway Island, Georgia - 041405US metaG (spades assembly) | ecosystem: Environmental > Aquatic > Marine > Intertidal zone >...
CTCTCAAACGTGTCGTCACAAAAGAAGAGATGTGATATGAAATTGTTTTTTTTCTCCGAGGCGTAAAAACAGCCGTTTTTCTCGTATTTTTGCTCGTATTTTGGAGCTGTCAAATCAAAAAAAAAAGTTTTCTCAGATCAGATCTTTCTCTAAAATATTACCGAACGAACGAATATACTAATAATGACCACAACGACGGAAACGAACGAACGACGCGAAGAAGAGGAAGTGGTGGTGGTGAAAACTGCGCACGACGTGGTCGCTCTCGCGCATTGCGTCGCCGCGTTATTAGTATCCAAAAAAAACAGAGTTCAGAACACCTTTTGTGAAGAAATAGAAAAAAAGGCGTTTCAATTTTTTCTCAAGGATAAGAACGTTTACGAGGAAAGAGACGCGAACGGGTTGACGCCGATGAATGTCTATTGCGTGCTCGGGATGTGCGGGAACGAACGATTGGAGAGATTGTTTGAGCACCTTTTTTTGCGTCCGATTGAGGAAGCGGTCGTCGCGGGGAAATCATCCAGTAAAGAGGAAAAGCTTTCAGTGCAAATTGAAACGTTTAAGAGAAACCTATTTTGTCGTCACGTCGAGGACGTCGACGACCCGGAGAAGATGGTACTGATGCAAGTTCACGCGTGTACAATGAACGATTTGGCGTGTTTGAAACGCATCATTCATCTCGAAAATATGATGATTCTGCGCGTCGCGAAAAATCCCGATCGCGAAGAATATATGTCCTCGCTTCGATTTACTCCGCGCCTCCTCGCCGCCGCGTTGCGACATCCGCACGACGAAAGTTTTCAACTCGTCAAATTTATGCTGGAAAATTATGTCAAATTTGATGGCACGGGCTTGAGCGAACCGTTAGACGATCACGGACGAAACGCGCTCCATATTTGCGCACGATACGACTCCCCTAAAACGATGAAATTAGTCATCGAGTATCTGTCGTCGCGAGAAGAGTATACGCACAAACTGAACGATATCATCAACTGTCGAGACGGATTCTCACAAAACCACGACGGGAACCGCACGCCGTTGATGACAGCCTGCAGCTTTTCACCTTCTTGTGCGTTACTATTGATTGAAAAATACGGCGCAAACAGCTCGTCGATCCGATCTAAATGCGGCTGGACGGCTTTATTTTACGCCATCGAACAACAGTTTCGAGATTTCGACATCGACGGCGATAAAGACATCGCAGAACAAACCCGCGTTATTCGTTTGCTGATGGAAAAAAGAGATATATTCCTGCGTCAAAATCCTTCGACAGGAATGGCAAAATCCGACCCGGGCGTGGAAGAAAACGCGACGAGGAAAACTATCCTCCATCTGGCCGCGATCAACTCGCGATCGACGCAGACGTTAAAAATTCTCTTCGAATCCAAGTCTCTCGTCCAAACCTTCCTCTCGCAACCAGACGCGAACGGTAAAACACCGCTCCACGACGCCGCCTTTCGAGGATGCATGGATCAAGCTCTGTTCCTTTTACACGCCATCGAGAAAGAAAAAAAAGAAAACCCCGGAAGAAGAAAAGAAGAAGCCGATACTACCGGAAAGCTTCGCGCCGCCGACGTAAACGTAAACGACGAAAACGCTCTCGCAGAACAAATCCAATCCGCGTTCGGCAAATCGAAATTTGCAGGAATGTTGAGTTCGCCAAAGCTCTTCCGCGCGTTTCCGAGCGACGACTTCATGGTCGAGACTCGAAATGTTCGAACCCTCGCCGAGAACACGCTCGAGTATTACGAAGACAAGCTCTTCTTTGATACTCAAAATTAGGGGAAAAGAAACGACGACTGATACGCACAGAAAGAATACTACAAACGCGCGTAAACGTTCCGCTACAACATCTATTTAAACTCTACGCGCGCGTTCTGCTTCGTCGTCGTTACGCTTTCGTCTTCATCTTCTCCATCTCTCCCTCTAAAAACTGTAACCTTTTTTCCGCGTCTTTCACTTGATGCACTAAAATCTGCGTCGACTTTTCGATGTCTCCGCGTAACTTGTAGAAACCGATGGCGGAAGCGGTTGCGAATCCGACCGAGAAGGAGACCAGGCGCGTGCGGAGCATTATTGTTTTTTAGCGCGAGCAGTACGTGAGAGCGGTTTTGTTGTTGTTGTTGTTATGTTGTTTGTGTGAGCAATTCAGGGGAAACTTTGTGAGGCAAACACGAAGGGATTTGAGTCTAAAGCGCTTCTAAATACGCGTGTACGCGATCGACGATCGGTACTACAATGAATACGTTTCTGCTGCTCTGCTACGTTCTATGACGACGACGAGGTATCATTCTCAATTCGAAATCCTCAACCGCCCGATGTTATCGTTTAAGACGGAGTTTTCGCCGTTATCGTTATAAATGTTGTTGTTGTTCCCGTCGCTGTTCACGCGAACCTCGAAATCTCCCATTTTCTTTCGCTCGCTCGAGGTGAGCTTGGCCGAAGCGCCTTGGTGACCGCTCGACGCGGCGGTGGTTAAATAGCGAACCCATTTCGTAGCTTCGTATCCTTCTTTGCTCCACACTTTGAGAAAGCGAATGCGGAGACCGGAGGCGGTGAACATTGGCAAGGAAAATTGGACGTTTAAAGGCGGTTGGGACCATTTTTTCTTCCCTCCGGATTTCTTGTCGTCCGCGTCGTCTTTGATCGAGCCGACGAGCATGACTTCGGCTTGTAATCGAATTTCCTTCCCTCCCGGTAAGTTTTTTATTTTCCATCGCAAGCACTCCTCTCCGGCTAAGTATCGAGCTTTGCCCCCGGAACACAAGACTTTCACTTTCGCGGTGTTTGGCGGGACCGGTATGCGGACTCTTATTTCTTGCGCGACGGTTTTCTCCGCGAACACCGATTTGAACATGACGTCCACGGAGACTCGCGTTCGCCCTAATTCTTTCACCATGGCGATGACTTTAAACGGAATCGAAACGTTTTCAGACACTCGATATTTCATGAGTTCGAATTCACCGTCGGGTGGTACGAACGAGACGACTTTATCGCTGGCGAATTTCGAGAGGTTCACGCAGTGATGAAACTGTAAGTCGTCTAAATCGATCGTTTTTCGTTTATTCGCTAAAGAGGGCATCCCTCGGAAATCCATATCCTTACCATCCCCTCCGGCGTCAACGGCGTTCGGGTTATTCCTACCACCTTTTGCCTCGTCGCCTAAACTATCGTTCAATCCAATCTTCAACTCAGGCATGCCGCTCAACTTTGCGTTCAATACCACCCTTCCGCTACACGAGGCTCTCAACGCGTCGCCGTTCGCTTGCGTCACGCACGAAATAGTCTCAATCACGTCTAAATAAACCTCGTTCTTCTTATACATCAATCCAGGCCGTCTCCATTGCACTGACCCGGTCATCTGCGCCGTCGTCTGCCTCGCTCTCGCTAATTTATTCATCGCCTCTTCTTTCTCGTCCTTCGACGACTTCATCTGTCCGTTGTCTCCTTTATTATTTAATTTCCCTTCGATGATATCCATCACCGACGCTTTCTGCGTGATGAACTCTTTCAAAACATTCGCGGACGTAATCTGCGGGTACCCGTTATCGCACATCTCGTCGAACAACTCGTACATCAACACAAAGTTCGCCCGGATGTTGTTCTCGTTCACTTTCCCAAAGTACGACTGCGGTAATAAGATTCCGCGCGAGACAGATGCGAAACGCAGAGAGAGAGAGAGAGAGAGAGAGAAAGAAAGAAAGAGAGAAGAGAGAGTCAACGTCAGTCAATTGTATTTCTTGGTCTTTTTCTTCTTCTTTAAAGATTGAATGTGAATGTGAATGCGATTGCGAGAAAACGCGCAACAACAGAACGAAGAACAGTTCAACACGTACCTGAAAGGTCCCGATCGCACTTTTCAAAAACGCAAAGCACATGGACACGTTCACGTTCAACTTCGTCGCCGCGCACACGTATACATTCGCGACTCGAATGAACATGAACCGAATTTGTCCGACGATTCGTATCGGCGGTAAGGATTGCACGTCCACTTTCGAAGACGTCGTCGAAGCGTTCCGTTTACTCGAACCGTTCGATGATTTCCGTCCCGAGAATGGAGATGAAGACGATGCAGAGAGCGATAATATTTCCGTCTTGAACATATCGATGTTCGCCCGAGAAATGTCAGATCGATACTGACGTTCGATGAGCACGTCCCCGCGGAGGTTGACGATGAACACCGCGGAGAGAGCGATCGGCGGTGGGGGTGGTCGATTCATTTTTTAATGTGCTTTTGTGGGTCAATTTTGAGGCATTTTGGAGAGAAAAGCGCTCGAAATACGAACGGGAGATCGGATTTGAAATCAAACCTTTTGTAATGCTACTGTACAACGTAAACACTCTTATTTTATGTGTGTGTGTGTTCTTGTGTTCTTTATCTAATCTGAGGAGGACGGTTTTCCTTGAATCGTCTGAAAATCTTCCTCCTCGCGGTGGGTGTTCGTTCGCTCTCGCGAGTAGAGAGGAGTAACTATCGGATCGCTCGAGATTTTGATGGTCATCTTTTTATCGTCGGCGTCGTCACTTTGTTCTTCCTTAACTTCTTCAGGCTTTGCGAATTTTGTTTATGGATGCTATTCTTTAATATATAATGTTCTTCGGCGCTCGCGCACCGCGACTCGTTTCCTCTCTCGTCTTCTCGTACGTACAAAGAGAGAGAGAGGAAAAATCGAGCCGCTTACGCGCCTCAGCATTTTTTAATCGCCGACATATCCGTCGTGTGCACCGGCGTGCCAAAAAACTGAATCTTTCCTATTTTTGTCTGCGGCGCGTCGCTTTGATTCGTCTCCACGAACAACGTGATCGTTCGTACGTTTTTGAACAGCGTCTGCGTTGTTCGGAGGAGAAAGAAAGAAATGGTCAATATCGCGACGCGAGCGCGTATCGGTACACTCAAGAGTACGCATCGTACTCAAACAAAAAAGCGCAAACTCGAAAACGCGAGGAATCAACAACAACAACACTCATAAAAGCGGATAAAAACAAAACAAAACCATCCGCATCTCTTCTTTCCCGCGTTTACGCTCGTTCGTCTTCTAATCTCACCTGGTCCAACTCCATCGCATTTCCCTCCCTAAATATGCACTCGTTCTCCTCGAACAAAAGTTTCTGCGTCGCTTTCTTCGTCGAGCAGTCGTCGAATTGGTAGTTTGGTTTGTTCGCGAAGAGTTTCACGCGTTTTGGTGCGGAAATACGTTCTTCTCCGCTTTTCCCGTGGACGAGAACAGCTCGTAAATGGACGATTTGATTGAACTGAATCGTGAGCAAAAGTTCCCCGTCGTCGAGTTCGGAATCTAACGACAACAACGGGCTGTCCCTTCCTTCGGTCACGGCGAACTTCCAACTCGTCGTCGAATTGAAACACTCGACGTTTTGAGAGTGGATTTCAGAGACGAGGTCGTCGGCGTCTTTTGAGACGGTCGTCGTCGTCGCGTGTTGGTCCTCGCCAGACGTGGGAACCGACTCCATGGGGGAAAAATGTGAGGATTTTTCCTATTCGAGCGATACATTACAAACTACTTTATTCGTACACTGAACACACTATATTGTACTAAGATGCGCGCAAAATTGAAAGACAAGGAGGAGCACGATGTGAGAGTCAAAAGCTGCTGCTTTTACCCCCATGAAATTTTTGTCGATTGTCCTCCGCGACGACGCGAAGACGACGAAGAATTCGAGGACAACAACCGCGAGACTCTTTCGGCGACGTCTGCGAAGGAGACGTCGTGCACCGAGGCTATCTCGCGCAAACCTACGAGAAATGCGCGAGCATCAATTTCTACCCCGGTGAGTCCTTCTTTGTCTTCGTCTTCTTCTTCCCCTTTTCTTCCTCTTCTTCTTTGTCTTCTTTCGCGACCGACGGCAAAGGCGAGGTCCGAGCAGTTGGACGCGGTGAAACCGTTGCCGATGAAAGCGCAGGCGGCGCATATTTTGACGAATTCGCGTTCGTTTATTGTTGTTGGTGGTGTTCGTGTCGTTTTAGAGGAGGATTGGCAAAAGGTCGTTTCGAAAGCGTTCGCGACTCGGTCTTCGAGGAGGATGTCCTCGATTTTGGCGTCTTCGTCAGCCTCGTTGTTCTGGTATCCTATCAACGCGCGCGCAAAGTTGATATCGTTGTTGTTGCTATTTCTATATCTATTCGTGTACTCTGCCGCTCGTACTCTCCACGACGAAACCCCCAAAGACGAAGCGGCGGCGGCGGTAGTGTGATGAGTCGTCGCGGGAGGCGGCATCGTCGTCATCGCGCGCCGCCGATTTGAGAAGACGTTGTTCTCGTACCCGTCGTACTCCCGATACCCATCACTATCATCACTCTCTCCTTCTTCTTCTTCTTCTTCTTTCTGCGCCTCCTCTTCTCTCCTCCTCTCAATCGCGTACGCCGTCGCCACCACTCTCTTCCCGACCACTTTCGCCTCCACGTCGTACGCTTTCGCCACCTTACGAGCGAGCAAATGCAAAAATTGATCAAAGTTAATCGATGATGCTCTTCTTCTTCTTCTCCTTTCGTCGTCGTTGTTTTCATCCTCGTCCTCGTCCTCGTCGTCGGGAGTAATATCACCGGCAAAAATGATGTTTTCAAAGCATCTCCTCGCTCGCGCGTCCGAGAAACCATTCGAAAGCAAATTGGACCGTCGCAAGAGGTCGAGCCATTCGTTCGAGTGCATTTCATTTAAAGAGGAAGAACTAAAGAGCGCGAACGCAGATTTCAATCGTTTTGTCATCGATCGAGGGAACACCACTGCTACCTCTTTTGGTATATTGTGACCGCTCTCACTCTTCTTAGTCTTCTTAATCTTCTCGGGAAAGTGATTCTGATGAAAACGCGCAGAAGCGGCTCCCGAATTGGAATTCAACGAAGATTCCAAAATAACGTCCGCTTCGAGGCACAAATCCGCGAACGAGACGACGTCGACGTGACGGTAGACTTTTTTAGTGGTAGTGTTGTTGTGAGTCTCGTTCGCATCGGAGGAGGAGGAAAAGGAGGAGGACATCTCGTCGTCGCGTTTACTTACTCTCTGTTGTGTGATAAGTGTGAGTTGTGAGGAAGTACGAAAGGAAAACATTTCACTTGTGTTCGATTATTCGTCGTTCAAAGAGGTATCTTCGCATCTACCAGCGCGCGCGTGATGGGATACAACGTATACAGATATACAGCTCACCCGTGTTTACAAAAAGAGCTAATGTTGAGTGCGCATGTGGTACTTTAAAGTATTAGCGTGACGATACCTCTTCTCGCACACATCGCATTCGTACGGTTTCTCGTTCGTGTGAATACGCATGTGGTTTGTCAAATGACTAGATTGAGTAAAACGCTTCTCGCACACGACACATTCGTACGGTTTCTCTTTCGTGTGAATACGCTTGTGGTATTTCAAACCATTAGAATGACGAAAACGCTTCTCGCACACATCACATTCATACGGTTTCTCTTTCGTGTGAATACGCATGTGGCTTTGCAAACTACCAAGTTGATTAAAACGCGCCTCGCACACGACACATTTATACGGCTTCTCGTTCGTGTGAATACGCTTGTGGCTTTGCAAAGTATTAGAATGACGAAAGCGCTTCTCGCACACATCACATTCGTACGGTTTCTCTTTCGTGTGCGTACGCTTGTGCCTTATCAAAGTACTAGAATCACGAAAACACTTCTCGCACACATCACATTCGTACGGTTTTTCGTTCGTGTGAATACGCACGTGTGTGGCCAATTGGGACGCGCTCACGAACACCTTCTCACAAACACCGCACTCGTGTCGTTGCTTTCTCTTTCTCTTCCCTCCTCTCTTCGTCTTCTCGGTCGTCTTTTCTTTTCGCGTCTCATTTTGCGCCTCGATTTCATCATCATCATCATCATCATCATCATCAGGTATTCGCAAACAGAACAACCCCAAAACCGGTCGTGCTTCTCCCTCTCTCTCCTCTCTGGTAACACTCCTAACCACCTTCGTTTTCGCGCATTCCGCGCGCTCAGGACGCGGATTCTTTTCTCTCATCTTTAAAGTTTGTTCGTTGTTATAAAAGTATTCCGTGCGTGAGCGTTGTGCGGTCTGTCGTTTTTCCAACGCATCCACACAAAAGAAGACGCGCGTTGAAAGGAGCGCTTTACGACCATTTACGACTCAGACGCAAACGCGTGGGGGTAAGAAGAGAGAGAGAGAGTTAGATTTGAGCGACAAGAACGACTCGTAGTTTTTTGCACGAGAGGCGAGAGAACAACACATTATAGAAAAGAGAGAAACATAAACCCGCGCAACAAAAGTTTGTCTCTGTCGTCATCCAATGTATCCAAAAATGATGCGTTCTGTGTCTGCGCTGAGACGAGCACTTTCCTCCTCCTCGCAGTGCACTCGGTGCTTTTATTCGTATTATTCATCGTGTATGACGTCGCCCTCTTCTTCGGTCGGGTGTGCGACCACACCCACCCCGACAAAGAAGACCTTTTGGATGGATGAAGATTTGAGTTTGAGTAGGAGGAGTTTTAGGAGGAGTTTTAGGAGGAGCAGCGCGACGAGCGAAAGCAGGAGTAAAGACGAAACAGAGACAAAAAAGAACACGATTAAAGTCACGTTCACGGAGAAAACGGGCGAGGAAATCACCGTGAACGCGGAAATCGGGAAATCTCTCATGGAAGCGGCGCACGACAACGACGTCGAGCTCGAAGGCGCCTGCGAAGGGTCGTTGGCGTGCTCGACCTGTCACGTCGTCGTCGAAGATCAGAACGTGTTCGATAAGCTTCCGGAGGCGTGCGATGATGAAAACGATATGCTCGATTTAGCGTTCGGTTTGACCGAAACGAGTCGATTGGGGTGCCAAATTATAGCGAAGGAGGAGATCGACGGGATTCGGGTGAAGATACCGGCGGCGACGAGGAATTTCGCGGTGGACGGGTTCGTGCCGAAACCTCACTGAGAACAAGAGATATAATAGTTTCGTTTAGGAGTGTGTGTGTGCGTGTGTGTGTGTTTGCGTATATGTTGTTGTGTGATTTGTTTATTATAGCCTTGTAATCAAACGCCGCGGGTAGAGAGTCATCATCAAATAGCCTGATACTACTGCTACGTTTTCTAATCAAAGTAGTCTTCGATGTCCACGTCTGGGTCTAACAAGTCGCTCTCGAGGTGCGAGACGTCGATTTTGTCTTGGATTAAGTTCTCGAACGTTTCTTCCAAGTTTGTTTCGCCGACGAGAACGGCGCCGACGACTTTGCCTTTGTAAGTGACCACGCGAATAAACGATGAATTCGAGCACAAAGAAGAGGAGAAAACATCTTCTTTGTTTTTACCCGCTGCGTCGTTGCTCGTCCCACTAGCGTCGTCGTCGTCGATAAACTTTCGCGAGAGTATTCTCACGTCCTTCTCGTCCGCCTCCGGGAGAAATTTTTGCAAATTGAAGCTTCCCAACAAGACGACTTTTAAGCCGAAAAACGTCGTCGAGTGCGTGAACAGCTCAAAATTGAAACCTAATCCGTACTCGTAGCCGTCCACTCGTAACATCGATCTCGCGCACTGCGCGCCGCTTTGCGCGGCTTGCGACCACGAACGCATTTGGAACCAATTTGTCGATTTGTCCTCGTTTCGCCGTTCGCAAAGCGCGCAGTCTCCGGCTGCGAAGAATACGTTTGGTTTGTTTGATAACTCGAGCTCGAACGTTTCCGTGACGCGCATGCCATCGGTGATAAACATGTTGTTGTTCCCGTCACTTTTAACGAATCCAAACGTTTCCTTCGCGGTAGCTTCGTCTCCGAACAAATCGCATCCATTTGGTTCGACCCCAACGCACGCGGCAACCACGACGACGTCAGAGACTGATGTATTGTTCGTCAAGTGCACGGTGGCATTTTTACACCCATTCTCGACGAAAGGGACGACGTCTTTGATTTCGCAGTTCGTTTCAATCGACAACCAGTCCGTCTCGAACAGAACGTTCACTACGGATGTTAAGCACGCGTCTAAATCCTCGTTTTGGTTGTTTTCTTTCTCTTCGACGTTATCTCTGTCGTCGTCTTCGTTATCTATTTCTACTACTTCTCCTTCTTTTCTTTTCATTTTTACTTCAATCGCATCTTTCTCGTCATCAAAAATGTCATCAAAATGCAAAGACGCGTTGATGCGTTTGAACCAATCGGGACCAGCCGAGGACGTCTTCGCGCGCAACGTCGCGCCAAACGCACCGCGACGTCGCGGATATGAAATCTTCTCGTCAAACGTGAACTGTTTTTCAGTCGTTGCGTCGTTTTCCTTTTTAATGCTCGTCGTCGTTTCCTCTTTTTCTCCTCGCTGGCGGCTGTGGTTGTCGCCGTTGTCGTTTTTATTCACCCTCTTCACCCGCGCTTCTTCTATTTCGCCAAGAATTTTACGTCGCGCCGTTTCTCGTCTCGCCCGTCTGTGCTCCAATAAGAACGCGCTCGCGTCGCGATCGAATAAAGCGTCTCCGATAGATTCGTGTTTCACCACCCACACGACTTGCATTCGCTTCAAGGCTTCTATCATCATCCGTCGGCGGCGGCGGTGGTAATGGTGGTTCTTACCACCAACCGCGCGTTCCAGCTCTGCCTTAACAAACGACATCACCATTTGCAAAAATGACTCGTCCAGCGCGTTGATAATCTCCAACGCCACCGCGCCGTTCCCAGAAACCACTATTCTCGTCGTATTCGTATTCGATTTTTCCTTTTTCTCCTCCTCCTCGCCGCATCTACTACCACTACCGTTTTTGCTTCTCTTAAAAGCCTCTCGCAAAGCGTCGCTTAAAACCTCCGCCGACTCCGTATCTCGCACGTACTTAACGATAGTATCGTCGTTTTCATCATCATCATCATCATCATCAGTCGATATCGTTTCCGACAACCGTTTCGGCCTCGCGCCGACGGCGAAACAAATCTGATCGAAATGAATCTCTCGAACTTTAACTTTGGTGCTGTTGTTTTCGCCATCAATATCGTCCTCATCATCCTCATTATCCACCACTCTTCTCACCGTAACCGTTTGTTTCTCGCCGTCGATTTTGATCGCTTCTCCTCGTAACACGTGCAATCTCCTTCTTCGTTCTCGTTGAGAGGAAAAAACCGTTGTTCTGGTCATCATCCCTGTTTCTTCATCGAAACCCTTCAAAACTTTTGACTTTTCGATCAACACGATCTCGTAACGATGCAAAGGAACATCCTCGGTCAGTCGGAGTAACTCTTCCGCGCATTTCGCGCCCGCGATGCCGCCTCCGAGCACGACCAGAACTTTTCTTTTTCCCATCATCGCGTCGGAATCATCGTCCGAATCATCATCATCTTCATCATCTTCAAAAGAAGACCAAGGAAACACTTCGGACGAAAAATTTTCCTCCTTTTGCTTCTTAAACGCCTCTTCCTTCCTCCTCGCATCAAAGTCTTCAGAGTTCTTCAACGAGGAAAAGAAAGAGCGGCATCGTTTACACATGTCTCTCTATTGCCTTTAGAAATGAAGAAAAATGAGAAAAATTTTAATTGAATTCCTGCAAAACGTCTCAATTTTTTTTTCCAAGACTCTGCTGCTATCATATACTCTTTACGCGAGAAAGAACCTCTTCTTCTCTGCGACGACGACGCGTTCAAAGAAGAACAACAACAACAACATGCGCCGACGACCACGAAAGAATCCACATCCTAAACGCGCGGTGAACGCGAGGACGGTTTTGAAGGTTTCGAGAGA
>Ga0181599_1004199_pt1 | contig 11680 bp, 8 predicted proteins | sample 041ome_3_FD_148658 | JGI IMG/M metagenome (GOLD analysis project Ga0181599, IMG submission 148658) | Coastal salt marsh microbial communities from the Groves Creek Marsh, Skidaway Island, Georgia - 041405US metaG (spades assembly) | ecosystem: Environmental > Aquatic > Marine > Intertidal zone >...
GAGATTTAAGATAGATACAGAGCGGACCTATATTTTATTCGGGGAGACATTTTGGTCAGTTTCTTAGCTAAAAAGAACAATGGCTTGCTTGGTATAGACATCAGCTCGCCAGAATCGAGTCAGGTGTCCAGATCCCTTATCAGGCTCAGGCCGGTGGTACTGCTGGCGGTTCAACTACTGAGTTCGTCTCGGCAGTACTCGCGCTGGAAGTGACGCCGCAAATCACACCAGATGGTCGTATCAATATGTTGCTTCAGATTAATCAGGATTCTGTAGTGCCCGGAGCAGGAGCTGTCCCGGCTATCGCAACCAACTCGGTCATTACTCGAGTGCTGGTCAATGATGGGGATACCATTGTTCTCGGTGGAGTATTCCGGGAAGAAATAACAACTACAGTGACCAAGACTCCGGTTCTTGGAGATTTGCCTTATGTTGGCAATCTTTTCAAGCGTACTGAGAATGCTGAAACCAAAACGGAGCTTCTCATTTTCATAACGCCGTCTATAATCAACGAACTTCTTTAGTTAAAAAGTTTACTGATTTGTCAGGACTAATTTCGGGCATGTAGTTTACAATGGCATGCTCGATTTTTCGTATTTACTCAATAACTATTTTCAGCGACAGCATCCAAAAATAATGAAAAAAGCAGTGGATAATATTTTCCTGATTGGTCCTATGGGCGCAGGCAAAACTACTATTGGGCGTCAGCTTGCCCGATCCTTGAAAATGGAGTTTGTCGATTCAGACCAGGAAATTGAAGAAAGAACCGGTGCTGATATTGCCTGGATATTTGATGTTGAAGGTGAGGCAGGATTTCGAGAAAGAGAAAAGAAAATAATTGAGGAACTCACGCTGAGCAAAAATATAGTGCTGGCAACTGGCGGCGGTGCCGTTCTGGCACCTGAGAATCGTAAATTTCTGCAAAGCCGTGGCACAGTGGTATACCTGATGGCAACCATTGGTCAGCAGGAAGAAAGAACAAGGCATGATCAGCGTCGGCCATTAATACAGAATGTCACTGATATTAAGGGAAAGCTGACAGAGCTTATGGATATTCGAGATCCGCTTTACCGGGAAATTGCTGACAATGTCGTGATGACCAACAGACGCAGTCCCCGGTCTGTAAGCAGTGAAATTATAAAGCAGCTGTTTGATGAAGACGTTCATGAAGAATAATAGTGCCCATAGCGATAATCGCCAGACTGTAACCGTTGATCTTGGTGATAGAAGTTATCCGATTCACATAGGCGAGCAATTACTTGCAGATGCTCAGCTGCTGGTACCCCATATACACGGCAAACAAGTATGTATTATCAGTAATGAAACCGTTGCTCCGCTGTATCTCGAGACACTTTCAAACACGTTGTCAGCATTCGATCCCTTGTCAATAATTCTGCCTGACGGAGAAGAATATAAAACACTTGATACCATAAGCCTCATTTATGACCGCTTGCTTGAAGCCAGGTTCAGCCGATCGGCAACCCTGGTTGCCCTGGGTGGTGGTGTTATAGGTGACATGGTTGGTTTTGCTGCTGCCACTTACCAGCGTGGTATAGATTTTATTCAGATTCCTACTACCTTGCTGTCCCAGGTAGATTCATCTGTGGGTGGCAAGACTGGAGTCAACAGGCCGCTTGGAAAAAATATGGTTGGCGCCTTTTACCAGCCAAATTGCGTACTGGCAGATACCTCTACACTGCGTACTCTGCCAGAGAGAGAATTAAAAGCGGGCCTGGCTGAAGTGATCAAATATGGCCTGATTAATAATCTGTCGTTTCTTGACTGGCTTGATGAAAATATTGAAAACATCCTTGCACTGGATGCCGGGGCGCTGGCTTATGCCATTGGTACCAGTTGTCAGGAAAAAGCCGCTATTGTGGCAGAAGACGAGAAGGAAGCTGGCATTCGCGCCATATTAAATCTCGGACATACCTTCGGTCATGCCATTGAAGCGGCAATGGGATATGGAAACTGGCTTCATGGTGAAGCAGTGGCTACAGGGATAGTCATGGCAGCGGAGCTTTCATGTCAGGAAAATCTAATTGGCCCTGATGATGTCAAGAGAGTGCGCTCTATCATTCAGCGTGCTGGTTTGCCAACAACTCCACCAAAGGAAATGGATGTTGATACTTTCATTTCTCTGATGAGCAGGGATAAAAAAGCCGAGCAGGGCAAGATCAATTTTATTCTGCTTGAAGCACTGGGTAAGGCCAGAGTTTCGGGGCAGGTGAGTCATGGGGCGTTGGTAGCCTCTTTGGAATCCCAGTTATAACTGCCTTTCCTCTCTAGCCCGGTTCCTGTTTCTGGCTTCCAGGTTATATTCCGCTCACTACCACATACCTCTCTGGTGTTGCTGCGTGCATTGATGCCAGCAGCCCGGTTTTACAGTACAAACGATCCAGGATCAGCGTTTTTTGCACGTGGGCCTTGATCAATATTGATGCAGTTTTCCAGTTAAAAACCATCTCCCGGATAGTCTCCCGTTCAAGTGGCTAAATCCCATATCTGCTGAAGCCCGCATAATAATTGAGGTTAATCATATTCCTAATTGCTCGACAGGATTGATTTGTGTAATATGGCCGGCTGTTTTTCCGACAAATTCAAGGTAGTTTTTCTTCCTTTTGTAGTCCCCCTTAACTTACTGATTTGAGAAGGAATATGAGGACGGGTCTGTATCATCCAGATGAGTTCAGAGATAACTGTGGCTTTGGTCTAGTCGCCCATATTGAGGGCAAACCCAGCCATGATCTACTGGAAACCGCCATTAAGTCACTAACCTGCATGACCCATCGAGGTGGTATTGCAGCGGATGGTGTTACCGGCGATGGCTGTGGCTTGCTCATGCAATTGCCTGATTCTTTCCTGCGGGAAATCGCCAGGGAGCTTTTCAGTATTGAATTGTCCGAGTCCTATGGTGTTGGCATGGTGTTTCTTAGCCAGGATCCGGTAAAGGCTACTAAAGCTAAATCAGTTCTTGATGAAGAAATACTAGCCCAGGGCCTGGATATTGCAGGATGGCGTATGGTGCCCTGTGATGACTCGGTTTGCGGCCGTATGGCACTATCCAATATGCCGACCATTGAGCAGGTTTTTGTAAATGCGCCGGGGCTTTCGAAAAAAGATCTCACTGTTAAATTGTTTATTGCCAGACGCAAAGCTGAAAACCGTCTGGTGGGCGATGAAGATTTCTATATATGCAGCCTTTCCAATTCAGTTATTTCCTATAAGGGGCTGATGCTGCCGGTAGACTTGCCAAACTTTTATCTGGATCTTAAAGATCCTCGAATTGAAATCGCGATGTGTACCTTCCATCAGCGCTTTTCCACCAATACCTTGCCGAAGTGGCCTCTGGCCCAGCCGTTCAGAATGCTGGCCCACAATGGCGAAATTAATACGATTCGTGGTAACAGAAACTGGTCAGTAGCCAGAACAAACAAATTCCGCTCTGAAGCAATTCCGAATATCGAAGAAATAGCCCCGATTGTAAATTTCAACGGGTCTGATTCCTCTTCAATGGACAATATGCTGGAACTACTGACCACCAGTGGAATGGATCTGTATCAGGCTATCAGGCTGATCATGCCGCCCACCTGGCAGAATATGGAAAATATGGATGCAGATCTGCGCAGTTTCTATATTTATAACTCCATGCATATGGAAGCCTGGGATGGCCCCGCAGGCGTTGTTCTGACTGATGGCCGCTTTGCCGCCTGTGTTCTTGATAGCAATGGTCTGCGACCATCACGCTGGGTGATGACCAAAAATGGTTATATTACTGCCGCGTCCGAGATCGGAGTCAATGATTATTCACCGGAAGATGTGATTGCCAAGGGCCGGGTAGGACCAGGTCAGATACTTGTCATTGATACCCAGGAAGGCAAGATCATGCATTCCGATGATGTCGCCGATTATCTGAAAGTCAGGCAGCCTTATGCTGAATGGGTAAGGGAAAATACCAGTTATCTGGAATCAAAACTCTCTGAAGACACTGCGGCATTATTGCCCTTGTCTGATGAAGAGGGTGAGAAGCATATGAAGATGTTCCAGGTGACTTTTGAGGAAACTGATCAGGTATTCAGACCTCTCGCCGAGAAGGGTGCAGAAGGCACCGGATCAATGGGCGATGATACCCCGATTGCTGTGCTTTCGAAGCATGTACGCCCCCTTTATGACTATTTTAGACAGCAGTTCGCCCAGGTAACCAATCCTCCTATTGACTCACTCAGGGAAACCATCGTGATGTCACTGGAAACAAGATTGGGTAGGGAGCTTAATATCTTCAAGGAAACTCCGGCCCATGCTGACCGGATCATTCTACATTCACCACTGTTGTCACCAAGAAAATTTTATACCCTGCAGCATGTCGAAAGACCGGGCTTTGAATCTGCCCATATCAGTTTGACCTATGAACCTTCTATTGGGCTCAAGCAGGCGATTGAAAATGTCATGGCTATAGCCGAGCAGCATGTGCGCGATGGCAAGGTGCTTTTATTCCTCTCGGAGAGACTCCCTGAAAAAGGCCAGTTGGTAATTAATGCATTACTGGCCACTGCGGCAATTCATTCCAGCCTGAGTAAAAAGGGGCTGCGCTGCGATACCAATCTTATTGTTGAGACTGGTTCAGCCCGTGATTCACACCAGATTGCCTGTCTAATTGGTTATGGTGCCACTGCCGTTTATCCCTACCTTAGCTTTGACCTCATTGATCGCATGATCAATAAAGACATGTTGCGTATGGGCTCGCTGGAAGCGCACAAGAATTATCGCAAGGGAATCAACAAGGGGCTGCTGAAGATTCTGTCCAAGATGGGTATCAGCACTATCTCGTCCTATCGCGGCGCACAACTATTTGAAATTGTCGGTCTGGCCGATGAAATTATGGCGCTATGCTTTCCTGATGTGGACAGCAGAATAGGTGGGGCGACATTCGAGCATTTGCAGCATGATATGGAAATTCTCAGTCGCGATGCCTGGCTATCCAGAAAGAAGATTATGCAGGGTGGACTGCTCAAGTATATCCATGGCGGCGAATATCACATGATCAATCCGGATGTGGTGAGAACCATTCAGGATGCAGTGCAAAGCGGTGATTTCGAACAGTATCGTAAATTTGCCCAGCTCGTTGATAACCGACCTTTGTCTACCATCAGGGATATGTTCAAGTTACGCGAAGATCAGGAACCTGTCGATATAGACCAGGTTGAACCTATTGAAGGCATTCTGAAACGCTTTGATTCCGCCGGCATGTCTCTCGGGGCGCTTTCACCGGAAGCCCATGAGGCACTGGCACAGGGCATGAACAGGCTCGGTGGCAGATCAAATTCAGGTGAAGGTGGCGAAGATCCGGCCCGTTTTGGTACTGACAAGGTCAGCAAGATCAAACAGATCGCCTCCGGTAGATTTGGTGTGACTCCTCATTACCTGGTCAATGCTGAAGTATTACAAATCAAAATTGCCCAGGGAGCGAAACCTGGTGAAGGTGGTCAGTTGCCAGGTGGAAAGGTGAATGATCTGATCGCACGGCTTCGCTTTTCGGTCCCGGGGGTCACCCTTATTTCGCCGCCACCTCATCACGACATTTATTCTATCGAGGACCTGGCACAACTTATTTTTGATCTGAAACAGGTAAATCCGGACGCTCTGGTGAGTGTGAAACTGGTATCAGGACCAGGAGTCGGTACTATCGCTGCCGGTGTGGCAAAGGCTTATGCAGATTTAATCACCATCTCAGGCCATGATGGCGGTACCGGAGCCAGTCCGCTGACTTCCATTCGCTATGCGGGCACGCCATGGGAGCTTGGTTTGAGTGAAGTACAGCAGGCATTACGTGCCAATGATTTACGGGGACGTATTCGACTCCAGGCTGATGGTGGTTTAAAAACCGGACTTGATGTTATCAAGGCCGCTATTCTTGGCGCAGAAAGTTTTGGTTTTGGCACTATTCCAATGGTAGCGCTGGGTTGTAAATATCTACGAATCTGTCACCTGAATAATTGTGCAACCGGTGTTGCCACCCAGGACAAGCGCCTGCGTGACAAGCATTTTATCGGCCAAGCAGAAATGGTCATGAACTACTTCAAGTTCGTTGCCCAGGATACAAGGCAGTGGCTTGCCAGTCTTGGCATTACCAGGCTGACCGACGTTATCGGCAGAACCGATTTACTGGAAAAACTGCCACCGCAAACTGAAAAGCAGGCGAATCTTGATTTTTCCCGTCTGTTCTACAATGACCTTATTCCAGAGGACATGGATCGCTTTTGTGTCAGTGAGAAAAATGAACCCCAGGATAAGGGTGAGCTGGCCGAGGAGATGGTAGAAGATATTCTTCCTGCTATCGAGAACAAGAGTGGCGGCATATTTAACTACAAGGTCCAGAATTTTAACCGTTCCATTGGTGCGCGTCTGTCCGGGGAAATAGCAAGACGCTATGGCAACCAGGGCATGGCTGATATGCCTGTCAATCTGCGTCTGAGTGGTTCATGTGGACAAAGCTTCGGTGTCTGGAATGCCGGTGGTTTGCATATGCATCTCAGCGGTGATGCCAATGATTATGTGGGTAAAGGCATGGCTGGCGGCAAACTGGTTGTAGTGCCACCGCCGGGCAGCAGTTTCAAAACACAGGATACCTCCATCATAGGTAATACCTGTCTTTATGGTGCCACTGGCGGCAGATTGTTTGCGTCAGGTACCGCGGGCGAACGTTTCGGGGTAAGAAACTCCGGCGCCCATGCTGTAGTGGAAGGTGTCGGTGATCATTGCTGTGAATATATGACGGGTGGTCATATTACGGTGCTTGGCGAAACTGGCCATAACTTCGGTGCCGGCATGACCGGAGGTTTTGCCTATGTTCTAGATCTGAATAAGGATTTTGTCGACAAGTACAACCATGAGCTGGTTGAAGTGCACCGTATCCGTATGGAAGGCATGGAAGAATACCGCAGTCATTTACGCTCGGTGATTGAAGAGTTTGTCATCGAAACCGGTAGTGAATGGGGCAAGCATATTCTCGATAACTATATGGATTTCACACGCAAGTTCTGGCTTGTTAAACCCAAGGCAGCAAGTCTTAAAATGCTGCTCAATGATGTCACAGAGACGGGGAACTAGACCATGTCAGATATCATCGCCAGATCAAAAGATACTTTTCGCTTCCTGACAGAAGACCGTGAGGACCCGAAAAAGAAGCCGCTGGATGTTCGCAAAACAGAGTTTGTGGAGATCTATAACGCCTTTGAAAAAGAAGATGCCGAGACCCAGTCTGAACGTTGTCTGGAATGCGGTAATCCTTATTGTGAATGGAAATGTCCGGTCCATAACTATATCCCCAACTGGTTAAAGCTGGCTCAGGAAGACAATATTCTTGAGGCTGCCGAGTTATGTCATCAAACCAATACCCTGCCAGAAGTTTGTGGACGAATCTGTCCCCAGGACAGGTTATGTGAAGGTGCCTGCACGCTCAATGATGGCTTTGGTGCAGTGACCATAGGCAATGTTGAAAAGTATATTGTCGATAAAGCCTTTGAGATGGGCTGGCGTCCGGATATGTCTCAAGTCGTGCCCACAGAGAAACGTGTGGCAGTGATTGGTGCCGGACCTGCGGGCCTCGGTTGTGCCGATATACTGGTTCGCGCGGGCGTTAAACCGGTCATTTTTGACAAGTATCCTGAAATTGGTGGCTTGCTGACATTCGGTATTCCCATGTTCAAGCTGGAAAAAAGCGTGATGCATCTGCGCCGGCAGATTTTTGAAGATATGGGGATGGAGTTTCGACTGAATACCGAGGTGGGGAAAGATATCAGTTTTCAGGAGCTCAATGATGAATACGATGCTGTGTTCCTCGGCATGGGTACCTACACTTATATGAAGGGTGGTTTCCCCGGTGAGGATATGGATGGGGTATTTGAATCATTACCTTATCTGGTGGGTAATACCAATCATCATATGAAATACAAGGCTGACCTGGCTGAATATATCAGTATGGAAGGCAAGAACGTGATTGTGCTGGGTGGTGGTGATACTGCCATGGATTGTGTTCGCACCGCTATTCGTCAGGGTGCCAGGTCCGTGAAGTGTGTTTACCGACGAGATAAAAGTAATATGCCTGGCTCCCGTCGCGAAGTACGCAACGCAACCCAGGAAGGTGTGGAGTTTATTTTCAACCATCAGCCTGTTGAAGTTATTGGTAATAATGGCAAGGCTGCAGGCGTCAAGTTTATGAAAACCCGCATGGGTGAGCCTGATGCCAACGGTCGCAGACGTGCTGAAGAAATTCCAGGCAGTGAAGTTGTGATGGAAGCCGATGCGGTATTGATTGCCTTTGGTTTCCAGCCCAGCCCTGCTCCCTGGTTTGCAGATTTTAATATCAATCTCGATGACCGCGGCAGAGTGTTGGCACCGGAACAGGGGGCGTTTCCATTCCAGACGTCCAACCCGAAAATTTTCTCCGGCGGAGATATGGTAAGGGGCGCCGATCTGGTGGTTACAGCCATCTTTGAAGGACGTCAGGCAGGAAATGCCATACTGGATTATCTGGAAGTTTGATTCCGGATAAACAACTAATTTCACCCAACCATTTTTAAACCGGCTCAGGCAATGGCAGAACTAAAAAACGACCGTTTTCTTCGTGCTCTTTTGCGTCAGGATGTTGATGTCACTCCGGTATGGATGATGCGACAGGCTGGACGCTATCTGCCTGAGTATCGCGAAGTTAGACAGCAGGCCGGTGATTTCATGAGCCTGTGTCAGAATCCCGAACTGGCTTGCGAAGTTACATTACAGCCACTGCGTCGTTACGCGCTGGATGCCGCCATTCTTTTTTCCGATATTCTTACTATTCCCGATGCCATGGGACTGGGGCTTTACTTTGCCCAGGGTGAAGGACCAAAGTTCAGAAAACCCGTTCGCAGTGCAGCCGATGTAGATGCGCTCAAAGTAACCAGTGCTGAGAAAGATCTGCCGTATGTGCTGGACGCGGTAAAACTGATTCGCCAGGAACTTAACGGCAGCGTGCCATTGATAGGCTTTTCCGGCAGCCCATGGACTGTTGCCACTTACATGGTGGAGGGTGGTTCCAGCAAGGAATTTGCCCATATCAAATCCATGATGATGAATACCCCCGAGGTGATGCATCAGCTACTGGACACATTGGCGCAATCGGTGACTGATTATCTTAATGCGCAGATCCTTGCGGGTGTGCAGGCGGTACAGATCTTCGATACCTGGGGCGGCGCTTTGAGTGCCCATGCCTACAAGGTGTTCTCACTGGACTATATGAAAAAAATTGTCAGCGGTCTGATCAGGGAATATGAAGGGCGCAAGATTCCGGTGATTCTGTTTACCAAGAATGGTGGTCACTGGCTTGAAGAGATCATAACCAGTGATTGTGATTGTGTGGGGCTGGACTGGACGCTGCCTATTAACGAGGCAAGAGCGAGGATCGGCGACAAGGTTTCCCTGCAGGGCAATATGGACCCTGCTGTGCTTTATGGCGGTGCCAATGCCATACGACGGGAAGTTGGCCTGATTCTTGAGCAGTTCGGTCATGGCAACGGTCATGTCTTTAATCTTGGCCATGGTATTCACCAGCATGTGAATCCGGATCACGTATCGTTTTTCGTTGATGCGGTTCATGAACTATCAGCGCAATACCATGCTTAGCATGTAATATTGCTGATCATGACTGATCCGAAAAACTTTTCTGTCTATAGTTTTATCTCCATTGGTGCCAATCTGCCTTCCGCTGCAGGTTCTCCGCAACAAACCATTGCCTTTGCTTTTCAGCGTCTTGAAAAACTTTCAACTTTTCCCATTCTGAAATCTTCATTGTATGCATCCAGTCCGGTAGACAGTCCTGAAGGAACTCCTGATTTTTTGAATGCTATGGCTGGTATTATTTCGGATGAAACAGAAACGCCCTTGTCACTGTTGCATAAACTACAGGAAATTGAAAATGCTGCGGGCAGAACAAGAAGTGGTATTAGAAATGAAGCACGGACACTGGATCTGGATCTGATTCTTTTCAAGCAGCAGGTTTTTCATACCCCTGAACTTATTCTGCCTCATCCACGAGCACATGAAAGACGTTTCGTTCTTGAGCCTTTAATAGAAATTACTGAAGCAGGTTTTCAGTTTCCCGGTTTTGAAATGGATCTGGGTAAAATGCTTGGCGCCATTTCAGATGATCAGGCAATTCGAAGGCTCTAATACCCAAATTCTCCGCATATCCTGGCAACCACAGTAAATTAAAAACAAGTCTGCAAAAAAAACCCCGAGTAACTCGGGGTTTTATAAGCAGTGAGACCAAAATCAAAAAAGGAGAATGATTCGGAAACTATCCTACTCTATCCTTCATGTTGGTCTGCGAACTGATTCACAAAGTCTGTGCCAGGCCGCGAACCACGTCACATTCTGACCGATAGACTTGCGCAGGGTTTTCTAAATGTCCAGTTCGCGGGTTAAATCAAAGCCGCCTTTCTCATTCAGTTCAAAATCACCGTCCATTACTGCATACATCCAGGCTGCTGATTTTTTCATGCCGCCCAGCGGATATAAATGGCAAAGTGTAATACCACAATCCGGATCATTAGCCTGGTAGTTGGCCAGATCACGGGTCAGCTTGTCCGGCATACGTGTGGTCATGAGTTTTGCAATATTAGCGGCCTGACGCGTCAGAACGCGCATGGAAGGACCAATACCGCAATGCTTGGCATGGGCCATCAACGTTTTGATAGTGGCCAGACCGGGAATGCCGATATGAATTGGCAGCTCATTGCCTTCAGCGCGTATTCTCTTGTCCCACTCAATAATAGGCTCCGCTTCAAAACAGAACTGCGTGGTGATGTACATCTCAATGCCGTGTTCCCTGGCGTAGGCATTTTTTTCCAGCAGGGCACTGGTCACATCCGCAGGAGGAATATCTGGTGATCCTTCAGGATGACCGGCTACGCCTAATTTCTTGATTCCGTATTTCTGGAACAGGTCAGTGCGCAGTACTTCCATGGAACTTGAAAAGTCACCCACGGGATTGTCAACGCCACCACCGATCAACAGAGCTTCATCAACCTGGGCTTCTGCCTGCAGAATCTTCAGGTTTTCTTCAAAGAATGCTTTTGAGGGAATGGAGCGGGCGGCAAAATGAGGAACAGGGTTCATGCCTTCGGCAAACAGCCTTTTTACGCAGGCTACCGTATCCTTGATGTCTGAACCTGGCAGAAAGGTAACAAATACGGTGGTTCCTGGGCGCAGAAGGTCCCTGAAATCTTCAATCTTCTGGGCACCACCTGGAGTAACCTCAACGGAGGTATTTTCCAGGAATTTGAGTATATTTTGTTTTTCGTCTGACACGGTTTCTTCCTTTAAGTTAAAAAGGCGGCTATTTTAGCTATTTGCGACCCACTTGGTAAACTTTATTATTGCCTCAATTAAAAGACGCAGATCTTCGTGTTCAATGATGTAGGGAGGCATGATGTAAACCAGCTTGCCAAAGGGTCTTATCCATACTCCATTTTGGACAAAAAATGCCTGTGCTGCGGTCATATTTACGGCTTCTTTCATTTCTACCACACCAATGGCACCGAGCACCCTGACATCCGCCACACTCGCAGAATCCTGGCAAACGGCCAATTCCCTATTTAACTGTTTTTCAATATTGGTGACCCTGGCCTGCCAGTTTTCCTGTTCC
>Ga0181599_1004209_pt1 | contig 11660 bp, 6 predicted proteins | sample 041ome_3_FD_148658 | JGI IMG/M metagenome (GOLD analysis project Ga0181599, IMG submission 148658) | Coastal salt marsh microbial communities from the Groves Creek Marsh, Skidaway Island, Georgia - 041405US metaG (spades assembly) | ecosystem: Environmental > Aquatic > Marine > Intertidal zone >...
GATTCGTTTTAGAAGACTGTAAAGTAGACGCGAATCAGAGAGCAGAAGGCGGGATGTCCGCGTTGCATGTACTCGCAAGTCACCCAAAATGGGCGGGGATGGATCCCGAAGACGCGAATACCAGAAGGAAAGCGATTGACGTTTTACTCAAGAATGGTGCCGATGCGAATGCGCGAGACAAAGATGGGATGAAAGCGATCCACGCAGCTGCTGCGTGCAGAAGAGAAGACGTGGTTGAGCATTTACTTCCGCACACGAAAAAGGATGAAGACTTAAAAGAAGAAGACGAGTGGAACGCGCAAGCGGTGATGCGTCGCGTGGAGGAGTTGATCATGGAGATTCGGAGACAACACAGCGGCCAAGCGGAAGGCAATCCAGAGCAAAACTCGCGCGATCCATCACACATTAGCGTAGCTGGACATAATGTTGGTCCAAAAGCGAAGTTATCCGAAGAAGAAATGAAAGAAGCTGAACAACATAAACGCCTCGGAGACGAAGCGTTCGTCGGAGGTAAATACCAAGTCGCCTTGGACGCGTACACGAAAAGTTTGGAATCCGACAAATGGAACGCGAAAGTGTGGGCGAACAGGTCTGCGTGTAGAGAAAAGTTGAAAGATTATATGGAGGCGAGAAAAGATGCAGTCACTGCGAGATCACTCGACCCAACCTATCTGAAAGCCTGGTTTCGCGAAGGCAAAGCTGCCAGGGCGATGAACGATTTCGAAGGCGCGGCGGTTGCTTTTTTTGAAGGTTTGCGCCTGGACGAGAGCAACGCAGATTTGAAGAATGGATTCGAAGAAGCCGTTTCGGAAGGCAGAAGGATGTTCATGCAGCAAGAAAAGAACATGAAGAAGAAGTAGAAAATTACCAGTATCGTCTCAAACTTAACACACAATTAATAAAAATGTAATACACGAGTGTTTTTATTTACTATATACAACAGAGGTACAATTCGCGATCGTTTTCATCGCCAACATATCGCGATCGTCGTCAACTATGTTATCAAAGAGCTGGAGCGAGTTCCTCTTCGGTTTGATGCATTCCGTTGGAGTTGTCGGTTTCGTTAGGACTTTCCGCGGCGCTTTGCTTCGCCGCGTCCATCCTTCGCGTCGCTTCTTTCAAAATTCTTCCAAGTCGGTCTTCACCGTTGACCATGAGTGTCGCTCGATCGCGTATTATTTCTTCTAACGCCATTTGATCGTCCAATCCAGTTCGGATAAAGTTTTGAGGATCGTGCTCGTGAATCTGTAATTGTTCGACGAGTTGTAACCATAAAGAGTTGTTGTTTTGACCGGCTGAAAAGACGGATTCTTTCTCTTCTGTCGTGGCTTCTGTAGTCGGTACGGATGCCGTCGCATTCAAAACTGGCGCAGGCAGACTCGCCGTCGTCGTCTCGTAAACGGGCGACGATATCGTCTGTTTCCTGCGATTCTCTACCTCCTTCCTTTTCCTTTCCTCCAAGAACCGCGTTCGACTCATCGATAACCTCGCGTGCATCTGATAACAGCTCACGCACAATCGAAAACCTTTCTTTACTTCGCCTTCTGGCGCGGTCGAATCTCCATCTAGGTTGTTCTTATCGCCAGAGGCAGTGGAAACACCGCCACCAATCGAGGCAGTATTGCTACCACTGTTAAACACAGTTCCTTGACTCTGGTGCGGCGACTGCGGCCCAATCTCCAACATCGTACTCTTTACTCTCTCTTTCTCGCGAACAGCCATGTTTCCAACTCCGACGATCTCCTCGCACCCTTCACACGACGGAGACGATGTATTCTGCACGTGTTCTCCAACGCGCGATGTTGTCGTCGCCATCGCGAGGTTTTCCCCGTTTCCATTTTTCATCGTCGTCGTCGTCGTCGTCGTCCCCTCCTTCTCTCCTTCGCAGCACACTCCGCACTCCCACACGAACCCGACCAGATGCACGTTGCACGCGTCGCACCTTTTCGGCGCAGAAATCGACGTTCGATCGATATCCTCCGCGGTTCCAACCACTTCGTCCGGCGTTTCCGTAAACCGCACCGATTTTTTTCTTCGTCCGTGGTGGTGCGACGAGTTGTGGTGTCCGCCTCCCCCCGACGACGACGAGGGAAAGTTATGCTGACTCATCGACTGCTCTCGGTCCTCGCTCGTTCGTTTCGGGGTTTGCCCGGAAAACCCGCGCTCGTCTCCAGAGTTACCACCTCGAGGACTCAAACTGCTGCCCCCCCCGTTGTTGTTCCCGTTCTTCGGTCGCGCGTTGACCAAGATGGGCGGGACGGTGCACCGCGCGTACCCGTTCATGCTGACGTGGATTTAAGCGTAAAAAAAGTTCCAAATCGAATCGGGGCAAAAAAAGGTCAAAAAGAGCTCTTTCCCGCCGACAACACTATTCGACGAACGAACGAGGGACGACGACGACGACGACGACGACGGCGCCCTCTCAGAATGGAGCAGCTTTTGGTTCCGCTTCTTTCGTTGTTGTTGGTGGTGTCGTCGTCGCGGCGAGGAGGAAGAGGAAGAGGAAGAGGAGCGTAAAGGTTGTTTACCTCTGCAGCACTTCTTTAATAAAAGTGCACCTTCACAGAGTGTGGATGGAGGTTTTTTCCGTCGTGATTTTCTTCTTGATTTTTTGATTTCCGTCTACCCCTTTGGGAACGCCGCTGCTATTTCAATATGGTTCGCGTGATGAGCTCCGTCCGCACAAAAACAACTCGGTTTCGAGGAGCTCCGCGAGAACTCAAAAAGTATATCACATACACCAGAAATCACAGAGAACCGCGCAAACATCACAACACGTGAACGCGTTTATTTAGAAAGACACACACACAAAAAAAGCAGACGATTACGATTACGATTACGATTACGATTACGATGATGATGATGCGACAGTGCGGCGCGGCGATGGCTGCGACGTCTTCTTCTTCTTCTTCTTCTTCGTCGCGTTCGTCGTCGTCCGTTTCGAGAAATCATCGCGCCGCTGCTGCTGCTGCGGATGAGATAAAGCGGCGAACCGGCGGGTGTTCGAGAGCGATTTTTGCGCCGCGAAGAAGCGCCAGAAACAACGACGGGAGGAGGAAAACGACGACGCGATTAGGAGCTTTTGCGTCTTCTTCTTCGCACTGTGAATACATCGAAAACGCGGCGTCCATCCCGCGAACGAAGAATACGGAAACCAACATCGAGTCTTTGCTGCGAGTGTGTCGAGCGAAAGGTCTTGAAATCGTAGAACCGAGTCAGAGAAGAAACTTGCACCCGCTGGTGGTTCCGGTGGCGAAAGAAACGTCGACGTCGACGACGATCGGGATATACATCCCACACGACGACGTTGATTCGTTGTCTATCGTTCGCGTGTCTCCGTGCGGGAAATTTTTAACGCTTCTGGCGAGAAATCCGAAGGAGTTTATCCACCGCGAGATTGTCGAAGAGGAAGCGGCGACGGACGGCGCGGAGAGAGCGCTGTTTGACGCCAGCGGGGAAGTCGGGAAAAACGCGTACGAGTTGAACGATTACTCGGAGAAAAAAGGAAAGTTGACGTTAGATCAGTATTTAACCATGAAAGTTGGGAGGTTTCCGAGCTCTTTGAGAGGTTTAGTCGAACGGCATTTGGAGAGGAAAGACGAGGAGTCCGCGTTGGTCGCGTGCGACGTGTTTAAGAATCAGTTTCAAAATTGGGGCGAAGTGTACGCGTTTATTTCAGACGTTTACGCGTCGTTAAATCGAATGGAAGAGGCGAGAGATTACGCGAGATCGGGCGTCCAGTGTCCTTGGTCGACGTTTGAAACCCGAGAGTCGCTCGATCGCATGATTGAACGAGCCGGTTGGGGAGAGACGAGCTCGGTGGCTGAAATTAGAAAAATTTTAGACACGAGAAAAGGACCGGGCAGAGATCAGTTCGTGGACGAGAGCAAAGAAAAAGTGAAAGCTGAAGAAGACGCGGAAGATTGTTTGAATGCGATGGCAAACGGAGAGAAGGCAGTTGTAGATACGGTGATTCAATTGGCAGAGTGTTACTCGAGAGCGGGAAAAGAGAGACACGCGAAATTTGTCATGTGCGCGAGCTCGCCGTTTTAAAATAACAAATCGTAGTATAATAATCATTAATTTTTAATCGCTACCATGATGAATACTGTATGCACACTACTGCTACTGCTACTTCTTACTATATGATAATGGTCATTATGCTGCAAATACGCGTAATTCCGTTTGTCATCCGCCAATGCGTATCATGGATCTATTCTCCATGCCCGCTAAATTCTCCATGCCGGCGTGTTTCGCTTTCTTTCTCTTCACCGCGCCTTCGACAATAGCCTTCAATTCGTCATCCGATGCGTTATCTACGCGCATGGCGTCTCGTAAAGATATCTCGTTGTTGCCAAACAAGCAAACTTTCAAATTTCCGTCCGCTAATATTCGCAATCGATTACACCCGCCGCAAAAATGGTTCGTCATGCTCGTCACGAAGGACACGGTGCCTCGAAAACCGTCGATTTGGAAGTTCTTCCCAACCTCAGATTTGGTTTCATCTGGAATTCGAGCAATAGAAGGATATTTCTTTTGAATTGCATCAAACATTTCCGCGTAGGATACCATTTTCTGCGTCTCCCATTTGTTCCCGTTGAAAGGCATGTACTCTATGAACCTCACGTTGACCGGTTTCTCTTTCGCGAATTGCACGAAATCTAACAACTCGTCATCGTTCTGACCTCTGACGACGACAACATTCACTTTAATCGTCTCAATACCAATTCGAATGGCCTCGTCGATTGACTTCAACACTTTATCCAACCCATCTCTCCTCGTCATGAATTCAAACTTTGCTTTCACCAACGAATCTAAACTCACGTTGATCGACTTCAACCCGTTTCGTTTCAACGCTTCCAGTTTACTCTTCAACGCGACGCCATTCGTCGTCATCGCCACGTGTTCTATCCCATCAATCCTCGATATTCTTTCCACTATGTCCACCAAATCTTTCCTCACCGTCGGTTCTCCCCCAGTCAAACGAACTTTTTTCACTCCGCCTTCTCGCGCGAACAACTTCACCAACCGTTCGATTTCCTCGGTCGTTAACAAATCCGCTTTCGGCGCTAAGTCGATCCCATCTTCTGGCATGCAATAAAGACACCGCAAATTGCATCTCTCCGTGAGCGATATGCGTAAATAATCGTGATGCCGGTTAAACGTGTCCGTGAGCATCGGGTAACGATGCGTCGGTTGTTGTGGGGTCATCTCCGCGCGTCTTTCGGGAAGAAGAGGTTCGGGGCGCTTTTCCCAAGTCGGCGCGCCGGAGTCGTCTCTCGATTCAGCAGAAGCGACGTCGTCGTACGACGGCAGAGGGTTTGCCGCGCATATTTTTTTGAGCGTGGAGATGCACGAGGTCCGAGAGACGAACTTGAGGTGGCGCAGAAGCCCGCTTCTGCCGCGCTGCATGACGTTCTGCTCTCTCTCTCTCTCTCTTTTGTGTTATGCGGACAAGTTTGTCTTTTGGTCGCTTTTTCTACTTCTTGCACGTGTCCGTTTAGGGTGTTTTTTCTGCCTGTGCTGTGTGAGAAACTAACATTTCAATTTTTACTACTCTCTAATAAATCTCTCTACTCTCTCGTCTCGTCGATGCCTTTATGGTGCTACTGCTGCTGTTTCTACGGCTGTTGATGGTGAGGGTGAATCATTCGAGCTAATCCCGATCGAAAAGGTGTGCGAAATCATTGCATTCGAAGCGCGTGCTATTGTTAATGCTGCTGCTGTTGGTATCGCGCCATCAACTCTTCTATGGGCATGTTCGCTTCGTCCTCGAGCGCGTTCCTTTCCTCTTCGGCGTCGAGCATGTCCTCGTCTTCTTGAAGCGCTTTTTCGTCCTCCTCCAACGTCGATTCGTTGTCTTCGGAATCGTCGTCGTCGTCTCGATCGAAATCGGAGGAGTTTTCGGGCGATGGAGACGGTTCTTTTTCTCCAAACTGACGATGGCGCGATTGGTATCGGCGCATGAGTTCTTCGATTGGGATGTTCGCCTCGTCCTCGAGCGCGTTCCTTTCCTCTTCGGCGGTTAAATTCAATCGCTCGTCGTCCTCCTCTAAAGCCGCGCGCTCGTCTTCTTCAATCGTACCTTCATCATCTTCCTCGTCGTCCGAGGCATTTTCCACGGTAAAATCGTCCGAGTTTGTCATCGCGTCGTCGTCGTCGTCGATGTCTTCCATGGCCATGATATCGCACGAGTCGATGTGTCGCATACCTGGAGAATTAATCCCTTCAATTTCCACGGTATCTTTGCCACCAACAACTGTGACGGTATTCCCTGGTTGACCGTCGTCAAAGTCTGGTTGTTCAATTTTAATTTCTTCCACGTCGAGCGGTCGCTCTTCGACGGATTTCGGCGTCGGCACGACGTACTGCGGGATACCTGGTTTCGAGAAACCTTTGATCACCGGCCGAGGGTATTGCGGACCAACAGCTGGGACGTCCAGCTCTGGTCTCGCCAATAACGTTTTCAAAGACAACCATCGACCGGGTCCTCGCAAATCTTTATTCGCTTCCTCCTCGCGTTTCATCGCCTCCTTCGCTTTCTTGATTTGCGCCTTTGTGCGCTTCGTCTGCGGTGCAACCTTAGCCGTTTTGCCTTGTTTTTCTCTGCGCAGTGCCGCCGCAGCCGCTTTAGCCTCCTCTTGCTGCCTCAAAAACTCTTGCATAGCAGCTTGCTCTTCCTTTTCGGCTTTCTTCTTGGCCATTTGTGCGATTTCGCGATGCGTCAGCGCCCCCGGAATGGGTGGATCCCATATCGATGCGCGCTTTGGTTGTTCCTGTTCCTGATCTTGTCCTTGTCCTTCTTCTATTTTTACCGCTACATCTACCGCCGCATTCTCCTTCTCTTCAGCTTCTTTTTTCTCGTATTGTAATCGCAATTGCTTAAACGCATCGATGGTGGCGTAATACATACCAGATTTTGGATCTCGATACTTTGCCGGTAACCCGGTAATCGCGCAAATTTTCTCCTCTTTCGCCGAAGTCGACGGCGCGTGGTTTTCATTTTTCAAATAAAACTCCGGCGCATCTCTCTCAGACACCGCGCCTCGGAGTAACTCGTACACGATCGTACCGGGTTTGTCGGTTTTCGAACTTCTCTGCCGAATCGCCGGTCCGTCGTATCGCTTCTTTCTATCAGTCATCTGATTCCTCTTCTTTTGCTCTTCCTCCAAGTGCAACAAGTGCTCCAACTCGATTAAATTGTTCTTCTCCGTAATCTTTGCCTCTTTGATCATCTCTTCCATGGTTGGAACGATGTACTCAACCTTCGGTCGCACGATTTGCGGCCTCGACTCCCTCTCTCTCCTCAACGCCTCGGACTTTTCGCGAATCTCTTTCGCGGACGCGCGCGACGAGAGTCGAAGTTCCTGCGGTATGACCACCGCCGGCGCAGCCGTCTGTTGTTGTTGTTGTTGTCGTTGTCCTTTAATCGCGGGAGCAGCGGCGCTCGCGGTCTTCTCCACTCCTTCCATCGCATCATCGCCACCACCTTCTTGCTGTTGTTGTTGTTGTTGTTGTTGTTGTTGTTGTTGTTTCTTCTTCTTCGCGGCGGCAGTAGCGGCGTTGCCATCTTTCCTCTCCGGCGCTTTCATCGTCTTCCTCCTTCGCTCCTTCGCCACCTCGACCTCCTCCTCGTCCTCGCTGCTCTCCTCGTCGTCGAAATCTTTATCGAACACGTCCGCGACTTCCTCCTCCGATTCGTACTCGCTGTCGTCCTGTTCCTCCTTGAACGCGTCTTGGTTCCAAAACTCCTCGTCCGCGGAGTCTTCGTCTTCGAGCATGCGCGTCATCCGGCGACCTCGCGTCGAGCGAGGCGGGAGTTGGACGCCTCCTTCGCCCATGTTTCAACGAATTTTATCGCGTGCGTATCTCCCCTCTCCTCCGCGTTTTTATTTCTGACGACGACAGATGAGATTTTGAAAGTGATTTTTTTTTCCAATTCGCCTCATACATTAAAGAGAGAGAGAAACAAACGCCTCGAAGCTTTGTCGATACCGAGAGAGACAACGCCGCAGGAGAAGAATCATCTGGGTCACCGTAGTCGCTCTTCCGCGCGACGCTTTCCTCTTTTTTTATTCTTTTCTTCTCTTTTTAAGAGAGAGAGAGAGAGAGAGCAAAAATGGGCGTCAGAGCCGCCACGACGAAGCAACAGCGGCGCGAATACGAATGCGAAGCGAACGAAGCGTCGAGAAGTTCGATGCTGCGATGGTGTCTGGAAACGATGACGAGGTCGAAAACGATCAGCGGCGGCGGTAGCATCAACAGCGGCAGCGATGTTGTTGGAGCGAGCGCGCGAATAGTCGCCAAGATGAACGCGGCAGAGGCGATGGCTCGAACGAGTTTGTTGTCCTTGGCGAGCGAGTTGGAAGGGAGGACGGAGATGGAACGCGTCTCGACTCTGTGCGCGGAGCACGCGGCGGACGCGGCGAGGATACTCGCGTCGTGGCCGGAGACATCGACGAGTGAGGGAGAGGTTTCTGAAGCGATTCAAGGCGTGAAATTGATTCAGTTTGTGGCAGAGAACGCGTCGACGGAGCGGTTCGCGAAGGTTTTCGCGAGTACGTTGCAGAATCTGGACGGCGCGCTGAAGGAGGCTGGGAAAAGCCTGACAGAATCAAACGGTGCGAAAAGCAACAACAAAGAAGGAATAGCGCAGCTGACGTTAGCCATAGTAAAATGCGTAGAGAGTGTAGCGAAGCGGTCCGGGGCTTTATCTGAACACATGCCCGGGGTAAAACACGACGGGTCGCAAAGTTTCGGAAAGATTTTGCGAAGCGTGGTTGGAATATTAGAGTGCCAACGAGAAAGTGCGGAGTTTCACGAAGCGTTGGAAGTGGGCGCGTTGGAGTGCATCGACGCAATTTGTGCGGCTCATCCCGGATCGGCAAAGCAACACGTCACGAACTTGCAAAGCAAGATTAAAGCGTATGTAGGGGATGGGAGTCATAAAAGTAGAAGAAGCTGTGCGTTTCCCGCGGTTGCGGCGAGATGCTTCGCATCCGTGTTGAGAGCGTCGGGTGGTACGAAAGAAATGGCTCGAATTTGGCAATCGACTATGCGAGCTGCTTTAGTTCAAGCGCATAAACTCGCGAAAATAGCGTTCGAGGGCTTTGAAAAGTTAGAAGTAGCTGAAAAAGGATTGAAAATGCTGACGCCGGTTGGGTACGATCTTCCCGCTGATTTTCTCGTGCAAGCGAAAGTAGAATCATCCAGGGAAGACGCGCACGATAGTTTAAACTGCATATTGCTCGTGTGCGAGGAGTTATTGAATTTGAAAGAGTTCCCGGTATCAGTGAGTGTGCCTGTCCAACCTATCTGCGAGCTCGCAAAACGAGTTTTGAAGTGCAACGGAACGCCACTTTCTCAAGCGCCAGGGCTTCCTCCGGGTGTGCCATCGCCAAGTTTGAGTGCAAAACTTCCGAACACGCACGAAATTGCTTTGAAATTGTTGAATGCGGTAATATTAGCGACAAAAGTAATGTTTTCACCGACGTGTGCGTTTGCGTGTGCGATGTTGGATGACTGCTTGCGAAACACCGCGGCAAACGATCGCACTGGGGAAGTCACGAACGCATCTGTTCGATGTGCGGCATACAACGTATCTATGAACTTAGCGAATACTTTAGGTGCGAGTGCGGTGAAAAGCTTTATATGCGATTCAATCGCTATGCACGCGATTGAAGATGCGGCGACGACGTTTAGAAACGCATCTTTCATCAAAGCCTCATCGGCGAGACTGCACCAATCGCAACAACAAAGAAAGAGAAAAAAACACGGCGCACACGGTGTCGCGACAGAGCAAGACCCCGAGATACTCCGAGAAATAGCCGCGAGAATAGATAACGAGATTCTCTTAGCCGGCGGCCTGACCGCAACGAATCGCGTATTGACTTCAACCGCGGCGCTAAAATGTTTAGCGACATTTTTGCGCGTCGGGGGCGCTTCAATTTCTGGAAGCGCGAGACGTGCCATTGACGACGTCGTTGCAGCTGCGTACGAATCAAACGTCATCGAACCGTCAAATTTGTATCGCGATGAATCGTGCAAGAAAATACTAGATGATTTTAAAGCTGCGAAAACCGAAGCGTTGTTAGCCTCAACACTTGCGCCGACATCCCATCGACCGAGAAACAGCGCGTTGACGTTCGCCTCGTTCGCAAACACGTGCGACGTGGCCTCCGTGAACGCGCGCGTTACTTTAGAAAGTCTCATACATCCAAGCGCACCACCTCTGTTAGAGCGCGCGAGTAATTCGCTGAAAGATGCGACGAGAGAAGAAAAAGTGAAGTGGTCGTTGACTGATAAAAATAACGCCGATTACGCCGAAGATGGTGCGAAACCGACTTGGGGGGACGACGACAACGACGGCGAGGAAGACGACGACGAAGAAGAAGAAGAAGAAGAAGAAGAAGAAGAAGAAGAAGAAGAAGAAAAACCAATTGCGATGAATGATGGCGATGAAAAGCATGAACCAGCAACCGCAAATGCGGGAGAGAAAAAGCCCGCGCTGCCTCCTCGAGACGCAAAAGAAGAGGCTGAGGATGAGGAGATGAAGAAATCTGCGCCACTGGCCGCCCCAGTTGGAGAGGACGACGAGTTTGGCGCTTTTGGCGTGCCGGTAAACTCTAGCAAACTTCGAACCTTAGACGACGCGTGGATTCCATCGAAAGCGCCTCAGAAGAAAGACGCGGAGGTAAAAGAAGACGAACAAAAGCCAAAGAAGAAAAAGTTTGGCGCGTCGTCCTCCGCCGCGAGAAAGCAAGCCGCCTCCGCGGAAGAAGAAGATTCCGACTCAGACGGCGCGTTACCCGACATCGTCTTTGGCGACGAAGACGACGAAGACGAAGACGAGCCACCGGCGAAAAAGAAACAGAAAAAAGGAGGGAAACGCGGATAACATCGTCACCCTTATTTTTATAGTTTGTGTGTAAAGTACCGAGAATTGCAGCGCGCGCTTGCTTTACATATTCATATTTAAACATTCCGAGTTTTACTTCGCTTGTTGCAGGAAGTAATTCAGTCGGTCTCTCATCTGCGCTTCCGACGGTAACCCTTCGATCCGATCCAAAACTTTCCCCCGGTGGAACAACACAAACGTCGGCAACCCTTCGACTTTCCACTTACTCGAAAGTTCCGCGTACTTCTCCGTGTCGATTTTCACAAATTTCAATTTATCCTTGAACTCTGGCATACCGGCCAATCGCCCGCACATCTCGCTCGCCAGTTTACACGGCCCACACCACGTGGCGTAAAAATCAACCAGAACGGGAACGTCGGACTCGTCGATGAGTTCTTGAAACGACGTGAACGTTTTCTTCGTCGCTCGTAACGGTGCCACGAAAACCTTCTTCGTCTGATGATGATGACGATGAAAGTATCGCGATGGCATCGTCGTTGTTCTCGTCGTCGCGTTTCTTCGCGAGGAGGAGATTCGTCTCGAAACGAGCGCAAAACAACGACGCCGGCAGACAGACGTCGTCGTCGTCTTTGCGGACGTAAAGCTACTCGTATTCATCGTTTTTGTGTGTGGTATTTACTCCCGCGAAAGAGTGAATTTTGGGGAAAAAACAGTTGGAAAAAGGTTGCCTTTCCCTCCTCGGGAAAAAAAATTTTCAAACTTCCCTCCTCGAGCGCTATTATTATCACGCTTGCGCGCGCAG
>Ga0181599_1004217_pt1 | contig 11650 bp, 3 predicted proteins | sample 041ome_3_FD_148658 | JGI IMG/M metagenome (GOLD analysis project Ga0181599, IMG submission 148658) | Coastal salt marsh microbial communities from the Groves Creek Marsh, Skidaway Island, Georgia - 041405US metaG (spades assembly) | ecosystem: Environmental > Aquatic > Marine > Intertidal zone >...
CGGGGTTGTCTGTTGGAGTCACATAGGCATAGCCCCCATGGTGGGTTTCTACTTCAACCGTTACTCCTGCTGGAGCTAAAGATTGAAAATAGATTGAGAATAAGGTGCTGATTTCATTCCAATCTTGATTAGGAACTAAGCGCATGGAGATTTTGGCGTGTGCTTTACTCGGGATGACCGTTTTAGCTCCTTCCCCAATGTACCCTCCCCAGATTCCGTTTACATCTAAAGTAGGGCGTATGGTTCTTCGTTCTTCGTTGGAATAACCTGCTTCACCAGAAACGTCATTGATTCCTATGGATGACATAAATTCAGAAATCTCAAAAGGTGCTTTTGCCATTTCCTCCCGTTCGGTTTTTGAGAGTTCTTCAACCTTATCGTAAAATCCAGTAATAGAAACACGTTTTTGATCGTCGTGAAGCTTTGTTATCATTTCACATAACACATTGATCGGGTTGGCCACCGCCCCCCCATACAAACCCGAATGCAAATCGCGATTGGGCCCCGTAACGGTAACTTCCATATAACTCAACCCTCTAAGCCCAGTGGATATAGAAGGTTGTTCCTTAGAAATCATGCCTGTATCAGAAATCAAAATAACATCGCAGGCTAATTTTGATTTATTGTTTTTTACAAATTCTTCCAGATTATCGCTACCGACTTCTTCCTCGCCCTCTATCATAAATTTGATATTACAACCGATCAGGCCCTCTTTTTTCATTATTTCAAAGGCCTTGATATGCATAAACACTTGTCCCTTATCGTCGCAGGCACCTCTGGCAAAAACCGCTCCCTCAGGGTGTAAGGAGGTCGATTTAATTACAGGCTCAAAAGGAGGACTTTCCCATAATTCTAAAGGATCTGGAGGTTGAACATCATAATGACCGTAAACCAAAACGGTAGGGAGTTTGGGATCAATAAGCTGTTCACCATACACAATTGGATGTCCATGGGTAGGAATAATTTCTGTAGTGGTACAGCCCACGTTATCCAGCGCTTGTTTTACCCATTCGGCGGCTTTGGCAACTTCTTGTTTAAAGGCAGGATCGGCACTTACGGAGGGGATTTTTAAAAATTCCATCCATTCCTCTAAGTAACGTTTTTGGTTGATTGAAAGTGATTTCATACAGCTTGATTCAATGGTAACAAATCTAACCAATGTATTTTTTTTAGAAGTAGAAAATTAATAGGAAAACTTAGTTATATTTGTCCTCGCCTAATGCGGGTGTGGTGAAATTGGTAGACACGCTAGATTTAGGATCTAGTGCTTCACGGCGTGGGGGTTCGAGTCCCTTCACCCGCACTCCTTCAAAAAAATCCTCAGTATATCTGAGGATTTTTTATCCCATTTTTTTTATAACATTAAAATCAAATCCAGATTTTAATCATCAAGGTAGAATTGATTAAAACTATTTATTCTGCTATTTAGAATTTTTTTTCCAATAAATATCCTCGTAATTAACTAAAGTTTAATAACTTAATTGATATTTGAAATACGGGATCAAAAATTTTTTAGTTTGAATAATTGTAAAACCATATTTTATTTCCTATTAATTTCATTTTTCTCTTTGGGTTTTACGTACGGTCAATTGAGTAAAATTCATTATTTACCTCCTTTTACAGATGCGAACAACTCTAATTCAATCCCAAATCAACAATATATTTATTTATCCACACCCTCTATTTCAAATATTCAGTATATAATTTCACCAATAGGCAATCCAGGTTCGCAAGTTACAGGTAGTTTTAACAATAATAATCCTATAAAATATTATGTTGGTAATGGAAGAAACACCCAGTTGCATGTAAATAAAGGTGAATCTAATACAATCAAGAATAATAAAGGTTATATAATCCAAACATCGGAACCATCTTATGTTTCAATGCGTTTAAGAGGCGGAGGAAATGTTCAAGCTGGAGCAATTGTAAGTAAGGGAGAGGCCGCATTAGGCAAGACATTTAGAGCTGGAATGTCTAAAAACGATGAGACAAATAATAAAGAGAAAAAAGCAAATTTCATTTCTGTTTTAGCAACATTAGATAATACTGAGGTAGTATTCTCAAATATTGAGGATGGAATTAAACTAAATAACATGAAAAGTGATGGCTCAGTAGGAGTTGAATCACCTATCCTTCCAGGATTTACAAAAACAATAATCTTGAATCAAGGGGAATCTTATGTGATGTCGGCTAATATCAATCTTAACTCAAGTTACAGAGATGCGCTTATTGGAACATTAATTGAATCAAATAAAAACATTGTTGTAAATGTTGGTTCTATGAACGGTTCTTCTCACACTTCAAACGGTAGAGATTTTTTGATTGATCAAATTGTTCCAATCGAGAGAGTTGGTAAGGAGTATATATTTGTAAGAGCAGATGGAACTAATCCAATTGAAAATATTATAGTAGTTGCACATGAAGATAACACAAAAATTTTTTTAGATGGAAATATAATTGAATTTGCAAGTATAGATGCAGGTCAATATTTGAACATTGAAGGTCAAGAATATGGTGCTAATGGAACTTTGTATTTATCTTCTTCAAAACCAGTTTATTCATATCAGATAGTAGGAGGAAATAAAGGGTCCGGTGCCAATGTTGGTATGTTTTTCGTTCCCCCTTTAACATGTTCTGTTTCTGGTATACTGGATAATATCCCTTTTATTAAAGATGTTGCTAATTTGACGTTTAATGGGGAAGTTTATGTTGTTACAAATAATGGTTCAAATATTCTTTTAACTGATGATAATAATAATGAAAACGAATTAGGTTCATTAAATATTGCTACAGTAACTTCAAGAGATGTAACAGGAGCTGATTACACTGCTTATGTATTTAAAAATTTAAGTGGTAATGTAAAAATTGTATCAGATGGAGAATTATATGCATCTTATGCAAATGTCAATGGTGCAGCCACATCAGGAGGCTTTTATGCAGGATTTAATAGTGATCCTCAACTTGATTTGGAAAGACCAAATATTGCAGGTGAGCTTTGTCTTCCTAATGTTATAATAAATGCCAATGGAGTTCTAACTCTTGATAGTTTTTCATGGTGGTATGACGATCTTTCTGGTATTGGTTTTGTTGATTTAATTGATGACTCCAATCCATTTTCTCCACTTAATCCAGGAAAGTATAAATTAATTGGTCAATTGCAATGTGGTGTAAATCCTATTGAATATTATGAATCAAATGAAGTTACCGTTTCAAATTGTCCAGAAGATTTTGATGGAGATGGGATAAATGATAATATTGACCTAGACTTAGATAATGACGGAATACTAAATTCCTACGAATCAAAGGGAGAGGTAACTTTAAACCTTACTGATTTTTCTAACCCATTAATGGTATTTAAGGACTTATCTACTTCTACATCTCCAACAATAAATATTTCCTTATCGGGGAGTTCTTCAATAACTTCTAATGCAACAGGAAATGTAAGTTCAACTGTTGTTTCAGGTGATGTAAGCAATACTTTAAACATAAATTTTAATACTGAGGTGAATGTTGTAATCACTCCTATACTTTCTTCTTCAAAGAATATCATTAACAACGAATATTTTTCTATAAGAAGTTTAAATAACGAAGAAAGCTTTACCCTTATTGATCCAGATAATCAGTACCTAGTGGATACCAATTTTGATGGAATTTATGAGTCAGGTGTAAGGCTTTTTAGCGCAAATGAAATTTTATTTAAATATAATGCTGCTCCAACTGGCAATACATCTGGAACATTTTACTTAGAAAAAACAAATCAAATTGAAATAAAACACTTTAACGAGAATAGTGATTTAAATTCAACTTTAAATTATACTATTTCTTTATCTCATTATAATCTAGATACCGATGCCGACAGTTCTGTTGACAGTTATGATTTAGATAGTGATTCTGACGGCTGTTTTGATGTTCGCGAAGCCGGTTTTGCCGATGGCGATCAGGATGGGTATCTTGGGGAAGCACCACTAGTTGTTGACGACAGAGGAATAGTTACTGCCCAAGGAGGTTATGCCAGACCATTAGATGGAGATTTAGACGGAGTTGATGATTTTCAACAATCTGAAACTGCGGTAGTCATAGATTTACAACCTAATGATTCCTACACTTGTGTAAACGAAACGGTTTTGTTTAGTATTGAAACTTCTGAAACCGAACCACTTAATTATCAATGGCAAAAATTTGCGGGAGGAATTTGGGTTGATATTGCTGTTGATGCTATTTACACTGGTGTTGATTCAAGTACATTAAGTGTAACCCCAAATAATACTGGTTTTAACGGCACAATCTACAGATTAAAAACTTGGAAAAATAATTATGTATGCGAGACCTATTCAAATAACGCAATGCTTTCTGTTGTTGCACCCAATATTTCTTTTAGCGCACTTAATTTAATTATTGCGGAGTCTGCAGCTGATGAAACCATACAATTAAGTTTAGTGACTACACCAACTTCTGATGTTGTTATTGATATAAGTAATCCTGATACTTCAGAAGCCATCATTTCCCCTGTTAAAATGATTTTTACTTCAGAGAATTACGATATTCCACAGGACATTAACATTGCCCCTCAACAAGATGATATTTTAGATGGAGATCAGACTTTTGATGTGATAGTCTCAGTTAATGATATTCAGACGGATAACTGCTATAATGATTTGGCAGATGAAAAAATTGAAATAACAGTAATTGATGAAGACACAGCCGATTTCTTTTTCGATCAGCCCGATAACTTAACCCATGAGAATGGAGAAACAGGCTATTTTAGAGTAAGGTTAACAAGTAAACCTGTTGATAATGTCTATTTAAGCTTAAACTCAGATGATTTAACCGAGGGGACTGTGTCAGCAACAATTGTGTTTACACCTTTAAACTGGAATATTCTCCAAAGTGTTTACGTTACTGGACTTCAAGATCCTGTTCCTATTCACGATGGGGCAATTGCTTATTCAATAATAACAGGAAATGTAAGTTCAACTGATTTAAATTATAACGCCTTGGACGGCAGTTCTTTACCAGACATACCTTTTATTAATCAAGACAATAATGCTCCAGGTATCACTCTAGAGGTTGTGGATTCAGATACTGAGACAGATGAATCAGGAGATACCATCGAAATTACCTTTGTCCTATTGTCTCAACCATTAGGTGGAGCTAACGTTTCCATACCGTTATCAATTCTTGGCCCTGCAGGAGAAGCGGAAATCAATACTAGCTCAATCACCATTCTAAATGAAAATTGGAATATTCCAACCCAAAATAAAATTGTCGTAACTGGCCTAGATGATTTATTAAAAGATGGTGACATCCCCTTAACAATGGTTACAGGCGACCCTGAATCTACAGATCCTTCTTATGATAATCTTGTAGCGGAGGATGTAGCAGACGTCGCTTTTGTCAATTTGGATAATGACAATGCCGGTATAACGGTAAGTAGTATTTCAAATAATTTAAGTGAATCTGGGAGGTCAGCTTTTTTTGATGTGGTTTTGGAGTCAAGACCGAATACTGATGTTAGCATTTCCATAAGTGCGATTGATCTTTCAGAAGTGGAAATTGGCATGGGTTACGAGAATATTATTTTTAATAATACCAATTGGAATATCCCTCAAAAAGTTTATATTAAAGGTGTTGACGATACTGATATAGATGGTGATCAATCTTCTATAATTCAACTTAAAGTCAAACCAGGTTCTGATCCTTTATATACAGGCATTTCTATTAATAAGAATGTCCTTACAGAAGACAATGATACCGCAACAGTAATTCTAACTGGGATCGATTTACTTACCAGCGAAACCGGCGAAACAGGATCTTTTACAATTCGTCTTTCCAGCCGTCCAACGAGTTTAGTAAAAGTGTATTTTGAATCAGACACCCTGAGTGAAGGGATTGTAGACTCCTCTATAATTATTGAACCCGATGATTGGAATGTTGCTAATCTTGTTACTACTATTGGGGTAAATGATGATCCGCCTAAAGCTGATGGTGCACAACCATTTACAGTAAGAATTGTTAAAATCGAATCTGTAGACCCTAATTACAATTCGATTGACCTGACAATACTCTCCGATATAGAATTCATTAATCAAGACGACGATACACCAGCTATATTACTTAAAGTATTTGAAGACGATTACAGTACATCAGAATATGGGGATTCGATTAAAATAGGATTTAGATTGGTGTCAAAACCATTCGGATCTGTTACTATACCTTTATCTATAAGTCAAAATCCAGATGAGATGGTACTAGAAAAAAATCAAATCATAATAGATATTGATGATTGGGAAGATTTTAATCAAAATACTATAATAATTACAGGGGTTGATGACAGTTTGTTGGACGGAAATCAAAAAGTAACTTTTAAAACAGGGAACCCTTCTTCATCGGATTCATTTTATAACGGCCTGGATGCAAAACAGATTGCAGATCTTGACCTGATCAATATAGATAATGATGTTCCTGAAGTTTTACTAAGTAAACCTGATGTTTTAAGTGAAGATGGAACGGAAAGTATACTTCATATTAGTCTATCACATGAACCTTCAAATGAAGTGGTTGTATATTTAGAACTTTCTGATTTAACAGAAGTTTCAACCTTGTTTTCACGTTTTATTTTCAATTCCACCAACTGGAATCAATCTCAAAGTTTTGTTTTAAAAGGAGCAGATGATGATTTACTTGATGGCGATATCATCTCCTACCTTACTTTGAGGATTGGTATCCAAACTCAAGACTTAAATTATTTAAATATTGAAGAGAAAAGAATTGAGCTGCTTACCCTTGATAATGAAAAAGATACAGACGGCGACCAAGTTCCAGATTATTCAGATAATTGCCCTAATTTGATTAATGCAGACCAACGAGATCTAGATGGGGATGGGATTGGTGATATGTGTGACGATGATCTTGACGGCGATGGTGTTTTGAATTTAATAGAGGAAAGTGATTCAACCAATCCAGAAAATTCCTGCAGCTTTCTTTTTGACAGTATAACCGAACCGGTTACGGCTATCCCTGATTGTGATTCAGACGGCATTGGAAACGATGTTGATTTGGATGATGATAATGATGGTATTTTAGATGTTTTAGAAAGTTTATTGGACTTTGATAATGATGGGATTCCTAATAGTTTAGATCTTGATAGTGATGGTGATGGCTGTTACGATGTATTAGAAGCAGGATATTCTGATGAAGATCAAGATGGAGTTTTAGGATTTTCTCCAATAAGAACTACAACCAGAGGATTGGTCATTTATGAAGGAGCTTATCAATCCATACCTGCCGATTTTGATAATAGTGGGGCTTATGATTTTCTTGAAAAAAACGAAGAAATTCAACGTATTGACCCTCTTATTAAACAAATAAAGGTTAAAACAGGTGAATCTATCCGACTGAATATTCCCTACAAAGAGGAGTATTTCTTTAGTTGGCAGGTAAAAAAACCAGACTCAGATTGGCAAGACATAAATGACAACCTTATTTATTCAAACAGTACCACACCTGAACTATCGATTTTTGATGTTAAGGAAAGTATGGTAGGCTGGTTTTACAGGCTGGTTGTGAGAACAAAAAACTTTACATGTTTTAAAGAACTTTATTCTTTACCTATTGAATTGGTTTACGATGACTTTTTTATTCCTAATTCATTTTCTCCTAATGGAGATGGTGTAAATGATTTATTTGAAATTACAGGTATTGGAGCTTATTCTAAAAATAAACTTACAGTTTATAATCGTTGGGAACAAAAAGTGTATGAATCAGAAAACTATATTAACAATTGGGAGGGCACTTCAAATCTTTTGGGAGGAAACGGTTCTAGTTCACTACCAGAAGGAACATATTTTTACGTTTTTGAAGAATTTATAAAGGGTGAAACGTATAAAGGCTTTATATACATTAAACGATGAAATTAATTGAAAAGACACTTTTGTTTTTAATTGGTCCATTATATTTAAATGGACTATACTCGCAACAGGAGGCTAGTTTTAATTTGTATATGTTCAATAATCAAAGTTTTAACTCTGGTTATGTAGGGTCAAAAAATTATTCGACTTTCACATTACTCAACAGATCTCAATGGGCCGGATTTGATGGTTCTCCAAAGACAGGTAGTTTTTCATATATTAATGCTCGATCTAGAAAAAATCTTGCCTTTGCCATAACGGGTATAATAGATCAAATAGGCCCTGTTCAAAGCAACCAATTTTCAACAGATTTGGCTTACCAACTTAAATTAAATTCTAAAAACAATTTTATTGGCTTGGGATTGAAATTGTCTGCTTCATTTTTTGACTATAATGCCAACATTTTGAATCCCCAACAAAAAAACGACCAAGTGCTTTTTCAAAATAATGTTGAAAATTATTTAGAACCAAATATTGGATTTGGGTTTTATTATCATACGCCAAATTTTTATTTAGGGTATTCCATACCTGGTTTTATTGAAAATGATAATTATTATCTAAAAAGACATCACTATTTTGTTACTGGAGGTTTGCTAAAAATGTCACCTTCCTTGCAGTTAAAGCCTAGTGTATTATTGAAAAAAGTTAAAGCGACTCCTTTGACATATGACTTTAGTGTTCTGTTATATTTAAAAAACCTTTTTTGGATAGGACCACAAATAAAAAACTACACAAATTTTTCAGAAAACTTTAATCTATCTGGAGTAGGTGTAGGAGCCCTAGCAGGTTTACACCTAAGCAAACATATTTCTGTAGGATATGTATACAGTAATGCACTAGGAATATTGAATTCTGGAAATTTAACATCTCATGAAATGTTAATCCGTTACGAACTTTCTCCAAAGGAATTAGGAATTCTTAGATCACCACGAATTTTTTAAAATGAAAACACTTTATCATCTTCCTTTTTTATTGATTAGTTTTTTAATTTCTACTCACACAGAAGCTCAAAATTCAAATTTATTGTTTTCAAAAACCGATAGCTTAGAATCTGATTCTAAAGATTTCTTAAAAAATAAATTTAAGAGAGTTGATAATGGATATGTTTTAAAAAAATGGAATAAAAACACAAATTTATCTGAATTTGGTGTGACTTTTTTCAGTAAAGAAAGAAAGTATTTTTTTTATTACTTAACTAATCAAAAAGCAAAAAATAAGAAAGCGCTAAGAAAAATAAATATGGATCAAAATCTGATCTATGATATAAAAACAGCAGATTTTAATCTGGATTCATTGACCTCCCAATCTATTCAAGATCCTTTCTTAAATTTAAATTCGTTTTTGCAAGAAGGACCTGTATCTATAGATACTCTTTCAAAAATTATTTTTCTCACTAAGAGTAATCCCTTATTTGATCAATCAAAAAAAATGCAAGTTGACTTATTTTATTTGCATTACGGAAGAGGGCAAAAAACCCCCCAACGGTTAAATTTTAATGTGGATGGATACAGTACATTACACCCTGCTGTTGATCTAAAAAAAGGTAGGTTATATTTTTCAAGTGACCGTCCCGGAGGTGAAGGTGGAATGGATATTTATTACGTATTACTATCTGAAATCTGGAAAAAGAATCCTAATGTTGTGAAGCTTAGTAACACGATCAATACACAAAATGATGAATCTTTTCCATTCGTTGATTACCAGGGAAATTTATTTTATTCTTCTAATTTTGGTTCAGGGGATTTTGAAATTTATATGGCACAAGTTGAAAACGAAAACCAATGGAATTCTTTTTTACTTCCTCATCCTATAAACTCTGAAGGAGATGATTTTTCTTTTTTTCTGGATTATCAGATTGGTATAGGTTCAATTTCTTCAGACAGGGAAAATATAAAGTTTAATGACGATATTTATTTCTTCAAATTCGCACCGAAACTTGAGGGCCTTTTTGATTCTTATTCTTTTGTTAAAGGAGATTCCTTAATATCGGAAAACTCAATTCTTGAAAATGATCTTGATTTGATGTATAAGAGGGACCCCTTGACAAGGATATTACCTCTTAGTGTAAAATTGAGAATCCCCCCCGTTTATGGAAAACTTTTTCTGAGCAAAAATGGAAGATTTAAATATTTCAATCAATCCTCTTACGAGATAAAAAAAGATTCCTTTTCATATTCTATCCAATCTGATTATGGTAATTCCGAACATGTATGGGTTTATTTGGAATCTTTACCAGCCCAATTAAGTGAAGACGAGTTGTATGATTTGAGGCCTATTTTTTATGATTTTGATAAACAAAATTTAAAAAAACAATTTATCGAAAGACTTGATCAAATTGTATTGCTTTTGAACAACAATTCTGACCTAAGTTTAACTATTATATCTTCAACTGATTGTCTCGGTTCAGAAAATTATAATTTAAAATTAGCTCAGGGAAGAACAAACACGATACTAAAGTACTTAACTGAAAAAATAACAAACCCTGATCGAATCAATGGAATTTCAGTTGGTGAATCTAATGTACCCAACAATTCATCTTTAAATTACTCTATTTCTTTAAAAACTTTTGAATTTGAAAATAAGGCAAAAGACTATCAGGAAATATTAAAAAAAGAGGGTATTTTAACCCAAATATTAAAAATAACAAATGATTTTCATGTTGTATTTAAAAATTATGAATTCTTAAATGAAGCAAAAAAAGGGTTATATAATAGCAAAATAAAATCGATTAAATCAAAAAAAATAATAACATGCGAATGTTATCAAAAATCTGAAGATTACCATCAGAGCTTTCGTAAAACAATTTTTAGAATAAATTAAAACACACTATTTAAAAACAAATAAACTATTTTTTTTAACATACAAGTGTAGAAGATTTTCTTCTTATTAGCGAAGAGTCTCCTTAATTAAGTATTTAAATAATTATCAATAATGTATTTAAAGGAATAAATATTAATGCAACTATTTATTTTAATTATGTGCCGAAATGAAACTACAGTTTAATTTCTATTTTTTAGTAATAGCTTTTTTAAGTCTTTTGTTTTTTGGAGCCTGCCAACAGTCTAAACCCATTGACTTTAATACCCAAATAAAACCCATAATTAACGAAAAGTGCATCAGTTGCCATGGGGGGGTAAAAAAGAATGCAGGTTTAAGCTTTTTATTTGAAAAGGACGCACTAGGAGCTACCAACGAAGGATCCCCTGCTATCATACCAGGGAATTCCAAAAAAAGTAGAATGATTCAGCGTTTACACGAAACCGATTTGGAATTGCGCATGCCCTATGAAAAGCCTCCCCTGAGCAAGGAGGAAATTGAACTTTTTACCCAATGGATTGATCAGGGAGCCAAGTGGGGAACACACTGGGCTTATATCCCGCCAAAAAAAGAAGAGCTCCCTGAAGTGAACAGTAGCTTCAAGAAAGGGGGTTTTTTACAAACGCCCATCGACTATTTTATCACCGCTCGAATGGAAGAGGGAAAGTTGCAACCGAATGAAGAGGCTGCCCCTCACGTTCTCGCTCGCAGACTCGCGTTTGACCTTACAGGGCTTCCTCCTCAACGAGCCCTTTTTGAGGCCTTTATGCAAAAAGAAATCACCTATGAAAATTATATAGACAGTCTGTTGGCTCAAGCTAGCTTTGGAGAAAAGTGGGCCAGTTGGTGGTTGGATTTAGCCCGCTATTCAGATACAAAAGGATATGAAGCAGATCGTGGTAGAACCATTTGGCAATACCGAGATT
>Ga0181599_1004222_pt1 | contig 11646 bp, 14 predicted proteins | sample 041ome_3_FD_148658 | JGI IMG/M metagenome (GOLD analysis project Ga0181599, IMG submission 148658) | Coastal salt marsh microbial communities from the Groves Creek Marsh, Skidaway Island, Georgia - 041405US metaG (spades assembly) | ecosystem: Environmental > Aquatic > Marine > Intertidal zone >...
AAGCGATGCAAATAGCGACAGTTTTTGTCCTATCCCTCCACATTGTAATCCAAAAGCCAGTAGTGCAAGTAATAATGTATTTGCTTGTGGTGGTACACCAGGGCCAGGCATTACTAATGAAGAACAAGATCCCACTAGAGAGGATCTATATGGCGATGAATCAGAAACAGCCACAACAACTTCTTCTGCCGACAGCGGTTCTGGTGGTGGCAGTGGTGGCGGAACTAGTCCATCATCAACAACATCATTACCCAACACACAAACACAACAAGCACCAGATGTAAGAGCAAATCAAAATGCTCCAAGTAATATTGTACCTCCAGATGAATTAGCTAATGACGCCGCATTCCAGGCTAAATTAGATGAAATGATAGCAAAGTATCCTGGTTTAACCAGAGAAGAAATTTATCAAATTATACAAGGAGAAAGTGGATTTAACACTACAGCGGTAAACGGTAGTACTGGCGCAACTGGTTTGTTCCAGTTTATGCCTGCCACTGCACGTGAGTTAGGGTACACAACAGAACAAATTCAAAACATGAGTGCCGCTGAACAATTAGAAGTTTACGATCAATATTTAGGTCGTTGGAATTATAATGGCGGTAATCACTTGGGTGTTATGCAAGCGGCGCCTGCATATGCCAGTAGACCAGAAACATATGTAGCATACAGACGTGGCAGTCCAGCATGGTACGCAAACCCAGGCTGGAGACCAGCAGACGGCGGCGATATTACAGTAGGCAGTATCAACGACTATTATAGAGGACAAGCATAATGTCAACAGATTTCCCAAATGGTGTTGCAAGTGTAAATGAATATTTAGATACACGACACCATGTTAAAACAGATTTACAAGGACAAATTGGTGAAAACGCAAAAATTGTCGTCAAGAGCGAATATGATTACACGATGCGTGAAATTATCTGTAATTTGCTGGCAGGACGTGGTTTAAAACTTCCAAATATTCAGGTATGTTTGAGTGTTAATTTAAAAGCAATTTTAAACACAGAAGGTATTCAGCAAGAATTATTAGATGCACTTAACGAGTTAGACGAAAAGTTTGACGAGTTCATGGACCATACAAACATTGAACAAGTATTAGGTCGTATCAATAAAGCACTTGCAGAGGTTACACAGATTGCCAATATGATCAATTTCTGTGCTACACCAGTTGACCCTATTGCTATCCCTAATGTATTAGAACAAACAATGGATAGTTTTTTAGGTGCTGGCAAGGGACTGATTAATGAAATAGGCAATATGGTTCCAGATCAGATCGGAGGATGTTTAAACTTTGATGGTCAAGAATTTAACCTAAATCTGTTTAACGGCGGTTTACTTGGTGATCTGAGTGCCGATTGGTTACGTGTAAAAACTGGACAACTTACACAAAACGAATTAAACGCATTTACTGCAAGAATCAATAAAATTAAAGATGATTTATCCAGTCTTATGGATAGAGAAAACAGTGTTATTGGTACAGAAAACTTGGGCGGCAGCCAGTTTGCAAACGATACAGATGTTGCAGAGTTTAACCCCAATATGGGGGTATTACACAATGCATCAGCCGCTGGTATCCAGGGTAACACACGTGTTGCAAGTTTAATCAAAGCATTGTATGACAAGTTTGCTGGATACCCTGTTGTTGATGCAGACGGTAATGTTTACAACAATATATTTGAACTGATACTAGAGCCTGGGTTATTGGACTTACTACGTAAAGATATAGATCCAAGTCCTGATATTAGTAATACACAACCAGTTTACAATTATTGTGGCGAAATAGTTGGATACACAACAAACGTAAGTCAAACTAGTCCAAGTACCAGCAGTGGCGATATCCCAGTAACACCAAACAGTCCTGGTTATAATGCAGGTGGTTTTAATACTACATCATCTGGTGGTGGCATCAGTGGTGGAACAACTGTAATTAACAATACCACAGTTACTGGCGGAACAATATACATTGTTGGTAGTGAAGCTGCCCAACTAAACTTAAATGTAAATGAAAATGATATTGTAGTAAGAACAGACCAAGACATCAGTTATGTTAAAAACAGCAACAATACTGGTACAATGGCTGACTTTACGCAAATGGCTATACCCTTTGATTTGTTTGTACGTAACCTGGACCAGGAATCAGGCAACGGTATTGTTGTAAAAGACGGTGTGTTTAGTAAAACAAGAAAAATTGTACCGTTAAACGGACAACTGAGCATTAACAACGATAATGGAACAACTGGTGATATTGAAATTGGACTGGCGGAAAACCCAGTTATACCAGGCACCAAAGCCGTGCAAATACCCAGTGGCACAACTGCTCAGCGACCCAATACTACACCTGGTGAGATGCGCTATAACACAACTGTTAACGCTTATGAAGCCTACTATGGCGGCAGTAATGCTGGTTGGCGCACATTTGCCACTGGTAGTAGTAGCGTAAACAATGCAAGTAATATTGGATCAGGTACTGGACTTTTTGTTCAAAACAATAACGGTAACCTAGAATTTAAAACACTGGCACGAAGCGGCGCAATTACACTCACCACTACTAATAATTTAATAACAATTGGAGATAATCTTACATTAGTTGCAGTTGGTAATGGTGAATCTCTAATAAAACAAAGAAATGTTAATGCACTAGAATTTAAATCAATAAAAGTAAGTAATAATCTGTCGATAAGTACTACCACTGATGAAATTAGAATCAGTGGAGATGAAGATATTAAAAAAACATCATTGTCAACTGTGGGAAATACACTCACTGAAGTTTTGTTTGACAGTGCAAGGATAGTAACTCCTCCAGATAGTAGTTTCTTTATAACTGTAACTGCAATTGGTAGGCAAACAAATTCATTAAATTCAAGTTATTCAAACACGCCAGTGATGACCATTAAAAAAGAAGGTGTAGTAGATAACACAAATGGTACAGTCACTATAGTGAGTAATGAAAGCAATACTGTTGTATATAATAATAATGCAAATAGTAATTGGGAGTTATTACTTGATGTGGCACCCATGTTTAAAATATTTGTAAGAGGTGCATCCGGTGCAGATATCAACTGGACAGTAAAAGCAGAAATGCTTAGAGTTTCATAACTTTATACAATTTATCTAAAACTTTTTGCTTGACAAGTAATGTCTTTTACTGTACATTATGTATATTGCGTGGTGTTATTACTGCGCCCGAATAACCGTATATTTAATAGAGGTATAAAATGAGAAGCGCATTATGTGATGACGGTAAGCGCCGCATGATTGCAAAGGTGGAAGTACCAGTTGATGGTACTGAAATTGCAATTTATGCAATGGGTCATCCAACTATGAAAGAATATGCCAATCCTATGCATGGCATTGAAAAATTGAATAAACGACAAATTTATCAACTTGCAAAAGATACAATTCGCGAATATGGTGTTCATGTTCCTTATGATATCGTGAGTGACCGTTGGAAAGAACAACAAAGACAACGTGTTACAAATTATGTTGTAGAAATGTTTCCAGAGTGTGACTAAAATTACTTAAAGTAAAACTTTTTACTTGACAAGTAAGACGTTTTATCGTATAGTATTATAGTGAACAAAGGAGATGTTATGATGAGATTGATAGGCAAAACAATAATCGGCTTTTTAATGGGTTGGATATTGGGATTTATAATCATAGCACTTATCTTCTAAACAACAGTCACGTAAATATAACAAGGAGTGTGAGCAGTGAAAAACTTTTTGAGCGGATTTTTGAATTTGATTATGGTAATTGCGATGGTGGTTACCGGCTGGCAATATGCTATAGCAAAAGAAGCAGACTTGCTTAATCAAGAAATGTTTGAGCAAGAACTGTGCATGGCACGTAATTTGTATCATGAAGCACGTGGTGATAACGTTGCTGGTATGTATGCAGTTGCTGATGTAGTGCTTAACCGTGTACAAGACCGTCGTTACCCAAATACAGTATGTGAAGTAGTTCACCAAGGACCAGTTCGCGAAAGTTGGAAAACACGTGAAAATAAAGATCTACCTGATAGCGAACGCATTTATTATCCTGTGCGTCATCAGTGTCAGTTTAGTTGGTATTGTGATGGACAAAGTGATGAAGTTAATGACGAAACAGCATGGGCACTGAGTCAGGAAATTGCATACAAGATTATGAACGATGAACGTTATCGTGGTATCACTGAAGGTTCAACACACTATCATGCAACTTATGTAAATCCCAGTTGGAACCGTGAACTAACAACTGTTGGTCGAATCGGTTCACACATTTTTTACCGTTGGGATTAAGCATATTTTGCATAAATACACTTAACAACAAGGTTAAGTGTTATGAAACTACAAGAGTTATATGATTTAGATGAGGGTATCAATGACCCTCATATTTTCAAAGCAATATTTTTAGCAGGTGGTCCTGGTAGCGGCAAGAGTTTTGTCGCTAAAAATCTTCTTGTGAATACAGGCTTAAAAACCATTAATAGTGATGACATTTATGAATATCTTGCCAGTAAAGATGATATTGATTTGAGCGACCCAGATCAAGTATACAGTGACAAAGGCCAGGATGTTCGAAACCGTGCCAAAGAACTTACAACAAAAAGACAAGATATTTACCTTAAAGGAAAACTTGGATTAGTAATTGACGGCACAGGTAAAGATGTAGAAAAAATCAGTAAAGCAAAATCCGCATTAGAACAACATGGTTATGACACCATGATGATTTTTGTAAATACAAGTCAGGATGTGGCACTGGAACGCAATAATCAGCGTAAACGTAGACTGCCTGATGAACAAGTAACAAAAATGTGGAAAAAAGTTCAAGATAATATTATGAAATTTCAACAAGTTTTTGGCGCCAAAGACTTTCATATTGTTGATAACAGCGGAGGATTGGAAGATCCAGACCGCAGAGAAAATTTTAATCAAGTATATAGAGAATTACAAAAGTTTGTTAATTCATCACCAACTAAGCCAGTGGCTAAAGCATGGATAAAGGCAAACATGTAATGGCAATTATAAAAACTGAGCAATACGGATATACATTAGAGATCTCCGGCACAACAATAAATCAAATGTCTGTTGTAACAGCAGACGTATAATAATAAGGTGAGGATGTAATGTACGAGTATAAGTGTAAGTTAACAAGGGTAATTGATGGTAACACAATTGATGCAGAAATTGACTTGGGATTTAATGTAATTGTAAGACAGCGTATTAGACTGTTTGGTATTGAAACACCACAATTACAGACAAATGATCCTCAACAAAAAGAAAAAGGTATCACTGCACGTACACGTTTGATAGAATTATTGCCTAAAGAATTTATTGCAAATACTATTCTTAATAAACGTGGAAAATTTGGTAGAGTATTAGCCTATGTATATTTTGAAAAGGAAGACGGCACACGTGTTTGTTTAAATGACATAATGGTTGAAGAAGGAATCGCCACCAGATACGAGATGCACAATAAAGAATGAAGATATTTGGATTTTGGACATTATTAATTGCACTATTGATTAGTGGAGTAGCAGCTTACTATAGTATTATAGGTTTGACTGCTATTTTTGCCGCGGCATTTATTCCTATTGTTATTATGGGTAGTGCATTGGAAGTAGCAAAAGTAACTACGGCTGTATGGTTACACCGTTATTGGCATATTGCGCCATTCCTTATGAAGTTTTATTTAACTATAGCCACTGTAGTACTAATGTTTATTACAAGCATGGGTATTTTTGGTTTTCTGTCAAAAGCACATGTTGAGCAAACAAGTGCCGCAACTGAAAGTGTTGCACAAATCGAGCGTATTGATACTGAACTTTTACGCCTGGACCAAATTATTAAACGAGCTGAAGACCGTATTGCCAAAGCAGAAAACTCAACTGGAAATCGTAACGATGATATTCAGGAACAAATTGAAGCAGAACAAAATCGCATCAGTCAAGCATATCAGCGTGTACAGCCTGCTATTGATGAACAAAATCAGATCATTGAAAGTGCAAGAGCAAATGATGCAAACCGTACAAAGCCGTATGAAGATCAATTATCAAACATCAAAGATGAACTAGTACGTCTGGAAAATAGTGCAAAAGAATATGAAGCAACTATTACACGACTGGAAGTAGACAACAGTGCAGTTGAACCATTGTTGGCACAAATTGCCGCAATTGAAGAAGAAATTATTCGTGTAACCAATCAGATTAACAGTGGTGAAAAAGCCGCAGTTAGAGCTGCCCAAGCAATTATAGGTGTAAGCAGTGATGGGTTGTTTGGAAATAACACACGTGAAGCCCTTGCAAAATGGGTAAGTGGACAGCGTGATCGTATTACACAGATACAAGGCGAAGTTGCACAAGTACGTAGAGACGCACAGGGCGAAGTTAATTCAGAACGTGAGCGTTTGGCAGGTGTTGTTAATGATATTCGTCAAGTACAAATACCACGAGTTAAAGAACGTGAGCTAACCATGCTTGCAAAAATTGAAGAAGTACGTGCAGAAGAAAGTCCAGTCGTCAAGACTGCTAGAGAAGAAATTGCACGTATACGTAGAAGTGTAGATGAACAAATTGTTGCAAGTAACAAATTAATTGCAGAATTAAGAGAAAAAATTCAGATAGATAACGGTGCTGACATTGATGCAATCATTGATGAACAACAATTAAGAATAAAAGAAGCAAATAATTCTATTGACAAACTTACAGAAGAAAAGTATAGTTTAGAAGCTGAAAACAGAAAATTGGAAGCAGAAGTTGGTCCTGTAAAATATATTGCAGAGATGATATATGGAGAGCAGGCAAACAAGAGCTTACTGGAAGAAGCAGTACGTTGGGTAATCTTGCTTCTAGTTGCAGTGTTTGACCCACTTGCTATTGTACTTGTACTAGCTGGTGTAATGACTATACATAAGTTTGGTAGACCTGAGCCACCAGACCCTAATGTAAAAAAGCCACTACCTGAAGTTGAACCCAATGAGGAAGAACACCAGGAGCCGGAGCAGGAAAATAAAATAGATGAAGAAACCAAACAAACAGAAGCACCTAAAGAAGATGCAAAAGTTGCGCAAGAAGATGTTGCGACAGTGGGCGTTAAAGAAAAACAAGAAAGCATCAAAGACCCGCAACAAGATAATTCAAGCAACACTAGAACACAACAAGCAAAGCCAGCAGTAAAAGCACCCAAGAGTATTGCTGAAAAAGCAAGCGAAGTAAAAACAATTAAAAACGTAACACTAAAGAAAAGAGTCAAAAAAGATGACCCTGATAATAGTTGGTTAAGTAGCTAGTATGGATTTTGATAACAGCGTTTATAGCGTAACTCCCCCAAGTTTATTTTTAAATGAAAACGGACCCAGTATCATGTTATTGGGTTTTGATGACAGCGAAGTACAACAAGTAAGTCGTGTATTTGATAAATTTTTCCCACAAAACAGTATTGCTTATTATTATGATACTAAACCTATAAGTGACAATACTGTTGCATGGGCATTGTCTACAAGTAAAACAGTTGACTTTATAATTGTAAATGCAGATAATATAAACATTACAGAAACATATCTTTGTACTTCTATTAGCCAAAGTCATAATGACAATAACCCAATGGTATTTTGGGTGTCGGCAGAAAGAAAAAATAAATCTCTATGTAAATTATTACTAAGAGATAAAGAGAAAATTTATACTTGTTTTGACGAATTAGACGCAGTATTAACTGCTGAGTTAGAACACGAACATTAATTTGTTGACAACATGTAATATATATGTTACATTGAAACATCAAATAGAAAAGGATAGTAAAACTTATTATGGTTAAACCCCATAGATTTAATAATAGACAGCAGGAAATCATCATTGCTAACGATAGAATAAGATTTCCGCAAGTAAGAGTCACAGGACCTGATGGAGATAGTTTAGGCGTAATGCCCACTAATCAAGCCCTACAAGCAGCAAGAGAACATGAATTAGATCTTGTTCTTGTTACTGATAAAGCAGAAGTACCTGTGTGTAAGATTACAGATCTTAATAAGTTTCTATTCGAAAAAAAGCGTCAGGCTAAAGAGCAGGCCAAAAAGCAACGTGAAAGTAGAATTGAATTAAAGGAAATTCAGTTCCGACCCGGTATTGATAAACATGATTTTGAAACTAAATGCAATCATATACGTAAGTTTATCAGTAAAGGTAATCATGTAAAACTTATGGTACGCTTTAGAGGACGTGAAATGGCCAACACTAAGGTTGGTTTTGATATGATAAATCGTTTGATGGAAGAAATTTCAGGGCTTGAATTCGAGAGTAAACCTCAATTAAACGGTAATAGATTAATTGCAATTATAAAGAGTGAAAAATGAGTAACGCCCATAAAAGAGATCCAGAACGTGGTATGGTTGTTAACGTATACAATAACGATATCAACAAAGCCCTGCGTAAACTAAAGAAAAAAGTAAACAACGAAGGTATCCTCAAAGAGGTACGTGAACGTGAACATTATGAAAAGCCAAGTCTAAAACGTAAAAAGGCAAAAGCTGCCGCACGTAAACGTTGGCTTAAAAAAGCGGCAAAGGAAGATTTGCCAGGTTTGCCAGGTAAACAAAATTAAATTTTTTCATTAAAAAGGTATTGACTTTTTATGTCTGAGTACATAAATATAATGTGTGCAGCAAAACAGAAATTTGTTACACACCCGGAGTGCCGTGAAGGGCTCCATTTACAATTCTTGCTTTTAGAAGGAGAAACAAAATGACAAGATTGACAACACTAGACCTACCTAATTTCCACCGTGCGACTATCGGTTTTGATCGACTATTCAACGAGATGGAAAGAACATTTGCCAACAGCTCAGGTACAGGCAATTACCCTCCATACAACATTGTACAAATTGATGAAAACGAGTACATGATTAGCATTGCAGTTGCAGGCTTTGGTATGGATAACCTCGACGTTACACAAGACGGCAATGAGCTTGTAATTGAAGGCAAACAGCCAGTAGGAAGCGATCAGGCCAACTACCTACACAAAGGTATTGGTACACGTAACTTCAAGCGTAGTTTTACACTAGCAGAACATGTTAATGTAGAAAATGCTACACTTGAACTAGGTATGTTGAATGTTCATTTGGTACGTGAGGTTCCAGAAGAACTACAACCTAAACGAATCACAATTACTGACACCAGCGGTTATGTTGGCGAAGCAATTGAAGATAAGTAAGTAACACAAGGGCAGGACTTGCTCCTGCCCTTTTCCAAGAGTTGAGATAATGAGCGTAGACATAGCAATTGAAAAAAGAACCAGTACGACTATCAAGATAGCACCTCCTGAAAAATGGAAAGTTGTGTTATTGAATGATGATACAACACCTATGGACTATGTAATAGAAGTTTTGATGATTATTTTTGGTCATGAGTTTGAAGCTGCAAAAGATATTACATTAACTATACACAACTCAGGCCGCGGCACTGCCGGAATATACCCCTATGAAATTGCAGAACAAAAAGTTGCCGAAACCCTAGCTGATAGTAGAAGCAAGGGTCATGATTTAACTGTAGATTTAGAAAAAGAGTAAACCCATGAGAATTGAAGAAGACCTTAAACTGGATTATAGTGACGTCTTGATTCGTCCCAAGCGTAGTACGCTGGGCAGTCGTAAAGAAGTGCAGTTGACAAGACGTTACACATTTCGTAATTATACGCCTACTGAAATGAGTATGGAAATTTTACGACCGGAAAGCAATCCACATTATAACGGTATTCCTGTTATGGCGGCTAATATGGATGGTGTAGGCACATTTGCGATGGCTGACAAATTAGCTGAAGCTCAAATTTTTACTTGTCTAGTAAAAACATACAGTGTACAAGAACTTGTTGGTTATTTTGACAGTGAAGAAAATGCAGCTCAGGAACGTACACAAAATGTTGCCATGAGTATTGGTATTACTGAGCGTGACCACAATAAATTTCGTGACGTATATGAACAAGTTGGCGACAAACTAAAATATGTTTGCATTGACGTTGCTAACGGATACAGCAACAGATTCCGCGACTTTGTCGCACAATTTAGAACATTGTATCCAAATATTGTAATTATAGCAGGTAACGTGGTTACCGGAGAAATGACGGAGGAATTGATTCTTGCTGGTGCTGATATTGTTAAAGTGGGTATTGGGCCTGGTAGTGTATGCACTACTCGTATCCAGACTGGTGTTGGTTATCCTCAATTGTCCGCCGTTATCGAATGTGCGGATGCTGCACACGGCTTGGGTGGCCATATTATCGCTGATGGTGGCTGCACTTGTCCTGGCGACATTGCTAAAGCATTCGCAGCTGGTGCCGATTTTGTAATGCTAGGTGGTATGCTTGCCGGACACGATGAAGGTGGTGGCGAAGTTATTACTAAGATTTACGAAACTAATGAACTACACCCCAACCGTATTAGTCGTGTAACAGAACAAAAACACTTTGTACAGTTCTACGGTATGAGTTCACAGGCGGCAAACGATAAGCATTTTGGTGGACTAAAGGAGTATAGAAGTAGTGAAGGAAGAGAAGTTCTTGTGCCTTACAGAGGAGCAGTGGCTCGTACTATTCAAGATATCTTGGGTGGGGTGCGTTCTACTTGTACTTACGCTGGCGCAATAAAATTGAAACATCTGAGTAAGTGTACAACATTTATTCGTACCAATCAGCAGTTTAATCGCACTTATGAAAATACCACAATTGGTAAATAGACCGATAAATAAGTGTAATAACTGAGGATTACACCAATGAGATTTCGTGAATTACGTGAGTATGAAGACCTAAACGTTGAAAAAGAAAAGATTATTTCTACCATCAGCGGATTAGAAGCAACTGATGAACAACAAGCAAAACTGCTTGATCGTATCTGGAAACTGTTAAACAGTGAACAGGTAGGCAACAGCATTACATCAGCATTTAAAACACCAATGGCTGATGAATTGATGCCAGAAAAAACTAAAGAAGCTCACCGCATTGAACTAACAAAAATCCTCAGCCAGTTAGACAGCGATTATGCTAGTATGAACCAATTCTTAAAGAAACTGGAATCTGGTGGTGTAATTAATATTGAACAACTTAAAAAGCCTGTAAACAGTTTTAATGCAGTATTTGGTGGTGATGCTGTTGCTATCAAAGCATTTGATGCACTAAGACAATACGGTGTTGGACAAGCACAAAAAGGTCCAGGTGAGTTTGCACTTGCTATGCTTAGTAACCAAATTCGTCTTGCAGAAGGCGAAGGTGATACTGAAATCGAAGGTATTGGTAAAGTAGAAGTTAAGGCGGCTGTTGGTAGCAGTGGTGCTGGCGGACGTCTTGGACATGGTGGCGCAAGTCAACAACAACAAATGGCTACACTGGAAAAGTATGCTGAAAACATTCCTGTAACTCTTGAACGTATTCGTGCCAGCAAAGGCGGTTCAATTGGTGTAAGTGAATTTGTAAAAAGTTTAAATGCTGAACTAGATCCAACTGATAGTGAAAACCGTCAGTTACGTCAAAAAATTGCATTAGAACTACTAAAGCCTAACTTTGGCAGTTATGCAAATAGTATTGCAGAAACATTTGGACAAACAGATCCCAATGTTGTAATTGCAGAGTATGTAAAGCAAAACTTTGAATGGTATAAAAACCGTGATAACTTTGATGCATATTTG
>Ga0181599_1004226_pt1 | contig 11641 bp, 13 predicted proteins | sample 041ome_3_FD_148658 | JGI IMG/M metagenome (GOLD analysis project Ga0181599, IMG submission 148658) | Coastal salt marsh microbial communities from the Groves Creek Marsh, Skidaway Island, Georgia - 041405US metaG (spades assembly) | ecosystem: Environmental > Aquatic > Marine > Intertidal zone >...
ACCTGTGCCAAACTGGCTGATCTTGGCAGGCTTTGTCGGCGGCGGTGTTGCGCGAGGAGTGTCGGTTGGGATTATTGTCACCATCGTTGCCTCATTCTTCTCGGATCTCGCGATTCACTCATACCCAGTCACGCTTACCGTTTTTGTTCTTACCTCGATTCTTTTTTCGCTGGCAGGCTTTATAAATGGGGTGTTTGCGAATAGCTTTGACGACATCTCTATCATCCCGACCTTTGTGCTCACACCATTGACCTATTTGGGTGGTGTTTTCTATTCGATCAGTTTGCTCTCAGATTTCTGGCAAACGGTATCAATGGCAAATCCAGTGCTCTACATGGTCAATGCATTTAGATATGGCTTGCTAGGGGTGAGTGATATTTCACTACCATTGGGTTTGAGTATAATTATTGGTTTTATAATGGCTCTTGGACTTTATGCGCACTCGTTAATGAGTCGTGGTATTGGCGTGAAAGCTTAGAGCTTTCTATGAATAAAGCATATAGATTAAGAACCATAAAGTGATTTCCGATTTGCATGTCTACGAATTCTCCCAGTCTTAGTTTTAATTGGTCAATAATTGATCAGGCTTTTGTTTCAGGTGGGAATTTTTTAACCATTTTCCTTGGTGCCTATTTTTTAGATGTAAGTGAACATGCAAAGCTGAGCTTTGTGCTTTTGTATATAATTGCACTTACATTGCTTAATGCTGCAATATATTTTGCTGTAACCCCTAAAGCTGCTGCAGATTACCAATCCAACCAAGAGTATCTTGGCTCATTAGTTGGGCTTCATGCTAGGTTATCAATCATCATAGCAATAATTGCCATCTTTATTCTGCAATATACCGCTGCTATGGCGGAGTGGGATGTAAGTAGGCTTGAAAGCATGTTGATTTTTGTTTGTTTTCTTAGCTTTCTTAATTTAGATTTTTACAGAAGGGCTCAATATATTCTGGGTAATACTAAAGGTTCAGGTCTCGTGAGCCTAAAGGTTTTTATTGTAAGAATTTGTATCATTTTTGCATACCAACCCCAATCTTTCCTTGAATTTCTTGTTGTAATAACCATATCAATTCTTGTTGTTTACATAACAAAAATAAATTGGTTTTTTGAAATATCGAAATTCAACAAAGCATTTGTGGCTCAACATCTTTTGCTATCCAAGTGGTCTATTGCTAATAGCTTAATGCTTTGGGTTGTAATGCATGGATTAGTAGTATTTACTGGATACTATCTTGAGGGAACATTGATGGCTGTTCTCATTACACTGAGAAGTATATCGAATATATTTAATGTCTTATTGGAGCTCTTAGAAACGTATCTTCCAATGAAATTAATTGGCTTTAAATTATCACAAGTTGAAGGTGTCAAGCTAATTGCGAATGTTGCGACGTTTGGTTTGGTGATTAGTTTTCTTATTGGGGGTTTGATTTATACTTATGCTGAAGAGCTCTTGTTTATGATTTTGGGTGATCAGTACTCTAGATATTGGTTCTTGTTGCTCTATCTATGGATTGGAAATACGATGTTTTTTCTAACAAGATTGTATGGTGTAAGTTTTAGGGTTTTGATTAATCCTATTCTTGAATTGAAAGCTACTTTTATAGGTTTCGTAGTATTGTGTTTTTGTGTGGTACTAGTGGATTTAACTGAATTACATCATGTCGTTGCTATTATGGTCGCTAGTCAAATATCTATGGGTGCGGCGCAGTTAATAATAACTCCATTCAAACGCATACCAAAAACTAGTTAGTGAATTTTTTTAGGGTGACATAGGTATGCGTGTATTTCCCTTGCAATTTTCTCGTGGGCTTGAGGGTTTATGTGGCGGTAGCCATTCTGAACATGCCATGGTTGGCCTGGATCAAAAGAGATATCGATCAGAGATTTTTTATTACTGCTAGAAAGGTATTTTTGAATTTCATAATGTTTAATTGATGGTATACCAATAATTTTAAATTTAGCTCCATGTATAGATGTGGTGCTATACATTTCATCCAATATTAGATTAAAGAGGGTAACATCACTTTTTGTTTCATTGGGTTCATTTGCCAGCTCAAGTAAATCGCTATTACGAGCTAGTTCCTCATTTTCAAGAGAGTAAAAGAATTCACGTCCTTTTTGCCAGGAAAAATTCATAAATAGGCTATAAGCATAAGAGTTTTCAGATAGAAAGCGTGCTAATGCAAAGCTGTTATGAAATTCAAGTATCTTGAGACCGTTGTATGCTGGATGTTGTTTTGTTTTGACAGCTAATGCCCCATTTAAAATATAATGGAAAGCATTCCTGTTATTTTGGAAGTCATTTGGATAGAACACCTCAATGACTATGTCTGGATTATACTTTTTAAGAAAATATTTCAAAGCTATAAGGTGTTCACTTGTGCCTGATCCGGAGATGCCAGTATTTATTACTTCAAGAGTTTTCGAGTTACATCTCTTGGCATCTAGAAGTGAGCTGAAAGTTTGATCTCCCTGAACTTCAAATCCTTGGGTATGGCTATCACCTAAAATTAGAACTCTTATTCTGTTTTGAGGTTTCTCTTTTGGAATATCATGGTTCATGCGAAAACCAGAGTTATTGGTTTTGTATGTAAATACTCCATCTTTAGACGTATGGGTGAATGAAATGTTAGGTGCTAGTCTTCTGGTAAGGAACTCGTCATATTTAACTGTAGCGTGGTACCGATTAAACAATCCGACATCGTTATATATGAGTCTAACCCCGATTTCTAAAATACCTAAAGATAAACTAACCGAAATTAGTAAAGTAAAGGAGCTCTTAATCCAGTTCATACATGTCCTTATACGACTGCTTCAAGGCTTCTGGTTGCTCATATTTATAAAGTATGAAATTTTCAATAACTAATACATCTAGTTCTGTACCCATAAAGCACCTAAAGGCATCGTCGGGCGAACATACGATAGACTCGCGGCGAACATTGAATGATGTATTTACAACGATTGGTCAGAAAACTGATTAAGATACAAAGCTAATATAATAAAGATGAACGCAAAGAATAATCCAAATCGTCTGTTAGAAGGTAAGCTGTTTTTCATGTGATTAAGATCTGCGTGTAAAGCTTTAGAGTAACTTAAGGAGTTTAGCTTGACTAGCACTAAACGAATCTTTGATCTTGTAGTTTCTATATCTATATTTCTATCCACCTTACCTTTAATGATTATTATTGGGTTAGCAATTTTTTTGACTATGGGTAGCCCCATTTTATTTATCCAAACTCGTCCGGGTCTTGCTGGAGCAGCTTTCAAGTTAATCAAGTTTAGATCTATGAGCAATGTTAAAGATAAGCGCGGAAATTTATTGTGCGATGCTTCAAGAATAACCAAGGTTGGTTGTTTGATTAGAAGTCTTAGTTTGGACGAGCTACCAAGTTTGTGGAACGTAATGAAAGGAGATATGAGTCTTGTGGGTCCCAGACCATTATTGATGGAATATCTCCCGCTTTACTCCCATGATCAGGCCCGGCGACATGATGTTCTACCGGGTATTACTGGCTGGGCTCAAGTTAATGGACGAAATGCTATTTCTTGGGAAGAAAAATTCAAATATGATGTTTGGTATGTGGAGAATCAAAGTTTATGGTTAGATACGAAAATAATATGGATTACGATAAAAAAAGTTATCGCGCGTGAAGGCATATCTGCTAATGGTGAAGCCACAATGCCTAAATTTACAGGCAATAAAGAGTAATAATTTTGAAACGACTAGCCATACTTGGTGCTAGTGGTCATGGCAAGGTCATAGCCGAGATAGCGTTATCAACTGATTGGGATTCGGTTGAATTTTATGATGATGCTTTTCCCGTTAAAGTATTATTGGATAGTTACTCTATACATGGTGGCCTAGATAAGCTTCTTGAAAAATCTAATTTCTACGATGGCTTTCATGTTGCTGTTGGTGATAACAAAACCCGTCTAAATGTTCTCAATCAACTTCTGAGACTCAATCTTCCGTGCCCAAATATTATTTCTCGTTCTGCAGTTGTGTCTAAATCAGCTTCTTTAGGTGTTGGTATTTCAATAATGGAAAATGTTGTTGTTAATGCTAAAACAATACTTGGTGATGGCGTAATTTTGAATACATCTTGTTCAATTGACCACGACTGTAATATTGCATCAGGTGTACATATCAGCCCGGGCGCTCATTTGGCCGGTGATGTTTCAGTTGGTATTTGTTCTTGGATTGGTATTGGTAGTGCAATTATTCAAGGTAAAGTGATTGGAGATCACTCTATCATTGGTGCTGGTTCAGCTGTTATTAGCAATATTCCAAGTAGTGTTACCGCCGTTGGCGTTCCAAGCAAAATCATTAAGTAGCTATCTATGTTGAACGGACCATTTTCACCTTGGCCCTCTTATACAGAAGATGAGTCTCAAGCTGTTTCACAAGTTCTTTTATCCAACAGGGTGAATTATTGGACTGGTACTGAGTGTCGTGAACTTGAGAAAGAATTTGGAGATTTTGCAGACTCTCAATATGCAATAGCTGTTTCAAATGGGACTACAGCTTTAGATCTTGCTTTTATAGCTCTTGGAGTAGGTGAGAGCGATGAGGTTGTTGTTACCTCGCGTACTTTTTTGGCATCTGTGTCATCTATAGTCAATGCAGGTGCTATTCCAGTTTTTGCTGATGTTTCGCTTGATTCGCAGAACATAACAGCTGAATCAATTTCCAATGTATTAACAGATAAAACTAGAGGGATTATCTGCGTGCATCTTGCGGGTTGGCCATGTGATATGGATCCGATTATGGAGCTAGCTGATAAACACAATCTGTTTGTTATTGAAGATTGCGCTCAAGCTCATGGTGCTAAATATAAAGGACGATCAGTTGGTTCAATAGGCCACATTGGTGCATGGTCTTTTTGCCAAGATAAGATTATGACCACTGGTGGTGAAGGTGGCATGGTCACGACTAATGATCGCGAATTGTGGTCTCGCATGTGGTCTTACAAAGATCATGGAAAAAGTTGGGAGGCTGTTTATGAGAGAGAGCACCCGCCAGGTTTTCGTTGGTTACATGATTTTTTTGGTACTAACTGGCGTATGACCGAAATGCAGGCTGCTATTGGTCGCATTCAGTTAACACGAATGAGTGATTGGTCCTCCAAACGACTCGTCAATGCAAATGCCATTTGGAATGTTGCTAAAAAGTTGAAAGGTTTGCGTGTGCCAGATTTGAGCTGCGATGGTTGTCAGAATGAATGTGATCAGACGACAGGTTGTACTCATGCCGCATATAAATGTTATGTCTTCGTCGAAGGCACTGAAGATGACCGCGACGCGATCATGGCGTCAATTAATGACCAGGGTGTGCCTTGTTTTTCGGGATCATGCTCTGAGGTGTACCTGGAAAAGGCCTTTGATAACACCAGTTTTAGGCCTAAAGATAGATTGCCTAATGCAAAGCTATTGGGTGAGACGAGTTTAATGTTTCTTTGCCATCCGACATTGACTGAGGATGAGATACAAAAAACATGTGATGTACTCACTTCTGTCGTTAGTGATTATTTTGCTTAATTTAGGACTCTCCAACAAGTAGCCAATCGCTATCATCCCAGTTCCTCAAGTATCTCAATGCAGTGTTCTCAGACTTCCATCCGCCGCGAAGCATGATCCTTTCAAGCGGTACACCTTTATCAAGCAGATCTACAGCAGCACCCACTCGAAACGAGTGACCTGATAGCTCGCCAATATCCTTCAATTTCGCTTTGCGCTGAAGAAATTTCAGTATCTTATTCAAAGCAGCAGGGTCTAAACTTTCTCTGACGCTTAAGTCGCGTTTAAAGCTTCTTAAGATATACCCGTCAGTTTGTTTGATCTTGTCTTGCCAGTGACTGATTATCTCGACAAGCTCATGTGAGATGGGGATTAACTTACCTTCACCAAACTGATCTGTTTTTGATTTTCGTAAGAGTAGGGCATGTTTTCCGTTTGGTAATCTTTCCACATCCTCAAACTTAAATGCGCATATCTCAGAACGTCGACGCATACTTTCATAGCCAAGTTGAAGCAGTAAGCGATTACGTAAACCCACAATACTGTCATCACAAACTGCTTGGAGTTTACGCATGACCCCAAGCGTGAGTGGATTGGCTTGTTTTTGTGATTTGCCAAGTCGCCGGTTTATTTTCTTAAGTGCTAGAAGAACTTCGGGCTCCTTTGTTATGTTTGGTGTGGAGGTAAGTTTGAATATCTGACTGAGTGATGCGATACGCCTTTGTATGGTGGCGCTCGTTAGTTCTTGTGACATTTCATCCAGGTACTGGACGAAAACCGTAGCGCATGCATTTTCAGGTTCATGATTATTCCTCTGGCACCATCGTTGGTAATGGGTAAAATCAGCCTGATAAGCTTTTATAGTATTTGGTGCGTATGCACCTTCAAGGGTTTTAAAGAAATCTAAACTACACATGCAATCACCATATTGATGTATTTTACATCATAAATAATACAATATGATATCAGTAAGTCAAATTAAAGCTGCGCGTGCTCTTCTTTCCTGGAGTGCGCTAGACCTTGCCAATATCAGTGAAGTTGGTGTTGCCACAATTAGACGTTATGAGATGCAAGAGGGTGTGCCTGATGCAAACATTTCCGTTCTAAAGAAAATTAAGATTTGCTTTGAGAAAGCTGGTGTTGAGTTCACTGGTGACCCGCTTAAGAACCCAGGCGTCACTCTGCATTTGGACAAAACGAAATAACACCCACCTCATCTTGGGTGTTTGATCATGCTTATCTCTAGAGTGTTACTCGTTAATAGCTTTCATGCTGTTTTTTCGAAGCTTGATCTCTTGCAGTTGAATAAGCTGACTAAGTTTTGCAGATTGCTGGCGCTCTAGCGTTGTCTTATAACGATAGAGACGGTCAAGTTCCTTTTGATTTGGTATTAATGCATCAGCATAGATAGTCAGTTTCTCTTTTACCGATTCAAGTAACGCTTGTTTCTCTACGAGCTTTTCATAGTACGAAGACTTATTTTCAAGGTAGCTCTTTAAGTTGTATGCGACTAGCTTGTTGAGTTCTTTTTCAACAAATATATTCGTATCTTCAACGTCTTTATCCGTTTCCGGTATATCGTATTTTGCAATCTTTGGATTTGCTTTTAATCCCCAACTACATCTGCCATAAAATTCAAGAATATCCTCCGGTGAGGTGTTATGCAGTTTGCATTCATCAAGTATGTGGCTGCGTATTTCTTCTTGCACATCTCCAGGCATGGGTCGTTTTGTATCAAGCTCATTGAGTAGCTGTTGACACCACGCTTTTTCTTTAGGATTGATCTCATCGAGATAATTGGCATTGCTTTCTATCTTTTGGGATATTTCGCTCCGTAAGCCATAGTCACCTATACCCATCTCGTAGAGTAAATTCTCCGGCGTTGCCTTTTTATCTTGCTCGATAAAGAAAAGTGCGTTCTCAGCCTTGTCAAAACGATTTAGTCGTATCCTTATCATTGCTATATCACTGACCAATATCTCTTCGGTCAGTCCCTGTGGGTTGTATTCTTCATTGAGAGAATCGACCATCGCGACATAAAGCGACTGTTCTTCTATTGTGTTGAGTTTGACTGATGTGAGGCCGTGCTTAGTCGAGTTCTGACAGCTGATAGCTTTGCCTTCCTCGCTGGTAGGAGGGCCGGTTTAGAGGTTTTGTGATTTAGCCATAAATGTTCTCCTTTTGTTCCCCATTAAGGCTAACCTATTTTTTGCGCGAATACCCGATACGCACATCCGGTGCTGAGGTTGTGGATAACTTTAATTTTGCGAAACGAACCCGGCTGCTCTGCATGCCTGCCATGCCTTTTTATAGGTTTTACACCGCAAAACTCAGCCGGCTAGGGTCCGATAACTGCTCTTATTAGTGTTTTCGTTCTAAGATACAAATATGGATGATCAACAAATTTATGCAAATTGGCTTTTAAGTGTTTTGAAGCTTTCCAGAAGGGCAAAACAGCTCATCATGGTCTTTTCAGATGCCGCCTTATTAGTATTTTCGTTATGGGCTGCTTATGCACTGCGCTTTTCTGAATGGTGGCCAAGTGATTGGCTATTAAATGGTTGGTTGCTCTTTGCCTTAATTCCATTGATTGGTGTTTTCGTTTTCACCCTTATCGGTTTATATCGAGCCGTTATTCGATATGTAAACTTTCAACTAATAGCGGCTGTTGCGACAGGTGTGGCGATTTTAGTTGCTTTGGCTTTTGTTATGATATCGTTAACTAATATAAAGGTCCCCAGATCAATCCCGCTAATATTTGGTTTGACTGCGTTACTAAGTATTGCTGGCTCTAGAATGGTAGTGCGCTCTTATTACTACTGGACTGTTTTGAGTGAGACAGCGCATCGTGTATTAATCTATGGCGCGGGGTCTGCTGGTAGACAGTTGCTCGCTTCTTTGTCAAATGACAATGGGATGCAGGTTGTCGGATTTGTGGACGATGACCCGAAGCTTGCACGAACTACTTTGGCTAGTGTGATGGTTTATCCAGCGAATATCGTCAGTGCAATGATCGAAAAATTGCGTGTGGATACGGTATTGATTGCGTTACCAAATGCCTCGCATGCGCAGCGTAGAGCTGTGCTGCAGCGTCTCAGCCAGCATCCAGTGCATGTGCTAACGGTTCCATCGATGTCAGAGATCTTAAGTGGTACGGCAGTTGATAAGGTTCGTGAGCTCGATATCGAAGACTTGCTCAGTCGTGATGTGGTAAAGCCGTTGCCACATTTAATGGCCAAGAGTCTTAAAAATAAATCTGTCTGTATTACCGGTGCGGGGGGGTCGATTGGCTCAGAGCTGGCTCGTCAATGTGTTGAGCAGGGCGTAAAAAAATTAGTTTTATTTGAAAATTCTGAATTTGCTCTCTATACCATCGAGCGCGAGCTACGCGAGCTACGCGAGCTACGCGAGTTCGGAGTTGATCCGTGTGAGATTATTGCCATATTGGGTTCTGTTACCGATGCACAGTTGATGTTAAAGGTGTTTGCTAACCACCAGGTGCAGACCGTTTACCATGCCGCAGCGTATAAGCACGTCCCTATGGTTGAACACAATCCTTTTGCGGGTATCTGTAATAACGCGTGGGGGACAAGAACAGCCGCTGATGCAGCGGTGAAAGCGGGTGTCGAGCGTTTCATTCTTATCTCAACCGATAAAGCAGTGAGACCAACCAATGTCATGGGGGCGACAAAGCGCGTCGCTGAGCTTGCGTTGCAAGCGTTGGCTGCACAGCCAGACATGAAGACGGTCTTCTCCATGGTGCGCTTTGGTAATGTGCTGGGTTCATCGGGTTCGGTTGTTCCGGTGTTTCGCCAGCAAATTGCTGACGGTGGGCCTGTCAGTGTGACTCATGAGGGCATCAATCGTTTCTTTATGACGATCCCTGAAGCTGCATCATTGGTCATTCAGGCGGGTTCAATGGCAACCGGTGGTGAAGTCTTCTTGCTGCATATGGGAGAGCCCGTACGCATTGCTGATTTGGCTGAGACGATGATTAAGCTAAGCGGATACACCGTGAAAAATGATCAACATCCAGAGGGTGACATCGAGATTGTCTTTACCGGCTTAAGACCTGGTGAAAAGCTGTACGAAGAGCTGCTTGTAGATGATCAAGCGCTTGAAACAAACCACGATAAGATTTTCTGCGCGCGCGAAGCGTTTATAACAACAAAGCAATTGGATGACGTGTTCCACAGAATCCAAGAAGCGGCAAAGCAAGATGACGAGAAAAAGCTCAAGCAAATCCTCTGTGAGGTAGTGGCTGGTTACGTCTCCTCTGATGTGGATACTTCAAGCTCAAACGTTGTTAAATTACATCCTTGATTTATTTTAGATAGCTTCCTCTAATTGATTGCCTTCCGAAGCTGATGAGTATTTTTATATGAAAGTTTTAGTGACTGGCGCAGCCGGTTTTATTGGCTCAACTTTAAGTTTGCGCTTATTGGAGAGAGGCGATGAGGTTGTCGGCATTGACAACCATAACGACTACTATGACCCCGCGCTAAAAGAAGCGCGCCTGGTGCGACAAATTGATCACCCTTACTACACGCACATTCGTATCGATCTTGCTGATCGTGCGGGTATGGCGGCCTTGTTTGAAGAACATAAGCCTCAGCGTGTGGTGAACTTGGCAGCACAGGCGGGTGTGCGTTATTCGCTAGAAAATCCTCTGTCATACATTGACAGCAACTTGGTCGGGTTTGGCCACATCTTAGAGGGCTGTCGTCATAACGGGGTAGAGCACCTGGTTTATGCAAGCTCATCAAGCGTTTACGGTGCGAACACCCAGATGCCGTTCTCTGTTCACGATAATGTCGATCACCCGTTGAGCTTGTATGCGGCGACAAAAAAAGCGAACGAGCTGATGGCACACACCTACAGCCATCTGTATGGCTTGCCGACAACGGGGCTTCGTTTCTTTACGGTCTATGGTCCTTGGGATCGTCCTGATATGGCGCTGCAGAAGTTTGCACAAGCGATCACCAAGGGCGAGACCATTAAGGTATTTAACTACGGTAATCACCGCCGCGACTTCACCTACATTGATGACATCGTCGAGGGTGTGATTCGTATCTTGGATCGTCCTGCGCTACCAAATCCTGACTGGACCAGTGATAAGCCAGACTCCGCAACAAGCTCTGCGCCCTGGCGAGTTTACAATATCGGTAACAACAATCCGGTTAACCTGATGGATTACATAAGTGCCTTAGAAGAGGCATTGGGTAAAGAAGCGAAGAAAGAGTTTCTGCCAATCCAGCCAGGCGACGTACCCGATACCTATGCCGATGTGACCGATCTGGTAGATCAGTTTGGCTACAAGCCCGCCACGCCAGTGAAAGAGGGTATCGCTAACTTCGCAAAGTGGTTTACTGAGTACTACGGAAAGTAGTTTTTACGAAACGAACTGCCTTTTAGCGTTCGATAATTGCGATTATCGTAACTTGAAGAATCCTTAAATGTATCTACAATGTAGATACAGGAGGGTTTTATGCAATCTCAAATCAAACGATGGGGCAACAGTGCTGCTGTAAGGCTAACAAGTCAGCTATTAGCCGATGCTAAGCTCGACATTAAATCGAATATTGATATCTCAGTTGTGGATGGAAAGATCATCATCGAATCGATCGATCATTCAACAAAATATCTCCCCTTCACTGAGGCGGAGCTCCTAAAAGGGTTAACGCCGGAGCTCGCGCATGCAGATGAGATTATTCAAGTTACTGCTGATGAGTTTGGTGAAATTGAATAATGGCCTATACCCCAGAGAGAAACGACATTATTTGGCTTGATTTTGAGCCAACTAAAGGCAAAGAGATCGGTAAGTACCGTCCAGCAATTGTCCTTTCTTCAAAGATCTATAATTCTCAGACTGGCCTTCTAATTTGCTGTCCCATAAGTACAAGTATCCGAGGTGGATCAGCCGAAGTTGTTATCGGTAATTTGGATAAACCCTCAGTGGTTGCTGCTAGTCTTGTTCAGACGGTTTCTTGGAAACAAAGAAAGGCAAAATTTATTACTAATGCTGAGGATGGGGTGCTGACAAGCGTGTTGCAAAGGTTGCTGCCATTAATGGGTGTAGAAGGTTTTGATAAGTCATGAGAACGCTAGATTCAAAAGATGTT
>Ga0181599_1004227_pt1 | contig 11636 bp, 9 predicted proteins | sample 041ome_3_FD_148658 | JGI IMG/M metagenome (GOLD analysis project Ga0181599, IMG submission 148658) | Coastal salt marsh microbial communities from the Groves Creek Marsh, Skidaway Island, Georgia - 041405US metaG (spades assembly) | ecosystem: Environmental > Aquatic > Marine > Intertidal zone >...
TCGGGGACCAGTCGGGGACCTGACGACGCACGAGGCGCGACAGAAGTGCGCGAGAGTGCGCGACAGTGCGCGACGCATTCGGTGTCGTCGTGACCGTGGTCGTCGTCGTGACCGTGGTCGTCGTCGTCTTCGAGGCACGTCGTCGAGGCACGTTCGTCGTCGACGCACGTCGTCGAGGCACGTCGTCGACGCGTTCGGCTCCATCGTCATCGGTCATCGGTCGCGTCGTCGGCGAGGCACGTGGTCGTGGTCGTCGCTGAGGGTGGTATAGAGCGCGGCGTACGCGGCGCATAGGTAGAACGCTGTTGACGCGGACGTCGGCGAGATGGCGTCACCGGGCATAGGGTTGTCGCAATTCGCCTTTGTCGGGTCGTTTCTCGCGGCGGTGAAGAAGACGATCGGCGGGGCGTCGCGCGAGGAGCCGCCCGAGCACCTGAGGTGCGCGATTACGCAAGAGTTGTTTAGTGATCCGGTGATCTTGACGCAGACTGGGTATACGTATGAACGACGAGCCATACAACGATGGCTTGCGGCGAAGTTTCCACCGACCGATCCCACGTCAAACGTGGAATTGTATTGCACGGATATCGTGCCGAATTGGGCGCTCAGGCAAAGCGTCGAGGAGTGGGCGCGCGCGAATGGGTACGGGTCGTTGGAACCGCCCGAAGAAGCCATGCGATGCACGAAAGATGGTCGACCGGTGACGCGACGGTCGGCGAGCGCGACGAGCGCGGCGGCGTTGACGCAGCAATACATTGAGACTTTACACCGTTCGCATCCTAGACACGCGGCGGTTTTAATTTTTTTGTTGACGTTTACGATTGCCACGGCGACGGCGATGGCGTTTACGGTGGCGCATACGGTGCTGCAGGCGATTCGATACGCCGCAAACCATCGTGTGGTGCAATTCTTAGTCAGATCTGAGCACGTCGCCGTCGTACAGTCATTCGTGTGGTGGGGAGGCGTGGCGTTGTTTTTATGGTTGGCAAACACCCCGACGATCGAGGCGGCGGCGACGACGACTGATGCGCGGCGCGCCGGCGGCGCACGAGCCACCGCGGGTGGTGATGTCGTCGGACGAAGCTTCATGCGTCGCGCTGGGGCGCGATAGTCATCCAATGTATCATAGACGAGAGCGCCGGCGCCGCTGGAAACGCGCGCGCGGCGAAAAGTAGGTAGTTTTTGTATTTTCTCTGTTCAAACATATTATATACAGTACGGAAACAATCACGAATGTAATGACCCTAGTCGCTTGACGAGCCGGTTAAGAATTCAACGTATCTTTGCAACGCTTCCGGGGTCATAGGCACCGTGTGTCCTCCGCGAAAAGTGTACACTTCAGATTTGTCCCCAAACATGTCGGCGACTTTTTTCGCTTGTTCGGGTGGATTAATCGCATCGAGCTCGCCGATGACGTGTAAACTTCGCACACTCGCTCCACCTCGAGCGACTAACGCATCAAACCTCGCGCCTTCACACGTAGGATACGCCGCACCAACCGCAACAATCGTCTCCGTCACGGCAGCTTCCGCATCCGCGTCGCACGCCAACATCGCAGCCAACATCGCGCCTTGGGAAAACCCAAACACCCCTTCGAACGGGCCGTTGGCTTTGATGATATCAATCGAGTGCTCTAAGCCGGGTAATGTTTTCGCTTGATACGTCCTCGTCCCTGGCTCGAGCACCCACCATCCGTACCCCACAACCTCTCGATGCGGCGCATCACAGAAGAACCAATCGAACACGTGCGATGTGGCATCCACGAGCGGTTGTAAATGCGCACCAAACTGCGCGCCGGATCCACCCTTACCGTGTAACGCCAACATCCGTTTCTTCTTCGTCGTACTATTCGTACTATTCGTCGCGTTGGCGCTCATCACGCGCGGTGACGACGCGTACATCGTCGTCGAGTGCGGCATTCACGCCGTGTCACGCGATGGGACACCTCGAACGCGTGCGAACACCAAAAACGCCATTCGGTGACGTTGAGGACGATGTCGTCGTCGCCGTCGCCGCCGCCGCCGTCGCCGTCGCCGGTGCCCGCACGCGGTGACGAACGCGCGGCGTGGCTCACGCCCGGCCCGCGACCGAGCGCGCCGTCGGTGGTGGTGACGACGCCCGCGTACGATGGCGCGCACGATGCGAACGATTGCTGGTTGCACGTGGAAGTGAGCGACCCGCATCGCGTGGGCGATGGATTGTCGAAACATATCGAGTATAAGATTTCGTATTGGACGAATAATGCGTCGTTTGCGAGCGAGTCTGGGTGCGTGACGCGGAGGTATTCGGATTTTGAATGGCTCGGGAAGCAACTGAGCGCGAACGTGGATGGCGCGATCGTGCCGTTGGTGCCTTCGAAGACGTTGATGCATATGGATGATCCGTCATCGAGGGGGATTGAAAAGCGACGCGCGGGGTTGGCGATGTTTATGGCTCGCATAGCCGCACATCCGTTCATGCGAAAGTCTTCGGACGTGCAAGTGTTTTTGGAAGATTCAAACAAGTCGAGTTGGAGCTCGCGCTTGCCGTGGTACGAGCGGGGTGTTTTGAGCGACAGCGTATCGTCGGTAACGTCTTGGTTGTCGACGATAAATACCTCTGATGTTTCTGCGTCGCTCTCGTCGTCGATGGCGATCGATGCATTGCGAGAAAAGCCGCAGCACACCGAGGTGGTGGATTACGTCTCCACGCTCAAGATGCGACTGGAAAAGCTCGTCTCGGCGGCGGCGGCGTTGCAAAAGCACGGTAAGCATACCGTTGGGGTGTACCAAGAGTTTTGCACGTGCTTGGAGTTGCTAGCTGGGCAGGAAGATAAGGCGTTGAAGGTGTTTGCGCCCACGGCGAAGGGTGTGTGGTGGGACAAGACGCGCGCGTTGTTTGCCGCCATGACGACGCCGCAACAAGACGCGGCGGAGGCCATGCGAATTGAATTTTTAGAACCGTTGGAGGATGTCCATTCGTTGTGCTGTGCGCTCATGGCGGCATTTGACGCTCGTAAACGCGTGGTCGATCATTATAACAGAGTTACCGCACAAATCGAGCGCATTGAAGCCAAATTATCCACCATGGGCGTCCCCGAACCCGGTCCCAAGCGCGAGGAAAAGCAAAAAATTGAGCTCGCCGCGAGCGATTTACGAATCGAACGCACGCAAACCCACGAGCGCTACGAGCGGTGCTGTGCAAACATGGAACACGAATTACTCTGGTTTCACACCGAGCTCGCCACCGCGCTCGGATCGGCGCTTAAAAAGCACGTCGCCGCGAGCGGTCGAGCGGCGGGTAGCTTGTCGCGCGTGCAAGACGAGCACTTTTGTGAAATCAAAAAGCTCTTCGCCAACAAACCCGAGGCGTTCTCTTCCTAGCGCACCGCCACCGTGGGAGCGTAGCATGACGTTGTAAAATACATATAAATCCCTCCCCCACCACCGCGCTCTGCGTCGCAGGGCTCAATCACAACCCGCGTCCGATGCGCGCGCGCACACAAGCTCCATCACAGCGGTTGACCGCCGCCATTCTTCGACGTGACTTTTCTTGGCTTTTCACGTCGATTTCCAAACCAAAGCCAACACGTGATAAAAACACATCACACGCGCGTAACACACTCGCGAATTCTCTCCACTTCTCTCTCTTTCTCGTCGTCGTCGTCGTCATGGATATCGATTACGGCGTGCGCGCGAAAACCCCGCGGTCGTCGCTGTGGCACATCATCGGCGCGAGCACTGGTGCGGTTGTGGTGTTCATCGCGTTCGTTCTGGGGGCGTATAGCACGAGCGAAGTGCGACGACTGTCATCGGACTTGAGTTCGAACCCGAGCTTGACGTTGAACGGTAAAGCGAGCGGTAAGGCTGCGGTGTCGTTGTATCGCGGCGCCGGGAGCTGGCACGACCAAAAGTCGTTGTCGGAGGCAAACGGACCAGGAAAGACGAGCGATTTACAAGCCGTCGCCGGGGAAGATGGAATGATTTACCTATTCGGTGGAGTAAGCAACGCGGACCCGCCTGCTACGTTGAATACCGTCACGGCGTATGACGTCGTGCGTCAAACGTACACGACGAAGACTTCTCTGTCGGGCAACCGCGCGCAGTTTGGCGCGGGGGCGTTCACCGACGCGACGTCTGGCTTGGTGACGAGAATCGTCGTCGCCGGTGGTGTTTCGGATTCTGCAGCCGGCACTGCGACGCAAACGAGTGAAATTTACACCATTGCGACGGATTCTGTCGCTCCAGGTCCGACGCTCCAAGAACAACACCTCGATGGCTGCATGGCGAGCACTGGCGACGCCGTCTACATGATTGGTGGCTGGAAAGACAACTATAACTCACATTCGAAGACTGTTGAGAAGCTCACTCGTGATGGTACGGCTTGGACTTCCGTCGCAGACCTGCCCGAAGCTCGTGGTGATTGCTCTGCGGTCGGCTTAAATGGCAAAGTGTACGTCGCTGCCGGCTACTACTCAGAGTCTTATGACGCGTCCGAAGGTTTCAAAGACACACTGTTCGTGTATGATCCTGAAACCAATGCTTGGACGCAGCTGGCAACAATGTCTCACGCAAGAGGTGATCTCCAGCTCGTCGCCCTCCGCGACTCCATCCTCGCGATTGGTGGTGAAATCTTCCACACCAGAAATGGCGCGCACGCGGACAAAATTGCGTCGCACTACGTCGAAGAGTACTACCCCGATAAAAACGTGTGGGAAACTCGTGCTTTACTCGGCAACGGTCGTTTCCGTTTTGGTGCCGCTGTCTCACACTGGGGCGTCCATGTTTTTGGTGGTTCTGAGGTTTGCGACACACCCACGTCCTCGAGCGATTATACGACGTGCTACACCAATCAGATGGACAGTCACGAAGTGTACTTTGAGCTTTCTCACCCGGATGTCTGGGTGAATTTTGACTCTTCCCATGAATACTAAATTCACAACGCTAACGGAAAGCCGTTAGATGTCTCGAACATACCATAGAAAGCTATTTAGCGTAGTAGCTTGGGACTTTTTTGAGCGCCGAGCGCGACGGTTGCGTTGCGTTTGGTCGCAGGTTGTTTTGCCCTAGGATAGACAACAACCCTTGGTTCGACACATGTCAATACATCATGATAATCATTATGCTAATCTCTAATACTCTAACAATCCTAATGAAATCTCGTGCCGCCTTTGCGCTAATATTCTGAGTACACCTGATACACCAACCCACCTAGAGTGAAAGGGGACGTCGTGCTGTCCCCGATAGATCCTCGCACGGTGCCTAAGCCTATGCTATACGTACCGACGGCGAGTGCCGGGGCCACGCACATTATGCCCGCATCCGCGGTAATGTCCGTGTACACCAGCGGACTCCATCCGTTCACGACTACTGTCCCAAATCTACAGGAGGTCATCGACGTCGCCGAAACGTCGGTGGAGAGCGTAAACACCACACGCGTGCCTCCATAAATCGGACCGAGGTGCGGTACGATGGAATGCTGCGTCACGAGCGTGTTAGCCATGAACGAGTACTTGGGCCCACTCGCAATCGCCGAGAGACTACTTCCAGCGACGACGGCTTGCGCAGAAGATGTCGTCGTTCCGATGTAAGGCGTTTCGCACGCGATAAGCGCCGAAGACACAAACGTTCCCATCGAAGATCCGCTCGTGTCGACGCCAAACGAACATCTCGGCACCCATCCATCACCCGCGCGTATGCTTTCGTGTAAATTTGAGCCACTCACCCACGTCAACGCCCCTCCTTCGGCAGGTCCACGCGCTGGTGTCATGGACGACGTCGTCGGCGTCGCCACAACCTTCATTGCGGCGGCGCTGTCGTACTCGCCCGAGCGCGGTAGCACAGCACCGTCGTAACTCATCATCACAGCCACAAAACCAGTGGCGAGCTGATTTGAGTGCACGCATACGTTATTTGTGCTCGTTGCGGTTTCACCGACGCCTTGCGAGACGCACTTTAACGTGATGGACATCGTCGGCGCTGGGTCCGCGATCCAACGGTACGTCGTCGGCATCGTCGTGCTCTCATATCGTTCTAATACCCCATAGTAATCTTCCCCTACGGCGAGCGTGGTGCCGTAACTAGGTACTCCTGAATTCGTCGATGGCACGGCGGCGACCCAGATCGGTATGGATGCCGAAGCCGCCATGGCGGGTGAAATAACCGTAATCGTGTACGCGTTGCTCGCCGAAGCCGCCACGGTGATTGTACCGAATCGCACGTATGGCGCTCCATCATCCGTGAACATCACGCCTAACTTGCCAATGACTGTAGCATCAATCGCAACACCGCCCTCGACGGTGATGCGGCTGTAATCTGCGCTCGTAATATTCAAGGATGTAAAGTCTACGCGTTCGACGAGCGCCACGCGATTTTCACCCACGGCGTACATCGACGCCTCCTCCGTTGCTGACGATGGATTGGCAAATTTCGGAACTTCACACAGGACGAGCGCACTCGATACGTACACCCCCATACCGCTATACGATGCCTCGAACCCACTCGTCGCTCCGCGCCATTCGCATTCGCGTTCGGCGCCGACGATGTTTGCGCGTCCATCCAGCGGCGCCGCGTTTCGTCCCGTCAATCTCACAACATCCCCACGCGTCGCCACGTTTGGTGACGCACGCGTGAGCATCCCTTTCGCTTCACGCACAAAATTCAACACGCTCGACATCCCGAGTTCGTGAAATAACACCGCATCAACGCCTCCGTTTGAACTCAACCCGAGCGCCACGAAACCTTCAAACGTCGTCGGCGCCGCGCACCGCACACCCGTCGTTCCCGTGATCACCGCCCCCACGCTCGTGTTACCAGGCGACGACCCAAACACGCACACCAATTGTCCAGGTATCGACGCCGCTGCACTCGATCCGGGTGAGAAATTCAACCCATACACGTCCACGTCTTCCCCACGCGTCGCGCTCGTCGTCGACGGCGTCACCACCGCGGTGAGCCCAATATCCCGCGCATGCGTGTACGCCCTCGCGCCCGGCATCGCACACGCCAGCAAGGCAATCGTACACGCCGCGACGCGCGCCAAGATTCCCATCGGTCGTCGTCGTCGTCGTGTCTCAGTGCACATCATCGCGCGCTTTGAACCCGCGGCTCAACGGTTGTGACGCACGGAAAATCAACACACCTTTACGTTTAAGTCGTCGCCGTCGCCGTCGCCGTCGCCATGACGGTCGTCGTCGCGCGCATCATCTATGCGGCGTCGTCTGTGCGTGCGCCGACGCACGCGCGGGTTGCGAATCGCGTCGGTCGCGTTGTGAGGCTGCGTTTCGGTCGGCGTCAGTCGTCTGTCGCTGATTATGTTTACGTTTTACGTTTAGTACAGGTTGTTACATGAATGCGTGATACTTTGTGCATCCTGGGACGTACACCGACACGTTGTGCGCGGGCAAGGTTTTCACGTCGACATCGGGCGCGGCGTGCGATGGCGACACCGAGGTTGTCGCTCGGCGCGCGCGCTCGAGCGCTCGGACGCGCGCGAGACGTCTTAAATTTTCATCCGTTTCAGGCACGTGACCGCCATAGTTGGGCACGAATGGCGACCGCGTGAGTTCATGTTGAAGCGGCGACATGTGCGCCGCGCACGACAGGCGTCTGTCGAGCGCCGCGGTGGGGACTTGGCTATGGCTACCGTCGCGTACGACGCGCGCGTTTTCATCCGCGGCGGCGTCTCGACGTCTCTCTCTGGCGCCAAAAATATCGTGATCCACATTCGCCATCGATTCTACGCGCTTACGACTTCGCCGCCACGTCCTCCGCGTGCCCGGCGCGTCGCGTTCGACCCCTCGCGCGCCGTCGAGCGCGACTTCGTACGCCAAACCGTAGTGTTCAGCCAACGCCGCGTCGCGAAGCGCCCGCCTCGTCGTCGTCGTCGTCGTCGTCGTCGTCACGCCCTCACCGCATCCTTCGCGCCCGCGGTGAAACCAATCATCGCCATCTCCGTCGTCACCGCGCGCCCGACGACCGCTGGCCCCAGGCGCGCGCCAACCGTCGTGCGTCGTCCTCGGAGCACCAACGGTGTGCTCGTCCTCATCGCCCGCGCCCGTGAAATCACACACGCGCTCGTACGTGCGCATCCCGCGTCGTCTACGTCTGTGCCCGTGCCCGTGTCTGCGTCGACATCCACCGATGCCCCGTCGCGGTGTCGCGCGCGTCGCGGTGTCGCGCGACGACGCGGTCGTCGACGCGTCCACGACGGAGGCGCCGCGCGACTGTCCAACCGACCGCGATGTCCACCATCGTGGTGCGGGTCTCCACTCCACATCAGCGCGCGCGCGCGGGCGCGGGTGACGTCGCGCGCGACGTTCTAGGTGTGTGTGTGTTGAGTGGCGAACCCCATCGTGCGTCGTGCGCGGTGCGTCGCACGCCGCGAGCGCGGCGTGTATTCGTCGTCGTAGGGTGACACTGCAGCGAGCACGATGTTTGGACAGCGTTCCGAGTACGGCACCAGTGCGCGCGTTGCGGGGTCCGCGCGGGCGTACACACCGACGCGAGTGACGGATAAGGAGTTGTTGGCGCCGAATACGTCGTATGCTATGATGCATTCGATGAGCGCGATGGTTGAGAATGCGAACTTGAGCGTGGAGGAGATTCGAGCGCGCGAGCGTCGAGCGACGGTGAATCAACCCGCCCCGACGTTTTCGTTTGGTGCGCGACCACCGTCGACAGCGGGTGGGTCATCTGCCTCATCGTTTACGTTTGGCGCCCGACCGTCGTCCCCGACGAGCCCTTTTGGCGCCCCATCGAGCCCTTTTGGCGCCCCATCGAGCCCTTTTGGCGCCCCATCGAGCCCTTTTGGCGCCCCATCGAGCCCTTTTAGCGCCCCATCGAGCCCTTTTAGCGCCCCATCGAGCCCTTTTAGCGCCCCATCGAGCCCTTTTAGCGCCCCATCGAGCGCTTTTGGCGCCCCGCCGTCGCCGCCGCCGGGTGGTTCGGGCGCCCAGTTAAGCACCTTTGGCGCTCAGACGTCGACGACGTCTAATCCATTTGGAGTGCAGTCGGCGCCAACGACGGGTGGTTTCGATACCAGAGCGACTTCATCGTCGAGCGCCGCAAACGTATTCGGCGCGCCGTCTTCGATGGGGTGTTTTGTGGCTTCGCAAACGCCGGGTTCAAGTCAAGGTCGCGGTCGAGGAAACGGTGGCGGACGTCGCGAGCGCCACAGCGAACGCGTGAGACGTCCACCGGCACGAACTCCACGTCAAGGCGAAGCATTCGCGTACCCGCCTCGCGTCGCCACCGACGCGAAATTCGGTACCGCTGCCACGTCGAGCGCACCCTTCGCTCCGCAAGCTGGATTCGGTGCAAGCACTCCAGCGGCAACTCCTGCTTTTGGGGGATTCAGTACTGGTGCCGCGTTTGGCACCACACAGTCAGCGGCTCAAAGTGCTTCTGGCGCTTCGCCATCAACTCGCGGAACATTATTCGGAACATCGGAAGGTACATTCCATACGTCACCCTCTGCGCCTTCGGCTGGAGCAGGCTTGTTTAATGTAGCGCCTACTGCGGCATCAGGAGCATTTGGTGCGCCGAGTGCCGCCGGCAGTGCCTCGTTTGGAGCTTCCACTCCCGTCACCGGCTGCGGTCTGTTTGGTGCCTCAACACCGGCCGGTGGAGGTTTATGCAGGACGTGCGCGCCGAATACTGGTGGTGGATCATTATTTGCTGCTCAACCCATCAGACTATATACGCCCGATTTTGTGTCGCCGACGATGCGCGATGCTGACGCTAGTCAAGCCACGAGTGGAGCGAGTGTGGTTGATGACGATGGTGTTGCCATGGAGATTAAGACGACGGTTCAGGAACCGGCTGTGGTCGTTGTCGTGCTGGTACTTCAAGACACTAAACCTAGCGATACAGTCATTTCTGACGTCGCGGCGCCGACGATGGAGCCGATTCAGACGCGCACACTGACGTCGGAACGACAACCAGACGTTGAACAGGCGACAGAAACCGCAAGTGAAGCAGCCGACGCGTCTGTGTCGCCGCGGCTGCCACCACAACCAGCTGTTGATAACGGTACGACCAGGCCCGTGGTGGACGTGAGCGACGCGCAAGTCGCGGCGTTGGAGGATTACTTGCAAACTGGTTTCGGGTTGGTGCACGACGACGGCGTGGATAGCGAAGGCATGCCCGTGGTTACGGTGAATGCGACGCGCATTCCTGGGTGGGCAGGAAGCGGCGACCGCGCGCGTTCGATGCAGTTGCTCACGAAAGCGCTCACTCACGTCGCGGAGAAGGGCGAGTATAGCGTCGTGGTGTATTTTGGTTGCGACGACCGGGCAAAGGGTGTCGTGCCGAGCGGTGCCGTTCAGTGGTTGCGCGACATTCACGACAGTCTTCCGCGCACGTCCAAGAAGAACGTGAAGAAAGTGGTCTTTGTGAATGTGCCGACCCTTGTTAGCGCGCTCATTTCGGTGACGATGCCATTCGTGAGCGCCAAGGCGGCGAAGAAGTTTGTCTGGGCGAAATCGCTCGAGGACATGGACAAGGCGACGAATTATCACTTGTCCGTCAATCACTGCGGCGAGCGATTCAAGCGGTCGATTCAATACGTCGGCGCGGATGCGCAGGCGACGGAGCCGACGCCGGCGTAGTAGCACTTGTAGCGCGAGTAGAAGTTGTAGTTAGTTCATTGTTCATTACCAAGATAGCAATAGCGTACGTGCGAGCTGTGAGATAGCACTCCAAATTGCCCACACTTCACGACGAGCGAAGCGATATGTCGACGCCATCGTCACCATCGACGCCGAAAATGACCGCCGAGGACGTGCGAGCGCAGCGTGCGAGAGATGCCGCGGCGTTGCGCGACGCCATGCGCGACGCCGCGGTGTCGACGACGACGACGACGACGACGACGACGGATGGTGATGCCGATGCGCCGAGTGCGCCGAGTGAAGTTGATACCGCGACGACGACGATGACGACGACGACGACGACGGCGGCGGTGGTGGTGCGCGAGGACGATGTCGTATCCGTGGCGCCTGACGATGCGACGCCTGGCGATGCAGACACCGCGGTGCCGACGACGGAGACCGCCGCGGAGGAGGGACGCGGGGCACAAGATGCGCGCGAGGTGGCGATATCCACGGATGGAGCGACGGCGGTGACGCCTGAACCCGCCGTGCCCGTGCCTGATGTGGTGTTGCCGAATGATAACGGTACGACCAGGCCCGTGGTGGACGTGAGCGACGCGCAAGTCGCGGCGTTGGAGGATTACTTGCAAACTGGTTTCGGGTTGGTGCACGACGACGGCGTGGATAGCGAAGGCGTGCCCGTGGTTACGGTGAATGTGACTCGCATTCCTGGGTGGGCAGGAAGCGGCGACCGCGCGCGTTCGATGCAGTTGCTCACGAAAGCGCTCACTCACGTCGCGGAGAAGGGCGAGTATAGCGTCGTGGTGTATTTTGGTTGCGACGACCGGGCAAAGGGTGTCGTGCCGAGCGGTGCCGTTCAGTGGTTGCGCGACATTCACGACAGTCTTCCGCGCACGTCCAAGAAGAACGTGAAGAAAGTGGTCTTTGTGAATGTGCCGACCCTTGTTAGCGCGCTCATTTCGGTGACGATGCCATTCGTGAGCGCCAAGGCGGCGAAGAAGTTTGTCTGGGCGAAATCGCTCGAGGACATGGACAAGGCGACGAATTA
>Ga0181599_1004260_pt1 | contig 11570 bp, 8 predicted proteins | sample 041ome_3_FD_148658 | JGI IMG/M metagenome (GOLD analysis project Ga0181599, IMG submission 148658) | Coastal salt marsh microbial communities from the Groves Creek Marsh, Skidaway Island, Georgia - 041405US metaG (spades assembly) | ecosystem: Environmental > Aquatic > Marine > Intertidal zone >...
GGCAAGGACAAAGTCGCGATGGAATCCAAAAAGCACGCGGCTAATCGACCCAAACCGCCGTTACCGAGACCCATGTTCTTTTCCTCCTCGGCCAAAGATTCCAAGGAGTAACCCAACGATCTCAAAGCGTCGGAGTACGCGCCCGTCAACTTCATGTTTCCAATGGCGTTGGTCAACGCTCTGCCTTGCAAAAACTCCATGGAAATGTAGTACGCTTGCTTCGGGTTTTCCTTGTGGAAGTGCGCGTAGGTATCGTTCCATCTTTCGACGAGCTGTTCGCGAGCGGCTTGCGCCGTCGCTTGGTACATGTCCTCGTTATCGAAATACGTCGGAATAGCTGGAATAGTCCCCGTCGCGATTTGTCTTTGGATGGACTTCTTGATCCCTTCCGCATCTTTCGGGATCTCGATGGCTTTTTCCGCTTCTTCGAAAACCGAGGCGGCGTTGATTTTTTGTTCTGTGTGTATATTTTTTTTTGAAGCGGTGAAAGAGAAAAAAAGTCAGGTAATCACTCTCTTCTCGTCTTTCGACTTTTGTTGTTGTTGTTGTTGCGCGCACGGAAACCTCACGACCGCCGAAGAGAGAGAAAAAGAAAAGGCGTTGCATCGGCGCTTTTTGTTTTCGACCAATTCATACGATTATTCACTGATGAGATCGATCATCGACGCCGTGCGAGAGAAAGAGAGAGAGTGCGCACTAATCTAATCTTTTCTTTTCTCGATCGGTCACTTACGGAAGAAAAGAGGCGCCGTCTCTCCATCACGAAATCGCTTTTTTTATCTCTCTCTCATCGAAAGGTAAAAATAGCAGAGATCGGTAAAGATCGAGATCGAGAAAACAAAAGTCATCGTCATCTCTCTCTTTCATCGTCGATGCATCTCTCCCCGATCGACGATATCACTCTTACTCTCTGAACATCTCGAACAACGCGCGGCGCTCGCGCCAAAAACCCACACACATTTTTTCAAAAAAAAGGCTAGAAGAAAGAAAAAAAAGATTACGCACCTTTCATCGCTCGGACTTTAACCGTCGTCGATCGAACGGAAGAGGAAGATCTCGTGGTCGATCGAACAACGGCGGGAGAAGAACCGATCGCGGTGGATCGCGCTTGCGCGGAGGAGATCATTTTTTTTCTCTCGTGTCGGACACAAAAAAAGAAGCGCGCTTGCGCGTGGAGAATATGAAGAGAGTTTGTTTCAACAACTGCGAAAAAGAGAGAGAGAATGAGAGAGAAACGTCGGTTAATACTAGTGGTTTTCTCTCTTTTCTTCTCTTTCCAGAGACCACACGTTTTTTTTTTCTGCTTTTTTTCGACTGCGGTGGGGGGTGAATAACGAAAGAGAAATGTGTATATGTTGTGGACGTTTTGTGTTTTGTGCGAGTTGTTCTTTTTTTGTAAAGTGTGTGTCCATTTCTGGCACCCTCATCAATCCATGTATGTACCATCATCATCGCGGTATGCGCAAGGTACGTACATTTCAAAAATTCAAAAAAAGCGTGGTGCTTTTTTACGGTGTTTCTCTCTTTATTTACAAAAACAAATCCATCCACACAAACAACAGACGCGCGCTCTCTGCTGTTGTTGGGAAATAGAAGAAGAAGAAGAAGAAGAAGAAGAAGAAGAACTTTACGCGCACACAGAAGAATAGAAAGAGTGAATAATAACAACGCAAGGCATAAAAAAAAGATGAACTCTCCGCAGCGCAAGATATTGAGAAAACGAACGAAAGAGCTCGAAAACATTTCAAACAAGAAAGATTTACACTCGTTTCACTCGAGCTTACTGAAACAGTTGGAGGTAAAAACGGTGATCAAAGAAAACCACGAGAGAGCGGTGGAGGAGATTCGATTTAACTTCACCAAGAGTTTCTCGAAATGTTCGAATTTGTTCGCCTCGGTCGGGGCGGATATGTTGACGGTGTACGACGACAATCACTTCGGGGATCACGTGGCTTTGGTGTGTCAGTTTAAAAATACGGAGAACGTCAAGGCGGAGACGAAAGGTGGACCTTTGTATTGCTTATCGTGGGTGGACGCGAAGAAAAGCGAGCACGAGCAAGGCGACGCGTTGGTTGCCGTCGCCGGGGAAGATATGGTGGTTTCGATCGTTTCCATCAGCGAGTCCGCCGTCGTTCAGATTTTAAGAGGCGGACACGAGAAAGCGCCGATAACCGGTCTGGCGACGAATAAAAAGTTGAGCGATGTCGTCGTGTCGTTGTCGGAAGACGAGCAGAAGATTTGCATGTGGAGTTTGAAGGAAAACAGAGTGGTTGCGGAAATCTTAAACGTTGGAATTGGGTGTAAAACGATGACGTTGTTGGAAGACGGGAGCTTGGTGTGCGGGTTTACCACCGGCGCCATAGCGAAGAGGTTCACAAACTTTTGTTCCTTCGTCGTTGAAGAAGGCAGCGGCGGCAACGGTGGAGAGAAGAAGTATCCGAAGAAGATCAACTCCGTGGACGCCTCGAAAGATTCAAAGTGTTACTCGGCGGTGAATTTTGGTTTTGGCCAAGCGTCCGCGAAATCTAAAGGCGGAGATAAATCCATCGGCATAGATTGCATCCAAAGCTTCGAGGAAGACGTCGAAGAAGAGACTTTAGCAGCGGAAGACGATAACAAAAACAAGAAACAGAAGAAAACGACGGACAACAACATTAACAACAAAAAGAAGAAAGATCAGCACGGCGACAAAATGAACGCGTCACAAAAGCGAAGACGGATTCTCGTCGCGAAAACCGCGGACTCCGAGGTTTCCGTGGTTGATTTTTCCAACGGATTCGAGAAAGAAACAAAGATTGAAACGACGTTTCGCGTGGAAAACGCAAAATCCAACGTTCCCGCGCCGACGTCTAAAACGAACGGTAAAAGGACCGTTTCGTTTGGTTTATCCCACGACGGCACGTTCCTCGCCTGCGGTAACGGTACCAGAGATGGAATCGTCTACGTCTACGATTTAAACGTCGGCGACGAGAAATCCAGCGGAGACGGTCTCGGCGACGCTCGAAAACCTTCGGCGACGCTCGCCGCGAAACTCCTCCCTCACGAGCGTCACTCGGGCACCATGCTCGACGTCGTCCGATCGTGCGCGATCGCCAAAGACTGTCGACACGTGTTGGGCACGACCGACGCGAACGACGGCACCAACAGAGCCGGCATCGTTTTCCGATACGAAATCATCCCGGAACAACCTAAGGAATACGAACCGCCGATGAAAAACGTTGATGATGCGGTGGGAGAAGGGGTAGTTACTGCTAATGCTGCTGCCGTAGATAAGGAAAACGCTTAAAATCGCGCGTCTTGTTCTTCTCATCTCATATTTTTCTATTTTTATAAAATTTTCACTTCAAAGTACGCACAATTCACTCCTCCATCCACACCATACGCGTCAAACCACACTCTTTTTCTCGGACACACTAACACACACACACAGAGAGAGAGAGAGAGAGAAAAAAGAAACGAGCTATCTCCGTCGCGACATGTCGTCCGAAGAAGAAAACGCCGCCACCGCCGCTGCCATCTCTAAAGAAGAGAAGAGAAGGAAAAGAAAATCCCGCTGGGAACAACACGCAGAAGAAGAAGAAGAAAGAAACGATAAAGAAGAATTCGATGCGGGGAAGAAGAAGAGAGGAAACGCGTTTCCACCTCCACCACCACCGACGACGACGACGACGAATACTACTAATACTACTCCTGGCATCGGGCTACCGCCCGGTATGGGCATAATATCCGCTACTTCGACACACCCCAACAACAACAACGAAATAACAACCGCTGCGACGACGACGACAAATATTTCTCTGGACTTGGACCCGACGAAAATCTTCAAGCATTTGGCCGCGAAGGGGTTCGCCGGAGCCGGAGGCGGAACTGGAACGGGGGGGAGCGGGAACGATGTGGTGTTGAACGGATTGAAGCGAGAGCCGCACGAAAATCCCGTCGTCGAAGATCACTATAAAAGGTTTTACGATTTATCCGGGAAGTTGCAGCGACGCGAGTTTACGGATCCTCGACCGGAGCGAGAGAGAAGTCCGAGTCCTCCTCCGAAATACGATAAAGTGACCGGGTTCAAAATCAACAGTCGCGAGTTGCGAATGAGAGACAAAATACGGAAAGAAAGGAATCGAGTGTGCGAATTTTTACTGAAGAACGATCCGGAAAATTTCACGGCGCCGCACGATTATCGCCCGGAAAAGAAGACGAGGAAGTTGTTCGTTCCGGAGAAGGAGTATCCGGGGTATAACTTTGTCGGTTTGATCATCGGGCCGAGAGGGAACACGCAGAAAAGATTACAAAGAGAGACAAACACGAGGATTGTTTTGAGAGGGAAAGGATGCGTTAAAGGGAACGCGAATAGAGACAGCCGAACGGATTACAAGGAGGACGAGCCATTGCACGTGGTCATTGAAGGCGACACGGACGAGGCGGTGGAAATGGCGGCAGAAATGGTGCAAAAGATTTTAACGCCCATCGACGAAGGGTACAATCACCACAAACGAGCGCAACTGAAAGAGTTGGCGATGATTAACGGCACGTTTCAAGATCGACCGGAGTATTGTTTGATTTGCGGAGGTATGGGTCACAGCGGCATGCATTGTCCAGAAAATGAAAACAACAAAGCGGTTGGATTTAAAGCTGGGGTGGTGTGCGCGATTTGCGGCGACGGCGGGCACCCCACCGGCGATTGCCCGATGAAAGGGAAAGCTGGTTCCGCGAATGCTACTGGTGGTGGTGGTACTGATAAAATTCCACAAGAGTTGACGAAGGAATATCAAAATTTCCTTTCGGAAATCGGCGTGGATGATCCGTCCGCCGTCGGCGCCAATCAAGAAAAAAGTGGGAAAAAGACCGTCCAATCCGGTTTACCGCCGCCGCCGGTGTACGTGAAAGACAAGAAAATGACTAGTGGATTACCGCCACCACCGAATAGAGACGATGACAACAGTAACGCGCACTATCAGGCTCCTCGGTTTGGAGTAGGTGCAGGATACGGCGGCCCACCTCCGATGAACATGATGATGCAACAACAACAACAACAACAGTTCAGAGGAGCCGGTCCGGCGTTTCTCGGTGGCATCATGCCGCCTTTAGGCACGGGCATACCACCACCACCACCACCACCCATTGGATCAACGACGACGACGACGACGACGACCGTGAACGTCCCACCCCCGCCCCCATCAGACGGAAGCGCGGGCGTTCCGCCCCCAATCCCCGACGCACCGGCGGGTTACATACCTCCTCCTCCGCCGCCTATGCCGGTAGAAGAGGGCGAGTTAGGGGTCGTGCCCCCTCCTCCTCCTCCTCCTCCTGAAGGCGCGTATTAGAATATATAGAAGATGAGCGATTCATTTAGAGCATAGTTGATTTGTGAATAGTATAACATACCATCACCAAAAACACCATCGTGCGCGCGCGTGGTTGCGCTCAAATTTTTGGTTTTTTCTTCTCCCGACGGCGCTCTTTTCTTCCTTTCTTTAGATAACGTCATGGAAAATTCCTTCCTCATTGTTGAACGACATAAAAAGAACACACGCGGAGAGAAAAAAGCGTTCGATAAAATAAACATGGACACCGTCGTCTCATCCATGGGCCCGGGTGAAATTGCCGTCGTCGCCATCGGGTGCGGCTTGGGTGCTTTACTCGTTGGTTCCGTAGGTGCGCCTTTTTCTTCAAATTTTTTAAAAACTCCGTAAACTTTCACACGTGTTTTGGTTTTGGAGAAATGGAAGTAACGAACTCTTCATCATCTCTCTCTCTCTCTCTCTCTCTCTCCTTCTCTCGCGTACAAAAAAAACAGGTATTGGTGGCGTTGTCATGACTCCATCTCTGTTAGTCGCCGGCGTGGAAGCGAAATTGGCCATCGTGTCCTTATTCGTCGCGTTTACACCGACCGTGTACGCGCGAGTGTACCTTTTGCACAAATACACGAGGTGTGTGCCGTGGAAGTGTGGTTTCGTCGTCGGGTTCGGGAGCGCTTTGGGATCTACCTTGTCCGGCGCACTTTTACTAGACTCGGCTCCGAGAGGCGTGCTGACATATTTGATTGCCGCGATTAGTTTATTAGCTGGTTTTAGAGATTTGAGAGGTTTGTACCTTTTGCACGCGGCCAAGAAGAAACGCGCGTTGGAGGAAGTAGAGATGTCAGCGGCTGCTGTAGAATCGCCACCGGGAGAAGGTGACGAGCAGAATCAACAACGAGAAGTAGCAGCAGTAGTAGATAAAGACGCATACGAAAATATGACTGCTCTCGAGCAGTGGTCGGAACCCACGCATAAAGATTTAGTCATTTTGTTCATCATCGGCGTGTTAGTAGGTCTAATCAGCGTTTTAACCGGCACCGGTGGACCGATAACGTTCTTACCCATGGTTATCGTGTGGAAGGGCGACATTGTTCATCGTAAAGTCTTGATCGCTTTAAGTGCAGTCATGAGCGCTGCGCTGGGTACGGGTGCAATTATCAGCACGTTAGCGAGTGGTATCGATAAACCCGACGGTGGTTTATGTTTGTTGATCACCAGTTTTGCGATGATTGGAGTATGCATTGGCGTGAGACTGTTAGAGTTTATAAGGCGAGAAACGTTACAGCTTGGGATGGGATTTTTGTTGCTTGCGATTGGCGGCTTCATACTGCATCAAGCAATCACTAAGTATTGAGGATTTGATAGAGAAGCACTGTTAATCTACTAAAAATATATAAATTACAGGCCTATTGCGACCACGCGCAAAATTTTCCTTCGCAAACTCGAATGAAATTTTTGCCTTTGTGTTTCTTGGGGAGAAAGCGAGCGCGAAACGGAATCGCCGTATCGTCGTCGATTTGATACATACGTAATCGCTCTTCTTTTCCCTCTCGCTGCGGCTTACTATTTCTACTGCTGTTGTTCTTGTTTTTAGCATTGCTGTTCTTCTCATCGCTGCCTATCGTCTTTTTCGATGCAAGAGGAAATTCTTGGATGACAATAGAATCTATGAAGGCGTTTTGTTGCTGCTGTTGTTGCTGTTGCGTGATGTTCGTCTGCGTACTCGTCGTGTACGACGGAAGAGGACTTTTCTTGCTAAAGAACATGACCGGGAATGCAATCGCGTCTTCGTTTGGCGACCAAATTTGTTTCAATCCACCATCGACTAACAAGACTTTTTCTTTAAATTGTCGAGAAGGGAAGAAATAACTGCCGATAGTGATCGTCGCGCAGTCTTCAACTCGGCCGTTTTCATCCACTTCAAGAGCACTGGCGCGATCATCTAGCAAACTGTTACAAATATCTTCCAACGGGAAATCTTCCTCTTTGTAAAAGAATGCTCCGGGTGGGTCCCAAGTGATCCATTGGTACACACAATAGGTGCTCGAGCCGCTAAAGACGGTGCACAAGCATATCAACAACCTATTGCCAGACTTTGACCATTTTAAAGCGACGACGTAATACAAAATCGGCTCTACGGTTGCATTAACCGGTTGGTCGCCTGCTAATCCTTGACCGTAAGCTTCGTACTTCATAAATTCCATGTTGTACTCGTCTCTGGTGCTAAATGTGCACGTGTTCAAATCAAGAATTTTCACCGCTGCACCGATTGGGCCGCCTTTCACTGGGTCCGTGCGTCTCAAGTAGACGGCATGTTCGTCCGACCACGCGATATGCTCGCCACCTGGTCTAGCAGCCAAAACGAACGGAACCATCACGTTCGGTTCAACAAACACAGAGGAAGGTTGAACTTCGCACACGATAAGCTTTTCAAACTTCAAAATATCTCTCTTGGCGCTTAGCTCGCGCTCTTTCGAAAGTTGGTCGAATGGTTGATTTTGCACGTGTCTGGCAATCACATCGTTGATGTATCTTTCCACGTTCAGAGGCTCTTCTTTTTCTTCTTTTTCTCTTCCATCGTCTTCGTCGTCGAGCAAATCTTTCCTAGAACCAATTTCAAGTTCCGCAACTGCGGTCGATTCTGAGGAAGAGGAAAAAGATGACGGCGGCGCCGGTACCAACATCATGTAGGTGATCGGAGGGAAGGAATCTGGTAACGTGAACGGAACCAGCCAATGTCCGCGCGATGAGGCATCCATCACCTGGTTTTGAACGCCTCGTTTGCCCGGAATCCAATGCGCGTTGTGCGTGATCGGAATATGCCCTCGGCCTATTTGCCAAAGCACATCCTTCTTTTTGCAAAATCGAGCTTTCGACTCCGGGCGCGCTCGAGGCACTCTCGTCGTTTCTTTCAGCTGCATTCTTTCTTGCTCGTACATTTGCTCAGAAGATAACGAAGAAAAGTTGTTATTCTGCGATGGTAGCTTTCTTCTGTCCGCATAGTCAGCTCCTCTTCTACCATGTTGACCTCCGTCGTGTTGATCGCTCAACAGACTACCCAAATTATCGTCATCGTTGAACTCTTCATTCTCGGAATCACTTAACATCGATATTCCTCTTTTTCTCTTCAAACGCAACCCGACCATGGGGTGTCGACACACTCGAACCAATCTTTGACCACTTTCTGTGACAAAAGAAGCCAACTTAGAGATAGCGGGAGCGATTGAATGATTTGCCACCGTCCAAACGAACTTTTTCGTTCGATTCCAAAATGGGTACTTGAGGAACCCAGAAATGACCTCGGCTTCGCGTTGTTCCCATGACTGAAGCATTCGCACGTGATCATTCATAAATTTCAATTCGTTTGCATCAACTTCATCGTCGTCGGATGCCATCATGTCTTCTCTCCGTTGTCCTTCTTCCAACATCGATTTTTTATGGGAATTGATGAGACGTTGTTGAAAAGATAATGGCACCTCTGTTGACGCGTCGCCATGGTGGTGATGATATTCACGACTGTCACTATGACACACGCCTGACTTGTCCTCAGGAAATAAAGATTCTTTTTCCTTTCCTCTTGAAATCGGAAGATTCGTCGCATTTTCAATGAAGCGCACCGCGCTCAACTTTTTGGAAACTCCAATTATGTCTCCTGAATTGTCCGGCGCAAAGGAGAAGTACATGCTCGCATCTTTCTGTTCAATCTTTTGCACAATCTCGCGGCCACCTGGATGAGACGCTCGAGGAAACTTTAAACCATTGTTCGCAAATCCATACAGAGAATTCATCGTTTGTACTAAATCAAGCATGGATAACGAGACGTCTCGCCCTTGTTGCTGTTGTTGTGGATGTTGATGCACCGCTTCGGCCTGAGGCATTGGAATTTGAATCCCCGGCACCTGAAAAGGAGGGTCAACCGCGTTGGGTTGCTGTTGTTGCTGATGCTGTCCAATTGTTTGAACGCCCACATTGATTTGATTCGGTGCCCCATTAAGGGCCTCTGTGACTGCCACTTGCGCGTTAACTTCCCCACCAACCTCAGCGAGTTCTGCAGCAGCATGTGGATTACCACCATTATTACCGCCATTGACGGTTGCCCCTACCGCCCCGCCTGGCGCAGACTGCGGTAATGGTGCTGGAACTGATGCAACTGCTTGATGTTGCGCTTGAACTTGCGGTACAACTGCTTTTTCCTTCGCTACAATGGCCAACTTTGTTCCGCACGGAGCAAACTGAATTCCGAACGGAACCATGGTCTTTGGTAAGACGATGAAATTAACGAGCGGTGGAGGTGAAGGCGGCAACTTGATCGTGACTTTCCACTTTCCCTTCCTCTCGTGAATCATCTTTCTCTTTTTCTTGGACGTATCGTTCTTGTCTCCCCTCTTCTTATTGATTTTCCTTCCCGGAGCTGTATGAAGCAAGAAGGAAGTGTGCTTTGTCGTTTTGCGCTTTTTCTTTAAGCTTGCCTCGTCATCAACATCATCTTCTTCTTCTTCTTCTTCTTCGGACTCGTAAATATCGAAGATTTTTTTGGACAAGGGAAACGCCGCTTCTTCTTCTTCTTCTTCTTCTTCATCCTTTTCAGAGTCGATGTTCATTTCTGCTTTGTGCTCCTCTCTGTCTCCGTCTGTTCTTTCAAAATCAGAATATTTTGACGCGCGCAACATGTCTCCGGCAAAGCTCCTCCTCTTCTCTAAGCTCTCTTTTTCTGTTTCGTCCACGATTTTCAACTTTCTTTTCTTCCCTCCGCTATCGCCGTCATCGTCCAAATCATCTTCTCTGGATAGCATCGCAATCGTGCTCAGATCGCATTTCATCTTTGCTCTCAAAAAGTCGCTCTCGTGCGGCGCTGCGCATAGCACCGAGTAACCTCTCACTGATTGCATCAGCACCGACAATAACTCACCGTTGTTCGACCACGTCAAACTCGTGAATGCGAATCGATTCATTGTTGTTTCGTGCAGCATTCGTATCCTTCCGCCGCCTTCTCGCGGGTCGCACGTGAATATAGACTTTTCGTGACACACGGCTAATCTATACTTCAAATGAGTCGATACCTGAGAAGTGGACGTGGACATCGATCGCGCCCATTCTCTTTCTCCTTCTTCTTCTCTTTCAAACGATGTCGACGCTTCTAACAACATTTGTCGTTGCGATTCTCTTCTCTCCTCGATTTCTTGCTCGCGCGCTCTTCTTGCGGAAAAAAGTATGCGTCTTCTCCAGGCATACAAATCTCGCCATCTGAAGATGGTTTCTTCCTTCTTCACTCGTTCGTCTTCTCCTTGTTTATTATCGGTGTGATCGTTATCAATCCTGTTTTTGTTTCTTCTTCTCCTCCTTCTCCAAGAACTCCCCTTTGTCAAATTTTCCTCGTCCTCGTGGCCGCTGAAGGATGCCGAAGCTCTCTGAAATTTGTTGAGTCTTCTCCTTCTTCTTCTGTTCATATCAGCGAACGATTCATTTAAACCAACGATTAAATCTTCTCTCACGCGTCCATTTCTCTCGTTGAAGCTAAACTTTTCTTCCTGTTTCACGCACAAACATTTCCATATTTTCTCATCCTCTTCGTCGTTTTCCACGAGCATTCGATGCAACTTTTTATTCGCGCAGGCGAATTTAAACACGTCCGCGCCGTTCGGCAAGAAGGAAACGACGTGCAACAAAGCATCCGCGGGTAAGATTTCATCTATGCTCTTCTTCACGCGGTCGTTGTCGTCGTCTTCTTCATCTTTTCCCCGTTTGTACGACGTCATCGTTTATATTCTAACTCGTGGTCTTCTGCGACTTTGCTCTAAAAATAATTATTTGGGCGTCGAAATGAAGAGAGAAAATGTGCGGAAAAAAGAGGAAGAAAGAAAGAAAAGCCTTGGGGGAACGCTTTTCGTCGCCGGCACCAAAGAGAGAGAGCACTCGAACGGCGGAGTCCCTCTTCTTCTCTCGTCTGTCTCTGTCGCTGTTGTTGTTGTCGTTGTTGTTGTTGTTTGCGAGAAAGGCGTGCGTGTGCTTTTTGTAACGAGAACTAGACAGACGTCTTTTTTTTTCGAGGAAGATGGTGTACGGAAATTTCATCCTTTTCAAAAAACCTTCTTTGATATTAAAATTTCGAGACGTTTAAGGACACGTCGTCGTCGTTTTCGTCGTCGTTTCGTCGTCGTCGTCGTCGATTCTCTCTAATCTCTTCGGTTCTCTTTTTCCCTTTTTCAATTTTTTTTTTCTCCTCCCGCCGACTCTGCTCTCTCTTCTCGCTTCGTCAATAAGTACACCACA
>Ga0181599_1004277_pt1 | contig 11536 bp, 18 predicted proteins | sample 041ome_3_FD_148658 | JGI IMG/M metagenome (GOLD analysis project Ga0181599, IMG submission 148658) | Coastal salt marsh microbial communities from the Groves Creek Marsh, Skidaway Island, Georgia - 041405US metaG (spades assembly) | ecosystem: Environmental > Aquatic > Marine > Intertidal zone >...
GAGCATTAGCGACCGCCCCAAAGGATTCCTTCTGTCAGGGGGGTTGGACAGCAGTCTGGTGTGCGCGATCGCACAGAAAATGTCACACAGACCGATACGAACCTTCTCCATAGGTCTCCTAGGAAGCCCGGATCTCGAAGCCGCTCGCGTCGTCGCGGATTACATAGGAAGTAACCACACCGAGATACATTTCACGCTCGAAGAAGGGGTCGCCGCGATACCCGACGTGATTCGAACGACCGAGAGCTGGGACACGACCACGATTCGCGCGAGCGTACCAAACTACCTGCTGTGTAAGTACATAAGCGAAAACACGGACGTCAGATACATATTTAGTGGTGAGGGTAGCGATGAAATTTTGGGTGGATATTACTATTTCAAATACGCCCCGGACGTGAACGATTTCGCGATGGAGAACATGCGACGCCTGCGCCTCATTCACCAGTTCGACGGACTCCGCGCGGACAGGTGCGCCGGTCGATGGGGGTTGGATTTGGTCGTGCCGTTCTTGGACAAGAATTTCATCGAGGCGTGCATGATTATGCCACAAAAGCTGAAAATGACGACACTCGAAAAGGACGTGATTCGTCGCGCATTTCACGGTTACCTTCCGGATCTCGTGCTCTACCGAAAGAAAGACGCGTTTTCCGACGCCGTGGGCGCGGATTGGGTTCGGCGACTTCGAGATTTGGGCGATCTTATTTCGGACACGATGATGGACAACATTCGTCTCATGTGTCGCGGACACAACGAACCGAGGACGAAGGAAGAGGCGTTTTACAGGGAACAGTTTTGGTCAGAGTTTGGTTCGATGAACGATTCGCTCATTCGTGAGTACTGGCGACCTCGATGGACCACGGAGACAGATCCCAGCGCGCGTTTACTTATAGAAAACGATCGAGTGAAATAAAACATGACTGAACTGGTCAAGAAGTTCGACTGCAAAAACAAAGAACACGTGGAGTGGTTGAAACATTTCACGAACTCCATGGCGAAGGCGACGTCAGGGGACAAGGTGGACGTCGACATCGTGCGTGTCATGGAGATGAACCCACTGAAGGTTGCGGTCGAGATTCCGGCTATGCCATACATTCACTTTCAAGTCGCTATGAAATACACGACCGCGGTCCTCAACGGCGACGCATGGATACCGACGTAAAAAATAAATATATGAAATACATGATATACATGAATCGCTGGCTCATCATCAGCGTCGTCCTCATTCTCGCCTTCTTCTGGTTCAGGCGCGGCGAACGATACAGCGTGCGCGACGATTGGAAAACCGATCGCATCGATTTCAACGTCGCCCGCCGTGTCTCCGGATTCTTCGACAAGTGCTCGCCCGAGAACCTCGAAGACTGCAAGCGCGGTCGCACGGGATTCGAAGGATTGCCCATCGCTTAAAGATGAGCACCGTTAGTGAACAGAGTGAGAGCACCATGCACGCCACGCGCGCGTACGTCGTGAAACAATTCGCAGAGATTCTCAATCTTTCCGAGGAAGACGTCACCATCGTCAATCTCGAAAAGAACATCCTCAACCACGCCGTCGAACGAGTCGCCGAAGATGCCGCTTCGTTCGAGAATGAATACTTTAGGACACTGTACAAATGCAAATTTCTGTCTGTCAAAAACACGCTGTTGAAGAACGATGGACTGAAAGCGAAGATTCAAAACAAGGTGATCAAGTCGTCGGACGTGATCAATCTCAAACCTTGGGAAGCGCTACCCGATGGACCCTACGCCGCGGCGCTCGAGGATCGCATGCACAAGGAGCTTCGCAAGGAATGGTTCGCAAACGAACAACGAAATCAGACAGGGTTCTTCAAGTGTCGGTGTGGGTCAAATAAGACGACGTACCAGCAGGCGCAGACGCGGTCGGCGGATGAACCCATGACCACGTTCGTGTCGTGCATGACGTGTGGTAAGAATTTCAAATGCTAGAAATGTTCGTAGGTCACCGTGTGTAGTGCGTGTCGAGTGTGTGTGAGATCGGTTGGCATGTCGCCGACGGACAGGATGAAATTATACCCAAGTTTCATCTTGAGTCGACCCTTGTCCTCTGGGTTACAAAATCCAAGGTCGTCGTATGGGATCCCAAACTCACCCAACTGCTCGACCGTGTAGTCTATGACTTCTTGTAATCTAGGACGCGCCGTTATTATGATGACCCTGTACCCGTGCGATTTCGCGTAAAGCAACACGTCGAGCATCGGTAAGATGACCAGTCCGTCGCTCGCTCGAATCAACGTGTCGTCGATGTCGAACATCACGGCATCGTTCTCGTGTACTGGTCGATACATGTCCAGATAGTACATTCCCCATTCCTTGAGCGCGTCCATTTAAAATAAGACGACATAATAATGGAATGCGAAGCGACTCAGGTTCGGAGACTACATCGAAGGATCTCTCGACTCGCACTGGGACTGTTCGTGCTGTGGAACTATATCGTGTACTATCGTGTCCAGTGTGCTACGAATACGTCGGAGTCACAACTCTCAGATGTGGACATGAATTATGTGTTCGATGCCTGAAACGCTGGTCGCGCAACTGCCCCACGTGTCGATCCGATGATCACATAGAATTCGTCGACGAAGATTTCGTGGATTCGTACGACGAAAACGCGAGGAAACTCCGCGCGCTGCCAAACGAGTACACGACCACTTTGGGTGTGTTCGCGTGTGCGTTGGACACGGGATTCGTCGTCATGTCTCGCGCGGCACGCGGTTAAAGAAAATATGAAATCTTAGTGTAATGGCACCCTACAGTCCGCCACTCAATACACATTACTCGGAGATGGATGTCTCAGACTACGACCCGGAGATGATGTACGATTTCATCGGTAAAAAGGGTCACCGTATGTATTGGCTGACGAGGTTTCTTGAACTCTCGTACCTGTGGTACGACGACGTTCGTAAAAAAATAGAAATCTGGGGACCATTCTACGCCCACGAGAACAAACAGAGCGAACACGTCATTCGGTGCGAACTCGACCATTACTTTAGGAATCACGTGTTGTAATGACGAAACCCCACTCGATCGGAACGAAATATTCGAGCGCGACACGCCACCCGTGCTCTTCCAATATCGCCATCAACTCTTCCGTGTCTTCAGACGGTCGCCCGTGTACGTACTCGTGACACTTCTGCATGTTCACCACGGGGTCTGACCACTTCACGGAAAGATACACGTCTCGAAACGCACTGACGACAAATCCTTTCTCTTCCAAGATTGTAGTGATCACCTCCATATGTACATGTCATGGGAAAAAAGGCTAAGAAACGGGCGCGAGGAGTCGTTTCAAAAAAACGCGTCGGAGGTACGCACCCACGAGGAATCCCACGACGTTCGTTACATTTTCACCCACGCTGTAATGCCACGTGTGCACCTGACTGTTTCGTATGCCCAACGCCCGATCGATGACGTTCTCGTGCTTGGGTTCGCCCGCGTACACTTTTCTGTACCACAACGGCGTGTCTTCTTGCTTGGGTGACAGGCATCCACCCAGTCGCTGGACCACGTCGGGTCGACTCGACAACCAATACTCAAATATCTCCCACGCGACACCGATCGAGATCCAAAACCAAAACTGTTTCGGGTACAGCGCACCGAGTAACATGTAGAAGAAGAGGTGTCCGTACTGAAACCCATACGCCTCTGTCCTGTAACAATCCGTCGTCGCGGCGTCGCCACACGGGCATCGATGTCCGTGTCTGATGAACCACAACACGAAAAGCAGGGGGATCATATATTTTTATGTGGTGATAATAATATACGATGGCATCGCGACAGCTCGTCGGTAGTCTGGACCCGAATTTTGAACCGATCAACAACAGGTACATGCGCCAGAATAGTCTGATACTCGACGAGGAAGATCTCGTGCGAAGAAACAATCGCAAGGTGCGCGTGCGACACGTCGCACCCGGGAACAAAACCAACTACCACCCACGCCTTCGTCGCAAATACAACAAGTACGGCTCCAAGGGTAAACTCACGCCTGGGTACATAGCAGACGCGTATGACAACGGTTCGATGATCGATAACCCGGCTTTGACGAGAGTGCGAGGTCGATACACGACGCAGCGACAGTGTAAATACGTACCGAAATTAGCGTTGATGAAGATGGCGAAGGACATGGACATCGCACCATTCAAAAAGTCCAGTGCGACCGATTTCAAGAAAGGAAGTGACCTGTGGAGGCGATACACGACGGCTGAGATATGCGATGTGATGAGGACTAAATACATCTCGAAGCGTCAAACGCCGATCAAAGGCATGACCGCCTATCGCACTCGACTCCTTCGAGATGTTCGAGATCTGAAAGAGGTGAAGAGATCACTTGAATTCGTGGCTGCACGACTTCAAGTGTCCCTCGTGAACAACGCGAATAAAAGCAAATCGCTGTTGAAACTGTCCACTGACATTGCGAATAAACTTAAACCGTAGTCGCCATCGGAACGTTCGAGATCGTACTACTGATGGTCGTGGGTGACGCCATGGACGTCGTGGTCTTGTTGAAGTTGCTCTTGATCGCGCTCGTGACACCACCGGACGACATCAAGTCAACGACACCGGCGATCAACACGAACTGTTGAAGCATGACGAGAAGCTTCGCGCGACCGCTCGTCGGGTGGATGTCACCGAACCCGACGGAGCTCTGGATGGTCGTGGAGAAATACAAAGCATCCAACGGCGTGGACGTCGCGCTCAGACCGGTGAAATCGGCACCACCCGTGCGTGCGAGCAAAAAGTACAATGCCGCGAACAGGATGATCGACGCGAGATTGAGACTGACGGTTCGTCCGATAGACGCCGCCATGGGAGTTGTATACTGAACGCGTAGAAATTAATTCTTTTTACATGTGGTCATCGACCCACATCTAAAAAGAACCTCCTCCGCTGAGAATTGAACTCAGATGACCCGGTTAACAGCCGGGGATAATGACCATTATATGACAGAGGACTGGTCCGACCTGCCCGAGTCGAACGGGCGACCCATGGAGAACTGTGAAGACGACTACAATCCATTGCTCTTCCAGCTGAGCTAAGGTCGGGTGAAGCTCCTGCCTGGGATCGAACCAGGGGTGATGGATTCAAAGTCCATAGTGTTACCGCTACACCACGGGAGCCATACCTTGAACATTGAAAAGATTTTAGCGAATTTTACGCACCGAGTTTTTTTGTGCGCGTATAGTAGGCATGAGCGGCATCGCGTTGGTGCTCGCCATCATCATCGCGCTGATCTTGTACACGTTTCTTCCAGACACTCGACCGGTCACGCCCGACACGGTGTGGACGTACTGGCACACCCCCATGCAGCCGAAGATCGTTCAACGGTGCATTCGAAATTGGCGTAACGTCGGCAAGGTCAAGGACATTCGCGTGCTCAACGCACTGACCGTACACAAATACATCCCGTGGTCCACGCTGTACAGCTTCTCGTCCATGACGTCGACGGAGGCGCATAAGAGCGATCTCATCCGGTTCTATCTCTTGCACAAGTACGGTGGCGTGTGGATCGACGCGAGCGTGTTCTGCAACAGACCTCTCGACTGGTTACCCGAAGGATTCTTCTGTTTCAGAGCCGATCGCTTCAGCAAGGAGGGCGTGGTGTGTCTCGAAAATTTCTTCATCAAGTCGCCCAAGGGTCACCCGTTCTTGAAGGCATGGATGGACCAGACCATCACGGAGTTCACCGACCCGGACTACAAGAGCACGAATGAAAAGTATAGAAGAATCATCGGCAAGAACGGTGACTATCTCGTCCCATACGTCGCCAGCATGAAATTAGACAAACCGTCGGACCTCATCATACACAGCGCCGAGGAAGATCCCTACTACGACACCGTGCGCGAGAATTGGGATGCACAAAAGGTGTGCACCAACATCAGTTACACGACGAAACTCGTGAAACTGTGGAACGGGTCACGCAACGCGTGCGCACCGAAGGTGGTGCCTCTGGCGGACACGGGTGCGTACACACCCAAGGGCATCTACCGACGATTCAAACACAAATTCAAGCCCGTGGGCGAGACCGGCTCGAACGAGCTCGACATGATTTATTGCATCTGCATGCCCTCGAGGGTGGACTACGCGACCGAACAATTGAAGGCGTTCGGGCAAAAGTACAAATTGCTGGATGCGATCAAGCCGGACGACCTGACACCGGACGATTACCGCAATATGTCGCAGACGTTCAACCCCCTCAACAAACACCTGTACAAACAGATGACAAAGTTGTGCGTGTGCTTGTCATTCTTCATGTGTTACTACGACGCATACAACAACGGATTCGAGACCATCCTGATCGTCGAGGACGACATCAAGTATCAGGTGTCCATCGCACAAATCTTCGAAGCCGTCCGACAATTCAAGACCACCGAGGGTCAGGTCATGTTTCTCGGGTATTGCTGGTCCAACTGCAACACGCCGTTCACACAGCTCACCGAACACGTGTGGCGCGCGCCGAAAGAAGCACAGCTTCTCTGTAATCACGCCCTGGTGTGCAAAAAGGAATTCCTCACGCGATACATGGAACGGGACGGCGTGGTGTATTGGAAGCATAGAAACGACCACACTCTGTCCGACTGGCTCCGGGACACGGACACGTTCAAGTGTGTCACGACGAAGGCGTTCATCAACCAAAACCGCGCCGAACTCGGATCGAATAATGGAAATTACGACTTGGGTGGAAAGGCGTGTGATTTTTCCTCTCAGGGTACAGTATGATCGCGCTCCAGGTTGGTGTGACGCTCCTGATTGTCGCGCTGATCCTACTCGCGCGACGCCGGACGCGTTTGGCGTATCAACCCTACCTCTTAACGATTCCCGACTCGGTGGAGCGTCGTCGAGGGTTTTTTGAGAAATATAATCAACATGGGATCCCGATCGATGTCGTGTACGGTGTCGACACAAAGAACATCACGAACGCGCGATTGTTCGAACGACAAGTCGACGGCGCGTACATGAAGAAAGCCGTGGAAATGCACTACAATCCCTCGGCGCGTCGACCGAACATCACGTATTTCAACCTCGGTGCGATCGGGGCGATGCAAGGACACCTGAGTGTGTTCGACCGCGCCCGTCGCGAAGGCGTGAAATATGCATTGGTGCTCGAGGACAACGTGTTGATTCACGACTCGTCTTTTTTTGGTGAGATTCAAAACACCATCGACGCGCTCGGTGATGATTTCGAGATGGTGTTCTTCCATTGCCTTTCGCGGTTCCCGGCTCAAGAAGGGCACCGACCCGGCTTTGAAAAGTTGCGATGGATCAGTTCGATGAAATGTTACCTCATGCACGTTCCTAATATGGAGAAATACGTTTCAAAATACGTACCACAAGATAATCACATCGATCACAAAATCGAAGATTTGGTCGCCGACGGCGCTCGGGTATTTTACCGCGATTTGCGTCAGTATATTTCAATAGATAGGTCAAAGTCATCTACAATAGGACACTCCAAACACGATGACCCAGACTACTTTTCCCGCCAGTTTCCAAATGCACGTGCCCAGGAGCTCGTTGGTGGGTTCTAGTGACAGACTAAAATATCACCGCCGTCTTTCAAAATATTCAAAATTTTCAAAGAGAGGGCACCACCACTTCGCGACGCAAGCGCACCGCGCACTGACCCACCCGCTTGACCAAGCACAACGAAACGATCATGCCGTCCTTCATCCCCGTGAAGGAATTCAGAAACCTGCGCATCGACCATGGCTCGAAGACGATCGCCACTATCATGGCGGAACACGTCGACAACGAAGAACAAGAAAACTTGTTCATTCTTCCAGACGCGCAGCGCGACCCGACGAAGGGGTGGAGCACTTTGCAGCGCCAAGAATACATCGAGTCTCTTCGATTCAAACTCACCGCGGATCAAAACTGGCTCATCAACGTCGACTCCGCGACGGACACGTACGAACTCCTCGACGCAGGACACCGCCTCGAAACGGTCAAAATGTTTGACCGATCGGAGTTGCCGGCGATGGACGGGCGGTATTTGAAGGACATGACTAAGAAGGAAATATCATACTGGAGACACAAGATATCTATCAATTTGTGCTTTTACTACGATCTGACAGCGGAGCACAGGCAAATCCTGTTCAATCGCCGAAACCAGGGTCTGACTATGTGTGATGGCGAACAACTCAACTCTCGCCTCTTCACGTCCCCATTCGTCAAGTACCTCAAGTATGAATTATTACCGATGTTCCACGCACCGCTCACGCGAGTGGCGTCGACGGTGAACGAGCGCGAGAAGGAATTCTTCACCCTCTTTAGACTCGTCAATCGCATTCTCAATCCAGGAACGACGGCGAAATCAAACAAAGACATTCTCGAGAAGGCGCTTCCGGAATGTGAACGGCTCATGCTTTCGTCGGAATGGCAGACGAAGAAAAAGAACGACATCATCAAGTTTCTCAACGCACTTTTCCACGCGTTCGATCGTCGGCTTGAATACGTCAACATCGACATCAAGAAGCGAAGCGCTGATGGCAAGAAAGAACTCAAGGAGAAAAACCTCTATTCGATCACGGAGTTGTATGTGGTGCTCGATTGGTTCATGAATGAGTTTGAAAATTTTCAAGAGTTCGTGAGTTTGGATTTGACGACGCAAAAACTCATCTTCAAAAGTGCCATCCAGGAATTCATGCTCATCGGGTGGAAGGGTCTGTCGCCCGAAGACAAGACGATTTGGTGCGACAAGTGGTCACACGGTGCTGACTGTGGACGCAACGTCGATCACTCGGTCAAAAAAACCGCCGCACTTCTCGAGTGGTTGGACCTTAATTTTTCACGCATGGTTGATAATCACGTGAACACGGGTCGAAAAAATGTCACATCCAAAAATCGAGTCTCATTCCGCCTTTAAAGACTTTTTAGTCTCCAGCGATCTAAATATATGCAATACATAAGTACTCTCACATGCCGACGCTCGACCTCGACGCGATATGCAACCCACCGCCGAGTCGTGTCTACACCTACGAGCCGGCGCCAATCTATCGCTTCGAAGACTACATCGCACTGTACGAGCGACACGCTCGAGCCGAGGGGTGGACGTTCGACCCGGCGCGCTTCGACCCAAAGGTGTACCGGCGAAAGTCGCCACCACCACCAACGGTCGAATGTGAAAAATTGGCATGGAGAACGTTCAACGACGCCGTGCAACTCGATGTGCAACTCATCGTCGACGAAGAGACCGAGTACGTGACGATTGTCGTCGGTAGCGTGCTTCACGATCTTTTCACCAAGTACTGGTCGAAGACGGAGCAGCCACCGCTCAACGAGCTCGTCATTGCGTTTAAAAAACTTGGAGCAGACGACGCTTTTTTGAAAAAAATCATCAACCGACATGACCAAATTCAGTCTGTGTGCGAGAAATTCGACCTCGATAAGGTTTTCAAACCGAAAGCCAAACCCAAACCCAAAGCCAAAAAGGCGAAAAAGGAAAAACAAGAAGAAGACGTCGTCGTCATCGAAGAAGACGTGGTCGAAGATGAACACGACGACGAGGAGGAAGATGACGAGGATTTTGAAGGCATGGACGTCGAAGACAATGAAGACGAAGACGATCAGGCGAACGACGAAGAATTCGTGGACATGGAAGACGACGACTAATTTCCTATTGTAACAGTAAGATGTTCAGCACGTATACGATTAACATGGACGCACAACCCGACCGTTTCGTCACACAGAGGGAGTATCTCAGACAGACCGGAATCGAACCCACGCGAGTGCACGGCTACGCGTACGACGAGATTCGAAAACCGGAACTCGAACGATTTTTCAAACCTCACGCGCGCGTCATCATGCCGAAGAGTAACATTGGGTGTTGTTATTCACACCTGAAGGCGTTGGAACACTTTCTCGAGAACGGTATCAGTCCGATCGCGCTCATTCTCGAAGACGACGCGTACCCGCTCTTCATCGACCGAAGACATCTCGAAGACAAAATCAGAGGAAACAATCTCGATTGGGACTTTCTCTTCCTGCATTGCGATGGGTTCTGTCCAGAGGGTGGCGGTGCACCCGGTCGACTGTCCGGATCCGCCGCGGCGTATTTCGTCACGCGAGACGGCGCTCGAAAAGCGTTATTGCATAAGTATTCCGATCACTTCGACATGGATTCGTCTCGCATTCCAGGCGTGAGGAAACTCGTCGACGGCGAGAATTCGTTTTGGACGGACGAGGACAACGTCATGACGCGACAAGAGAGCACGAACAGAAATGCCCGACACTGTCCCGACGCGTTGAAGAATATCAAGGGTAACCGCGGTGAAAAGAACGTGTGTCACGCCTTGGCGTATCGACTTTTTCGAATCGGACCCGTCACGGTGGACTCGATTCACGTTCTCACCGCCGCGATAGGTCTGATCATGTTGAAATTATTAAAGAGTGCTTGAGTAATCACGTGAGATGGAATTCGTTCGCAAGCGTTTGGCACTGGGACGTGAAAAATATGGACACGGTGTTCGAACGAGGGACAATCCGCGGACGTGGGGCACGGACAAGGACAGCTGGCTGGAGATGGCGGACGAAGAATTCGCGGACGGCGTCGTGTACATCGTCGCCGATTACATTCGAAACTTTGAAGCACCAAGTGACCACGGAGACGATAATGAACGCATCCTTGAACTCATCGAGTCACCGTGGCTCATGAAGAGCGAATCCCACCGACGTAAAACTGAGACCCTCATGAATTTAATTTCGAGTGCTATATAAATGATCAAGAACTTCTTATCACCGATCACGGATCCGCTAGAGTCCGCGCTCAGAGCTCGTCCCATCGTGTTCACGCTCGTGATTCTCTACCAGGGTCTCTTCTCTGGGAACGCGATCTCCATTCCGAAAAATCTTCAGGTGATGTTCGATAACCCCTTGTTCCGTTACATTTCAATCGTCGCGATCGCGTTAAGTGCGACACAGGACATCGAATACGCGATCGTCTCCACGTTCGTATTCCTTCTCATAATGTACGCCATCAAAACACCGGAAGAACGAAAAAAGACTGGATTGGTTTAAATTATTTTTGAAATTTCAAAATGACTGACCACACGTCAACCCACCCACGTCCATGAGGCGCGCCAGATCCGCGCGCGTCATGGTACGATCACCCGAACGTCGGAAGAAGATTCCACAGCCGTGGACACACGCCGAACACGCCGCGTTCCTCACGGGTCTGAGCGCATTCGGAAAAGGTCGATGGAAAGACATATCCACTCACTACGTACCCTCGAGAACGAGTACACAGGTGGCGTCCCATGCACAAAAATATTACGCGCGAAAGGATTCAAATCTAACGAAACGACAACGACGATACAGTAGCATGTTCGACACCACCGCGCGCGTGGAGGGGTCGGATGAAAGTCCATGTGCCACGCAGAGGGACGCGTCGGAGCCACACGCACGTGTGGATAACAACGCCGCGCTGCCAGCGCTGGATCACATGCATCCACAATTCTTTTACATATCGCCTATACTCCTATATAATTACTTTCTCATGACGCATAGTATGTCGCATTTATACACAATTC
>Ga0181599_1004285_pt1 | contig 11526 bp, 15 predicted proteins | sample 041ome_3_FD_148658 | JGI IMG/M metagenome (GOLD analysis project Ga0181599, IMG submission 148658) | Coastal salt marsh microbial communities from the Groves Creek Marsh, Skidaway Island, Georgia - 041405US metaG (spades assembly) | ecosystem: Environmental > Aquatic > Marine > Intertidal zone >...
GCCAGCGGAACAGATGTGGCCGCCGCAATGCGGGCATCGTCCTTATAATCATCGGGGATTCTGGGTTCCTCAAACCAATAAATATTTTGATCCTCAAACGCTTTTGAAGCGGTAATGGATTGTTCCACGCTAAACGCATACTTGGCGTCCACCATAAAGGAGCGCTTGTCCTCAATCTGGAGGCGCACGGCTCGGATTAGTTTGATATCTTGGGCCAATTAGGGTTGACAGATATTGATCTTAACCGCATCAAAACCAGCGTCTATATAGTCATCCATGCTTTGCATCAACCGAGGCAGATCATAGCCCAGATCAATACCCCCACGATAGGCTTTGCATCGATCCAGCGCACGACCCGCCATTTGCAAAAGCGATGTGTTCAAACGTTTGCCACGCAGACCCGACAGCGCGATATCCACCGCCGATATGGCAAAGGACGCGATGCCGCCGCGGGCAACATAATGCACGTGCCATTGCATGCCGTCATAAAGGGCGTCAATGTCCTGCGTATCTTGACCCATTAAAACGGGACTAGGTCGTGATGGATCATCGCCACAATCGAACGGCCGCCTTTACCCCCTGTGTAGGTATACCCCGTGCCCGAAATCCCATCCTCGTCCGTTATCGTTACCGTAACTAATTCGAAATGTGTGTGGGCGCCGTGTTTGGCATCCTCTAACACTTCATTTAAGGGGGGGCAAAAATACTGAACGCGAATATTTTGGATCGTGCTGACATCATGTTCCGTTCAAGTCTGCGCACTCAGGAACGGGCGTGACAACTGTGCCGTCTTGCATATAGCGTTCTAGATTTTCACAGGTCAGATCGCCCATGGCCTGACGGGTTTCCACGGATGCACTGCCAACATGGGGCAACAGAACAACGTTTTCCATGGCCTTTAGTGCATCTGGAATTTTGGGTTCTTTTTCAAACACATCCAATCCCGCTGATCCCAAGCGACCGTCCTGAAGGGCCGCGATCAATGCGGTTTCATCCACGACGGAACCACGCGCCACGTTGATCAACATCCCCTCGGCACCGAGGGCATTCATCACCTCATCATTAACTAAGTGATAGGTCGATGCACCACCAGGTGTGATTACGAATAACACATCAACTGCGGCGGCCAATTCCTTGACTGTGCGGTGATAAATAAAATCAAAATCCTTGGGCGTGCGGGAATGATAATGGATGGTTGCATCGAACCCAATTGCACGTTTTGCAATGGTTTCCCCGATGCGTCCCATGCCCAAAATGCCGACCTGACGGTTTTGAACGGATCGGGTCAATTGAAATGCGCCTTCGCGTTCCCATTGTCCTGTTCGCGCCCATTTTTCCGCCTGAACCAAGCGGCGGGACGTGGAAAGCCAGAGCATAATCGCTGTATCTGCAACCTCATCATTCAGGACATTGGGTGTATGTGATACCAAAATACCGCGTGCGGCGGCATCATCCGCATCAATGGCGTCATACCCAACCCCATAGGATGACACCACCTTTAAGTTCGGCAAGCGGGCCAACAAATTATCTGGCACACCCCAATGTCCGTCTGTTGCGATGCCAACAACATCCGCGCCATGTGCATCCACAAAGGCGTCTTGATCCTGTTGATCAAACCAGACGTGTACATCAAACAATGCGTCAAAGCGGTTTTTCATCCGCTCTGTCACATTTCCGATCTGAAGCAAGATGGGCTTAGTCATCGGCGCGAACGTTCTGACGTTGAACACCCAAACCTTGGATCGACAGTTCCATCACGTCTCCATCTTTTAGGTAAACAGGCTCGGGCTTCATACCCATGCCCACACCCGGAGGTGTCCCGGTTGAAATCACATCACCCGGATGCAGAGTGAACAGTTGGGATAGGTGCGAAATAATCTGCGCCACTGTAAAGATCATGGTTTTTGTGTTGCCTGTCTGCATGCGTTTGCCATTGATATCCAACCACATGTCTAGGTTTTGGGGATCCTCAACCTCATCCCTTGTGACCAACCATGGACCCGTTGGACCGAATGTATCGCAGGATTTGCCCTTGGTCCATTGACCGGTTAGCGATGTTTGGAAATGACGTTCGCTGACGTCGTTACACAGGCAATAGCCCGCAACATAATCCAATGCCTCTTCTTCGCTGACGTATTTCGCGGCCTTGCCGATCACGACGCCCAGTTCCACTTCCCAGTCTGTTTTTGTCGACCCGCGAGGCATCATCACATCATCGTTTGGGCCCGTGATGGCGGAGTTCGCCTTCATAAACAGAATGGGGTGTTCAGGAATATCTGCACCTGTTTCTGCCGCGTGATCGGCATAGTTCAGGCCGATACACATGAATTTACCGATGTCGCCGACACAGGCGCCCATGCGCGGGTTGCCTTGAACCGCGGGTAGGGTGGTAGGGTCTAAGGTGCGCAATTTTGCGATACTGTCATCGCCAAGCGTTGAGCCCGTGAGGTCGGTCACATGTGCGGATAGATCGCGTAATGTGCCATCGGCATCAATCATACCAGGTTTTTCTTGACCAGTGGCTCCATAACGTACTAGTTTCATTGTCTTTTACGTCCTTTAGTGGTTGTCGCGCGGCACGTGGCGCGACGCGATATCTTTGTGTTTGTCTGATCCCTCCAGCAGCATACCATCATCAAATTGGCGTACCTTTTCTTGGAAAATATCCTGCCATGGGGTTTGTGCTGTGGCGCGATGCGCGTTTGTGGGCAGTGCCGAGCAGCGCGCCTCAAGTTCCTCATCGCTGATTAGGATGTTTGCGGTGCAAACATTCAAATCAATGCGCACCATGTCCCCCGTTTTCACAAGGGCAAGCCCACCACCCGCGGCGGCCTCTGGCGCGGCGTTCAGGATAGAGGGGGACCCAGATGTTCCTGATTGGCGTCCATCACCCACACAGGGCAATGAATTCACACCCTGTTTCAACAAATAGGCAGGGGGACGCATGTTCACTACTTCGGCCCCACCTGGATAACCAATTGGGCCTGTTCCGCGCATCATCAAGATGCAGTTTTCATCGATCCCAAGGCTTTCATCGTCGATGCGTTTGTGGAAATCCTCTGGTCCGTCAAACACAATCGCGCGTCCTTCGAATGCATTGGGATCATCGGCGTTGGACAGGTAGCGATCTGTAAATTCTTGGCTGATCACACTGGTTTTCATGATCGCGCTGTCAAAGAGGTTGCCTGATAGGTTGATGAAACCTGCATGCTCCTTAATTGGGGTTTCGATGGGTTTGATCACATCTGTGTTTATAATTTCCGCATCTGTGCAGTTTTCGCCCATGCTTTTGCCATTGGCGGTGATCTGATTTGGATGGGGCAACATGCCCGCCTTGATCAACTGACCCATCACCGCAGGAACGCCGCCCGCGCGATGATAATCCTCGCCCAGGTATTCACCCGCAGGCTGTAGGTTCACCAATAATGGCACCTTATGTCCCAAACGTTGCCAATCATCGTTCGTCAATTCGATGCCCAGCAATTTTGCCAACCCATTCAAGTGGATAGGCGCGTTTGTTGATCCACCAATGGCGGAATTCAAAACAATCGCGTTTTCAAAGGCTTCTTTCGTCATGATGTCAGAGGGTTTCAAATCCTCATGCACCATATCGACGATGCGTTTGCCTGTCATATAGGCCATTTGCCCACGTTCCCGATAGGGTGCGGGAATGGCGGCGGAACCGGGTAATTGCATCCCCAAGGCCTCGGCAATTGAATTCATCGTGGTTGCCGTGCCCATGGTGTTGCAATACCCCGTTGATGGCGCGGATGAGGCGACCAAATCCATGAACCCATCATCGTCAATTTCGCCCTTGGCATGCAATTCGCGCGCCTTCCAAACGATTGTGCCGGAACCTGTGCGTTGACCACGGAACCATCCGTTCAACATCGGACCCACGGACAATGCAATCGCAGGGATATTGACTGATGCTGCTGCCATCAGCAGTGCAGGGGTGGTTTTGTCACATCCAATGTTCAACACGACCCCGTCAATTGGATAGCCATAAAGCGTTTCGACCAAAGACAGATAGGCCAGGTTACGATCCAACATGGCCGTGGGGCGTTTGCCCGTTTCCTGAATGGGGTGCACAGGAATTTCAATCACTGTTCCACCCGCTGCAATCACACCATCGCGCACACGTTTGGACAGTTCAATATGGTGGCGGTTACAGGGGCTGAGATCGCTTCCTGTTTGGGCAATTGCGATGATCGGCTTGTCACCTTGCAATTCCTCGCGCGTTAGTCCGTAGTTCAAATAACGCTCAAGATAAAGAGCCGTCATTTCACGATCATCTGGGTTGTTAAACCACAACCGAGAGCGCAGTGTTTTCTTCTCACTCATTCTCTTTTCTCCGAAATAATTATTAGTTTGACCAACCGCCGTCGATCACATGCGCGTGCCCTGTGGTAAATGCGCTATCATCTGAGGCCAAATAAACGGCAAGTGCGGCGATTTCTTCGGCTGCACCAATGCGGCCCATGGGTTGACGTGCGATAAAGGCTTTCATCGCCGCCTCATAATCGCCTGTTGCGCGTAAACGATCATGCAGTGACGGGCTTTCCACGGTTCCTGGACAAATGCAGTTGCACCGCACCCCGTGGGTGATGACATCGGTTGCAACAGATTTCGTCAACCCAATGACAGCGGCCTTGGTCGTGCCGTAAACATAACGGTTTGGCGCCCCTTTGATCGACGAGGCCACGGAGGACATATTAATAATGGACCCCGTGCCGCGCTCTACCATGCCGGGCAGGGCCGCGTGGATCGTGCGATGCATGGAGCCAACGTTCAAATCCCACGCGAATGACCATTCCTCATCCGTGCATTCCAAAATGGTGCCGTGATGCACAAAACCTGCGCAATTGAACAGAATATCGGGCTGCGCACGGGCGACCCCCGCAACAACCGTGTCATTGTCCGTCACATCCAACGTAAATGTTTCGATTGTCCCCAAACCTTCGGCTTCACGCTGTAGGTCGGCCAAGGTTTCGCCGTTGATGTCCGTTGCAAACACATGCGCGCCCTCGCGCACCATCGCGATCGCGGTCGCACGGCCAATTCCCTGACCCGCAGCAGTCAGTAAAGCGCGTTTATTTTCAAGACGTTTGCTCATTTATTTCACCTATTTTTTACGGAAGCACCCGAGGATTGGGATATGTCGATATCGTATTTGCGCAATCATTGATCGCTTTTAGGTCGGACGCAACTGGTTTTTGGCCAAACTCATTGCGGCTTTCACAATGTCCGCGATTGAGATGTCAAAGCGTTCATAAAGGATTTCAGCGGGTGTCAGTTCGCCAAACCTCTGCATACCGATGAAGTAATCAGTTGGGCGCAGATATATGCATTGGTAATATTTATGGCGCTTTCTTCAACCATATTTTTTGCGACACGCCCTGATATTTGGGTCTATGTTGGGGCGGCATTGGTGGTGGGATCGGGCCTGATCATATGGTGGCGCGAAAAACAAAATAATCCACAGGACACATAGAAGGATACCCAAGATGAATTCATATGACTTTGACGATCAGGTTGCCGTTATCACAGGGGGGGCACAGGGCATTGGGTATGCGGTTGCCAAGCGGATGATTGAAAATGGTGCCAAGGTTATGATTTGGGATTTCGACACGGATCTGGCTCAAGCCAGCGCGTCCGCACTGGGGTCAACTGCGCTTCATTGCGATGTCAGCGATTGGGACAGTGTTCAGGCCGCAGCGCAACAGACGGAAAATCAATTGGGGCGCATTGATATTTTGGTGAACTCTGCCGGTGTGGCGGGGGCCAATGCCGTGGTCGAGGAGTATCAGATCGAGGAATGGAACAAAATCATGTCCGTCAATTTAAACGGAACCTTTCACACAAATCGTGCGGTGATTGCAGGCATGAAACACCGCGGATATGGACGGATTGTGAACATTGCATCGATTGCAGGAAAAGAGGGTAATCCAAACGCCAGCGCCTATTCTGCATCCAAGGCGGGGGTGATTGCGTTGACAAAATCATTGGGCAAAGAGGCGGCAGATTTCAATATCGGTGTGAATTGCGTCACACCCGCCGCGGCCCGCACGGCGATCTTTGATCAGATGTCAGAGGAGCACATCAACTACATGCTGTCAAAAATACCGCGTAACCGATTTGTGGACGTGGTCGAGGTTGCCAACATGATCTGTTGGATCGCAAGTGCCGAAAACGCATTCACAACTGGGGCGGTGTTTGATCTGTCAGGTGGACGCGCAACATACTAGGGAAAGGGAGGCTCTTATGAACAACATCAGTATTATCGGACTGGGGGATATGGGCAGTGGTCTGGCCAAAAACCTGATGGCAAATGGATTTTCCGTCTTTGGTTTGGATCTAAAGCCAGAACGACAGGCGGCATTCACCGATATGGGCGGCACCTTGGTGGAGGATACCGCTGAACTGGGGCGTCGGGTTGATGCGGCCTTTATCATGGTGATGAACTGGGATCAGGCGAAATCAGCGATCTTGGGCTCTGATGGTTTGGTCGAAAACATGGAGCAGGGTGGTGTTGTGATCCAGAGCGCGACAATCAAACCGCATGAGGCCGTTGAAATTGGCGCGGCCATGCAGGGCAGTGGTATTGATTTGACCGATACGCACGTATCAGGCGGGTTTCCGGGGGCGCAGGGCGGCACGCTGACGATGATGGCAGCTGCCACTGATGATGTCATGGCGCGCGCCCGTCCTGTGTTAGAGGCGGTCACGGCTTCCATCCACCACGTGGGAACCAAGGCAGGGGATGAGCAACGAAAATTGCCCAGGTGATGCGTTGCATCAAAAACATATGGATGCGCTGAAACGTGTGGTTGATATGGCCCATGTGGTGGGATCGCCATTGGTTCGGATTATGACCCAGAAAAAGGAACAAATCCTGTGGGGTCATAATGGGGCGGAGCAATGGAAGTTGCCAAGGGTGCCTGGGATACAATGCCCCCCATGATCGCCCCCGCCGTGGATTTCGCGCGTCAGGCGGGCGTGACCTTGGTTGTGGAAGCGGGCAATGGGACCATGGTGAATTCCAATTACACCGCCCGTAAACTGATTGATGAGCTGGGCGCCAAAGATACGTTAAAGGTGTTGTGGGACCCCGCCAACAATTGTTGGTGTCATGAATTGGCTTACCCTGACGGCTATGACATGGTGCGTGACGGATATCTTGGACATATTCATATCAAGGACGTATTGGTGGACACACCCCGCGCCACATTAACGGTCAAGAAGATGGGAGAGGGTCAATTGGCACCACTATTTGCGCCCCTTGCCAATGCGCTGCGACGGGATAGCTATGACGGAGTGATTTCCTTTGAAAGTGTGTATCACGCTGGAAACGGTAATTTTGAGGATGGATTTTGACAATCCATCGGTCTGTTCAAAGATTTGTTTGGAGATAACCTAGAATGAGCGACAAAGATGTGATTGGATTTATTGGTGTTGGGTATATGGGGCATGGGATGGCCCATAACATCATGAAGGGTGGCTACCCGCTTGTTATCAAGGGAAATAAAAACCGTGTACCCGTTGATGATCTGGTAAATTCTGGCGCGCGCGAGGCGCAGGATTTGGCAGATTTGGTTGCGCAATGTGACGTCATTCACATGTGCCTGTCCAATTCCCCCCAAGTGGAAAACATCATTTTCGGCGCAGGCGGTATTTTGGAAAACGCCAAAGAGGGCTTGATCGTGATTGATTGCACCACGGCTGATCCAACATCAACCACGGGCATTGCCGATGCCATGGCAGAAAAGGGGATGCATTTCGTCGATGCCCCATTGGGCCGTACCCCTAAAGAGGCCGCAGAAGGCACATTGGACGCGATGATCGGGGCCAGTGATGCATTGTTTGAACGGATCAAACCGATTGTTGAATGCTGGTCTGGAAATATCATTCATGTAGGTCATGTTGGCGCGGGGCATAAGATGAAATTGATCATGAATTTCATCGCGATGAGCTATGCATCCCTATATTCTGAGGCGACAGTTTTGGCTGCGAAATCAGGGCTTTCACCGCAAAAGGTGAATGAGGTGATCGGATCAAGCCGTTTGTCAAACGGGTTTTTTGAAACATTCATGAAATATCTGGTGGATGGTGATTCAAATGCGCATAAGTTTTCGTTGGAAAACGGGGCCAAAGATATCGGCTACGTCGCCAATATGGCCCATGATGCGCAGATGATGAACCCCATGGGGGCAACGGCGAAAAACTACTTCACCCATGCGATTGCAACGGGTAAAGGGGGCAATTATGTACCCACATTGGTCGATATGATCGGTGCGATGAATGGCATCAATATTCAGGACGAAGTCGAAAAGGGGCGCTGAAGCCCCTTTATCCCGCGCGCCCTTGGGCAAATGCCGCGGCCAAAAAGACAACCATCAACATTGAAAGCGCCATCAAAATATTGATGGTATGTTGCGTGCGTTGACTTAGATTTAATTCATGTAGCAGGGTGCCCGCATACAGCCACCCAAGATGCAATGGTATCCAAATAATATTTGTAATCAATATTTTAAGGGTGATTTCTAATGTCAAATTATCGGGCATATACCCAAATCCAGTGATCAGGGATGTGTTCACAACATAGGCTTTGGGATTGATCGCCTGTAACAAAACACCACCCATGATGCCTGGCGGTGATTTCGCCTCGATAAAGGCGATTTTGGCGCCTGCAAATGCGATCCGCGCCGCCAAGTAAATCAAATAACCCATTGATACGGTTAAAAGAACGATCCGCAGGGTTGGCATCGATAAAATGACCGCGGCAAATCCTGTGATCACGGCCAACATGACCATGTTCGTTCCTAAAAACAGCCCGAAAACATACCGCAACGACGGTTTGAACCCATAGGCCGCCCCAAACCCAGCCGTTGTCAAAACACCTGGCCCGGGTGTGATGATCAAAAACAAAACAGCAAGTGCGAAGACGATCATCGATTAAATACCCTTATAGCAAAGTGGTTAATTGACTGACCCAAGTATTGAAAACTAAGTCCGCTTTATCAAGGGGTTGTTCAGATGAAGGGTCCCAATATTTTCCCAAAAATATTTCTTTCTTCCCCTTTAATTCTGCGTTTGCCCTTCTAACTCCCAATCACCAAATAAGGAGAAGATGAATGGCTGAATGTGGATGCGGGCGCAGCCCGACAGGTAAATGCGTAGGTTGGCACGGCTTAAGCGAACAGCAACAGAAGCATTCGAACATTGCTTTCCTCGTGATGATGACGCGCCACCACTCGATCCAAAGACAATATCACAGCAAGACCAGCGAAGGATGGGAACTGCTTTGATCACTGCTGGCTTTGAGAGAAACGGCAAATTCACGTCAGGAACACGACGCAATCAAACGCGTTTCACTCGTGCGCATGAGGTCGATTTTGACTGTGGATTTTGACATTAGCTTTTTGCGCCTGTGCGTATCACTTTTCCACGTAACTGTAGGTGTAGTGATAACCTATTGATAAGTATATATAATAATACGACTAATGTCATAGTTTATATGGCAGGCGCGGATATTAGACACGTAGAAGAGTTTAATCAAAAACTGATGCGCACATGCGCATCACCACTTGTCTCCAACTTCTGGATACTGCCTAAGTATTTCGTCTGAACCTCGATAAGCTGTTACGAACTGGTGCATCTCACTTATTAAAGAATTTACGACCTTACCTTCCAATTCAAAAGCATCAAGTTGTCGGTAAACATCTTCTTCGCTCTCTGCTATCCAATGACAATAGAAAAAATCATCATTTCCCAACCAAGTTTGCATGCATTGGGCATATTCTCCAGCTGCTTGAACTGCCCACTGATACTCTGATAACCGTTCTTCTTTTGGCACTCGTTTTTCTGGGGGTGTGCAGTATTTTGCGCGAGCTTCATCGGAAACGAACGTGTGAACTACCATAAAATGACGTGAAAATTTTTCTTCGATCATAACTGTACTCCAATCTCTGTTCAACGATAACAGGTTGGGTCCTTCTGGCAAGTCTATGCTTTGTGGGTAGTTCGCACGGCAAAGTCTTCCTAGTCACAGAAAATCTACAAGGGGGTGTAGATCAAAATTGCACGCATACCCGTATGCCTTTAAAGCATTTTATGATAATCTTAACAGAATGTTATCAAACAAAGTTGATCAGATATTAACATGAATTTCGTTAGTTCAGATTTGGCCCGATATGCCGCTTATCCAGACACAATTAGCTTTCAAGTTGATTGTCGAAGATACAGCTGGCCACTGCGTCCAGTTAAACGCATTCAGGGTCGAAATTTATACGCATTCCCAGAAGCCGTACTGGCACATGTGATTTCGGTTCTGCGTCATATGGGAATATCTGCATCATCGGTTGCTGAAATACTTGATAGGCTAGATCAGATCGCATTTAAGCAGGCGTTGGATGGATTTGAGGCCAATTTGGTCGAAGAAGTCATCCTTACTCTTCCAATTAGCAGATATTCTGAATCAGACGATGAATGCGATTTAGAAACCGTCCACACTTCCATTGTGTCCGCACATGAAACGCTGGATGAAATAGACGCATTGTACATTCGGCTAACTGACATTTCTCGGGGAATAAAGGAGGGACATATCTGAGGCAGAACAAATTAAATTTGTTTAGTTTGCATAAATCTCGTCTGGATGTTTAATCTATCCGGTAAATGTTATTGGGAGACTTCATGGGCATTGCGCGAATAAGAATGATTGATTTCTTCAATGCGGAGGATTCACAAGCATTTGAAGAAGAATATGTTAAGGTTGCCGGGTCTTTATTGCCGTTGGCTACAAACCTCATAATGACAAGAACAAGTGATGAGAGCCTGCTGCACATTGCAATTTACAACACTGAGCATGACGCAGATGCATCACTCGCCCCAATTCAAAAATTCATGTCAGAGCATCAAAAACTGTTTAAAGATACGATGTATTTACACGGACCAGTTTCGTTAAATCATATGAAATAGGACAGAAGTTTAACATGCCTTATGCTCGTATTAACATGGCAGAGTTCAAAACTCGCGATGAAATGATAAAAACTCTCGCAGTATTAAAAAATGATATAAAGTCTGTTTTTCCAGAGATAGGAGCATTTACTGCGATTGAAACAGGTGAAACTTCAATCCTAACTATTTCCGTTTATGACGATGAGGCTGCCGCGGAGCGAGCCCTAGAACAGCGTGATAAACATCACAAAGATAAAGAGCTGTCAGACATATTCTCGCATGAGGGAATTGTAGAGTGCATGTATATTGATAATGAAAAGCTGGCCCTCTGGGCGGAAACCAAAACATAAGTCGGAACTCGTTTACTCTTACATTTGTAATTGCGTTGAAGGCCTTCGATGAGTTTAGACATTTGAGTATTCATGTATCATTATGATCGTGATCAGTGTGTCTCGTAGTTGAAGGAAAAATAGAATGTATGTGAGAGTGAACATGGTAGAATTTAATTCTCATGAAGGGATGCATGAGGCGCTGACTATCTGGCGAAAGAATGCTGCTCAATGGATGACA
>Ga0181599_1004296_pt1 | contig 11506 bp, 31 predicted proteins | sample 041ome_3_FD_148658 | JGI IMG/M metagenome (GOLD analysis project Ga0181599, IMG submission 148658) | Coastal salt marsh microbial communities from the Groves Creek Marsh, Skidaway Island, Georgia - 041405US metaG (spades assembly) | ecosystem: Environmental > Aquatic > Marine > Intertidal zone >...
TGGCGTTGGACTACTTCTTTGCAGGGTGTGTTGACATTCTTGGAGCAACGTCTGCCACATGATGCACAGTCTGAGATCAGGGAATATGCTGGGGCAGTTCTAGATCTTTCTAAAGAAAAATTCCCAGTAACTTTTGAGTCATATCTTAAATTAGACTCATAAACGTATGTATAATAGATTTATTCAACTCAAGAAAAGGAGACGACATGACAACTGTTTATACCAAAGATAATTGTGTACAGTGTGATATGACTAAAAGACTTATGGACAAAATTGGGGTGGAATATCAAACAGTTGATATTATCGCTAATCCTGAAGAACTAGATAAGCTTATTGCTATGGGATACAGGGCTGCACCTGTCGTTATGACAACAGATGGTGAGTCTTGGGCAGGTTTCCAGCCAGATAAGATTAATTCTTTAGCTGCTTAGTTCTGCGTCTATTTCAAATATTCCAGCGATGTGGAAGGCATCCTCAATGGCAAGTGTCACTGGAACGTTGTATTCAAATGGAACCTGTCTTCCATTTGAAGCAACACTCAGAAGCGTTAATACGTCAGAGCCAGCTTCGACGTGGCCAAGGATTGAGTATTCGTCTCCACCAGAATCATCGTGTAGACAACCATCACTAAATAGATAGTTGTTTTTTGCAACAAATGGTAGTTTTACAAAGTATTGGCCTGAGCCAAAATCAGTAATGTTGTCCATGTCAACATCAATTGCAAAATGACATAGACCATCAATTAGAGTCCAATGACCACTAAATAGTGGATCGCCAGTGAAGGTAGGCTGATCTCCATCAGTTCCACCTTCTACTGTCCATGTTCCTAGATCAGTAGAGCCATAGCTACGGATTGCTGGGTGAGTAAATCTAGCCATTAGTATCCCTGCTCAAGATTAATTTGAAGCACTGCTGCATCCATGTCAGCATTTTCTGCGATTAGGTATAGGTCATCGCTTCCAGAAAGCTCAAAAGAAATGGCGTGGCTTGGCATAAGTCTATATCCATAGCTTGATGCTGTTACGCCTTCGCCACCAACGTAAATGTATCCATCTAAGTTAACGTTTTGGATGGTAATATCCATGCCAGAGTGTGTACCATTGGGGGTAATTCTGGTAGCGGTAGAGTCAGATAAGGTATAAATATTGTGAGTAGTCATACTAATATTGTAGCATGATATAATAATTTTATACTTTAGGAGGAGTTATGAAACTACAAAACCCTGCCCCTGGAATCGCTAAAAGAAGCGGATTTGGGCCAAGAAGAGATCCAATTAGTGGTGCTTTAGGCACTATGCACAGAGGTATTGACTACGGTGGAACATTTGATGTTCTTTCTGCTGGTGATGGCGTTGTCGTACACGTTGCAAAAGAATGGAATAGTCTAAGTGCAGCTGCTAAACGTAGACAGTCTGGCGGTAACGTTGTAATCATTCAACACGCATCTAATCTTTATACTGCTTATTACCACGGCAAAACAAGGACACATCTTAATGTCGGAGATCGTGTCAAAGCTGGAGATAAAATCTACACTAGCGGAAGCACAGGAAAGTCAACAGGACCACACCTACATTTTGAAACCAGAACATCAAAGTCTTATGGTTGGAAAGATCCAGAGATCTACTTGACTGGTGCTTCTGTTACACCACTTACACCAACTGGAATTAAGGTTGATGGTAGGCTTGGTCGCAATACCTGGAAAGCTTGGCAGATTGTTCTCAAAGAAAAGTATGGCTACGTTGGTCGTGTTGATGGCAGACCAGGTGTTATGACTTGGATGTCTGTCCAAAGATCTGCTAAAGAGCACTATAATGGCAGAATTGATGGTGCACCTGGCCCTCTAACATACAAAGCTGTTCAGTCTAAGCTTAAGGCTCTAGGCTTTTACACTGGTAGAATAGACGGGGTTTTCGGCAAGGGATCAATCAGTGCCCTTCAAGCTTGTTTGAATGCAGGTAAATACTAATGTGGGCAAATGTCATAGCAGCATTATCTAATTCTATGCAAGCTAGATCACATAGAAGAAAGATTCAAAGAAGTGCAGACGATGAAGCACTAGCAACTGGCCCAAGCTGGAGATACCGACGTAGACTCATTCACGGTGCTTACATCCTTGGTTTTGGAATGGTTCTATTTGGTGCTTTTACCGTTCTCATGGATAGCCAAATTGGTGTTGAAATGATTATTGGTGGGGTAGCTCTAGTGTCAATCATCGTAACAGCTTATACTACATCAGCAACATATGAAGATGTAAGACTATGGAATGAAGATAAGAGAATTCGATTCGGTGAATATGAAGAAGAACATTCTGAAGGTGCTGACGGATAAACTTGCATTCTAATTGAAAATGCTGTAACATTAATATGTAGTCAAATGAAAGGAATACATATATATGATTACTATTCAGTTCTGGGCATCAGCCCTTGAGACGGCAGTCAAAGCAGCTGCAGCAGCAGCTCTTGCTATTATCGGTAGTGACCAGCTCATTACTGCTTCGGCAATTGATTGGACACAGGTAGGTGGCGTAGCCCTTCTTGCTGGTATCGTTTCTATTCTAACTTCTATTGTTGTACCAACTCCAGAGGTTAGAGCAGCCAAGCGTGAAGCAGCTAGTCTAGAAGCTCAGCGAGCAGCTCAGGCAGCTAAGAAGTCAGCTCCAAAGGGGTCGGCAAGATCTCCTCGTAAGAAGGCATAACGTTTTGCCAACCTATGAATACGCCTGTGGGGTCTGTGGTAAATCTAATACTATTTTTAGATCTATCACAGACCCTGACGGGTCATACGAATGTGAAACTTGCAATGTGCCACTAAAGAGGGTATACTCTAATGTAGGAGTTACGTTTAATGGAAGTGGCTTCTATAAAACAGACAACAGAAAGGTATAACCTTGACGGTAGCAGAACAAACAAAGAAGTACGAATTGACCTTGCTAGATCGCTGTGACTCTTGTGGTGCACAGGCTTATGTTAAGGTTGAGGGGGTAACTGGAGAGCTAATGTTTTGTTCCCACCACTACTCCAAAATTGTGGATAGTGAGTCTGGTAAAGAAGCCATGGATAAGTTTGCATTTAAGACAGTAGACGAGAGAGAACGTCTTGGATTAAAGCATAGCATTTACAACTTTTAGGATTTTTGATGACTGATAAACCATCTGATGAAGAGATTGGCAGGGTTCTTGATGCATTAATCTTAAAGGGTCTTGTCCAAGTTAGTTCTATTGATCCAGAGACTGGAGAATTTCTTTATGAAGTTACTCCTGAGCTTGTTGAAGCAATGCCATGGGTCGGTGAGGAAACAGAAAAAATGTTTTTAGAATTAGTTGATGTTCTTTGGATTAAGGGATTTATTTCAATGAATAAGATGGAAGAAAATCCTGTTGTTCGTATTACTGAAAAAGCTCTTGATCCAGATGAGGTGAGCAAGCTAGCCTATGAGGAGCGAATGACTCTTTATTCTATTATGGAGGCTATGAGGCATAAGGGAGAATAGCTATTATGGAATATCTTGTTGGAGCCATAATTGCCATGGCAGCTACCTATGTGTCCAATATTTTTTTGTCTAAGAAAACAAAAGAAGAGCAGTTTGTTGTTCAGAGAACACAGAGCTATTTGTATAAGCTTTTGACTGGACTTAGTCTGGCGGAAGAGATCAAGCAAAGTAAGCCTAAGCAGTCTGATAAGTATTTAAATAGGGATCATATTAAAGTTATGATCTTAGAAGATAAAGCTTATTGGATTAAAGACAATCAGCTATATATTGCAGACATGGTAGATGGACAAATAGATGGAAATTCGTCTAGAGAAGTTGACACAATAGCCATGGATCATGTAGAATTAGAACATACTATGTTTGTAGTAGAAAAACTTACGGAGGATGACGATGATTATCGCAGTGCAGGGAAGTAATAAGTTTGATGACTATTCAATCTTTTTGAGTGCGATGGGGACAGCAATGTTCCGTATGGACCCAGAAGATAAGCAAATATTTTTGTACACTGCTGGACCACGTCGTGTTAATGAGATGGCACTTGAGTTTGCCAACGTGTCAGAACGTAGTCTTCGTAGCAGGGGCATTAGGATTCAGGTTCGTAAAGTTCCTCAAAGTTGGATTAGGGATTATTTGTATGAGCTTGACTACTTTGCATACTTTGCAGTAGAAAGGGAAGTGCTACCAACTATAGTTAACTCTGCCAAGTCTAGGGACGTTACGGTAGAAGTTTATAGGTATCGCAATGCCTCTTAGCAAAAGCGAAAGTTCTTTTCTCTCTGTAGCTAGGTATATGGCTGTGAAGTCAAGATCTAGACAGAAGCACGGAGCAGTTGTGGTAAAGTCTGGAAGAGTTTTAGGGATGGGGTACAACAAAGATAAGAATCATCCTATGCAGGTTTCTCCTGAGCATATTAAGACACATTGTTCAAGACATGCTGAGGTGGAAGCAATAAGGGATGCAGGGTTCGCTGTGAGTGGAGCTATCTTGTATGTTGCGAGAGTCAACAGGCAGGGTAAAGATCGTAATAGTAAACCTTGTGTCTACTGTCAAGCAGTAATAGAATCAACAAACATTAAAAGGGTAATCTACACAGAAGGTGAAAATAATGTTAATTTCCTCTCTTAAGAAAATGGAAGAAATTGTAAATAAAAATAGGGAGCTTAAGTGGGACGGTTGGGATGTAATTCACTTCTATCCTTCTGAAAAAGCTCGCACATCTAAATTTGGTGCTCGTGTCAATGGGAAGTGGTGCATGGTAAAACGCTTCCCAATCACCGAAAAAGGGTGGGATATTGCCAACAAGCTTGTGAGGTAATATGGATAAGCATTCATGGAAAGAAGATGCCTCATGCCGAGGATATGATACTAATTTCTTTTTTGATCAGTACGAAGAAAACGAGCAGCTACGTCCAGCAATTGACAAGCTGTGTTCTGAGTGCCCAGTGCGTAAAGAATGTTTTGCACTTGGAGTGTCTGGAAAAGAATGGGGTGTCTGGGGTGGCATCTATTTAGAGAATGGGTCTATCTCTAAAGAATTCAATAATCATAGATCTAAAAAAGACTGGGAAAACACCTGGCGTACTATAGCAATGGATAAATAATATGTATACAGAACAAATGTCTAGAGCATTCCATTCTTTGGCACACTTTTGTCCAAAGGGTTTTGCTCTGCAATTAATTGATAATGATAATTTTATTACAGTAAAAGCTAGTGACAAACAATTCATGAAGCTACTTGACGAAGACAAGCGTCGTGCTGTAGAATATATGGTAAGGGTTAAGAAAGCCCTTGAAGATAATGGAGCTATCGTACTACTTGTACGAGAGGGTGGAGAAGAGCAGTAATGCAAACATTTTTACCATACAAAGATTATGAGCGTGTAGCAGAAGTATTGGATAGCAAAAGGCTAAACAAGCAGATACTGGAATGCTACCAGGTTCTTAATGTGCTTTCTAATCCGTCTCCTACTGCTGGTTGGCGTAATCATCCAGCAGTTAAGATGTGGCGTGGACATGAGTTTGGTCTATACAACTATGTTCAGGTTATGATTATTGAGGCAGATCAGAGGGGTATCAAGACTGACAAGAACTCAGAAAACATCTATAATCTACGTCACAAGTATGGCAGTCTGTGGGGTATGGGTAATCCATCTTGGATGTCAAACAAGAAGATTATGAAGCGTGTAACTACTACACATAAAGCTAATCTATTTAAGAAAGAGCCAGAGTCGTACCCACAGTTCATCAAAGCATTGCAAAGTAAGAACAACAAGCCATGCTGTGACCGCTGCCAGTACTTCTGGGTAACACACGTGGAGGACATCAATGTCTAATATTGTAGAAATGATTGTATCAATTCTTTTTATTGTTTTATTTTTTGTAGTTTCGACTGCCTATATTTTTTCAAGATTGAGGTATCGTAAACTTGCTGCTCAGTTACATCAGGCTGAGATCGATAGAGAACACTTTAAAGTAAAACTAACAGAGCAAGTATCTATGAAGAATAACAAGAAGCTAGAAAACACTGATGGGTTTATTAAGTTTATTTCTACTTCTCGTGATGCAGCCTTTAAGTATATTGAAGACGTTCAGGCTGCTATTGCTGAATATGACGAATCTGTTGGAGAAATGGTAGAATATTATAATAAGACTGGTAAATTGCCAGGAAACAAGCCTTCAGAAATTATGAAAAAGTTTGCTGATGCACATAATAAATTGATGAAAGAATTGCCAAAGGATAATGTTTAGTTATAAAGCAATTGTAGAAAAGGCAGTTGATGGAGATACTCTAGATCTTTCTATTGATCTTGGTTTTAATATTTGGCATCGTCTAAGAGTGCGTATGATTGGTGTTGACACTCCAGAGAAGTGGTTTCCATACGGCAAGGTAGTTAAAGAGTATGTAACCAAGTTGCTAGTAGGCAAAACGATTATAATTGATACAGAAAAACCAGATAAGTATGGAAGATATCTCGTTGAGGTCAGACTGTCTGGCTTTAGGGATACGTTTAACCAGCATCTAATCGACCAGGGCATGGCTAAAGCATATGGTGGTGCATCAAGAACTGGATTGTGGACAAGTGAAGAGCTTGATCAAACAACACACTGGCTTCTAGAAGCCATGAATAATCAACCAGAATAGTGTATACTTTTATTGTATGAAGGAGGATATATGAATCCATGGATAATTCTTGAGTGGGTGGCATCGGTTGGGCTGTCGGTAGTTTTGACGGTAGCAGTTATCTTCGGTGTCGCCATTGGAATTAGATATCTTGTTAACATTACATCTGGTAGATTCTGGGTAAAAAAGAAAACAAGAGCAACTACAACTAAAAAGTAGTATAATATAAGTGATCCCCTACAGGATCTTAGGATGGATTAGTTACCCATTTTTTACCGTGGCCTCGTGTTGCAATTTCCCTGTAGGGGGTCTTTATTATTGTGATAGAATATTAGTATGCCATATCACGTTGGAGAAAAAGGATCGTACGGTTGCAGCGGTTATCCTGCCGTTAAAGATGATGGAACCGTAATGGGGTGTCACCCAACCAGAGAAGCAGCTTCTGCTCAAATCTATGCTATCAATCAGTCTGAGGGTAACATAGGAGATAAAACTGAAATGGGTATTAAAGACCCAGAGAAGTGGCCAGTATCAAAAGCTGGCGACATGATAGAAGAGGGCAATTACGTAATGGGCATCACCAGCGAGGGTGTTGTGCATGGCCGTGTTGAACACATCATGTGGGAGGGTGGAACACTTGGTGAAGCTGGCTCAGAGTATTCTCTAGAATCAATGCCACCAGAGAATCCAGCAATGTCTGTAAGAATCTTTAAACAAGAAGATGAAGGCTACTGGAAAGAGACGGCATACAGTATTGGAATGATGTACAAGGATGCTGTCAAGCTAGATGAGCTAGATGGTCACACTATGGATGGTGAAGACTATGACATGATCATGATGGCCAAGGCTGAAACATACTCCCCTAATGCTGGCATGAAGGCAGCAGCTCGTCGTGCATTGCGATGGAAGGAAGAGGGTAAGGCTACTGGTGCTGGAACTCCTGTTGGCTGGGGTAGAGCCACAGACATCGTAGCAGGTCGCTCAATGTCTCTAAGTGTTGTTAGAAGAATGTACTCTTTCTTCTCACGTCATGAAGTAGATAAGAAGGGTAAAGACTTTTATAATACAAGCAATCCATCTAATGGTCGTATCATGTGGGATGCTTGGGGTGGTGACGCAGGATTCTCCTGGTCACGTGCTATCGTGAACAGAATGAAAGATAAGGCTTTGTTTGCTGACTTCGGTAAAGACTACACTAAGTCATCAAGCTTGGGCGAAGTCTTCAAGGCAGACTCTGTTCGTGTCGGTCAGACGGTTTCTTGGAATTCTTCTGGTGGAAGAGCAAGCGGTAAGGTTAAAAGAATTATTACTAGCGGATCATACAATGTGCCAGGAACTAGTGTAACGATTAATGCTAGTGAAGAAGATCCAGCTGTAGTGATTGAACTTGAGTCTGGGCAGCTCGTAGCACACCGTAGAAGCACCCTGAGAGCCTCCTAGAGACTTTAATCAATTCTAGAGGTATATAAGTATACCCCTAATTTGCATTTAGCATTTTTTTTATACATATGGTAATATTTTTTTATGGACTTTGTTTACATCTGCAGACCAGGCAATAACCCAGAGCTTAAGTATTCTTTGAGATCGATCTATTTGAACACTGATGTTAATAGTGTTTGGGTTGTCGGTGGTAAGCCAGATTGGTATAAGGGTAACTTTTTGCCTGTTATGCAACAGAAAACTAAGTATGAGAATGCTCAGAATAATCTGAGGGCAGCCATCAATAGCAACAAAATACCAAATAAGTTTATTTTAATGAATGATGACTTCTATATCACTAGAAGACTAAACTCTATGCCTGTCTATCATGGTGGGTATCTTTTAGATAAGATTAATAAATTTAACAAATATAGGCCAGGACTGTATGCTAATAAGCTTGAGGAAACGTTTAGGATTTTGAAAAGGAATGGTGTCCAAAATCCTCTAGACTATGCTATTCACGTACCTATGACTGTTCATAAAGAAAATCTTAGTTTTGCTGTTGAGCTTGGTGGATCTATTAGAACTATTTATGGAAATATGAATAGGGTTGGTGGCACTAGGCTTCCAGTAGACGATGTAAAGGTTCATTTAACCACGGTAAGGTATCCAGCAAAATTTGATTATAAAACAAATGAATTTAATCTTCCCTTTTTGTCTACTTCAGATCAAACATTCAGGCAAGTGTATCGTGGATATCTTAATACTGCTTTTAGTCAGCCAAGTCCACTAGAGCATTTTTAGGATTCTCTTGATCTATGCCAAGTCCTAAGCCTGTGGCAATTAGAACAGACAAGTTCACACTTAGACATTTCTATTTTAATAGTTTTAATGCTTGCTTCTGAGTTTGCTAGTCTTGCTATTGTTTGTTTCTTATCACCTAAATGGTCAAAGTCCATTTGGGAATAGTGATATTTAAGCCCACAGTCAACACACGGTTTAGACTCTTTGATCTGTCTAACGTAATCTCTGTTACGATCTCTGATCTTTTGTCTTGCGTCTGTGGGCTTTTTCATTAATTATTAAACCACTCTTGATCGATGACGTTATTTTCTAACTGTGCATAATTCATTAGTTCTTCTACCACAGAATTAAAATCTGGTGCAGTTACTTCTGACACACTTTCATCGTTATACAAGAGTTCGCCATGCCAGTAGGTAACTCCGTCACCCTCTGACATCTTCCTTACAACTACGGTAAGTTCTCCTTCAATCATTTAAAGCCTTTCTATTGAGTTGCAAACACAACTAATAATAGTATACACAATATTATTATTTTTGTGGTCGTTTGATGAAGTTGTACCATGCTATCCAAGCATAGATTGCACCCTCTACATACTCTAGGTCACTCTCATCAGCAGCTTCAAAAGACCAATCCCCAGCCTGGTACACTGCATTAACTGTTCCATCTTCAAGATCCCATGAATCACGGAACTCAACTTCTGGTAATTTAGATTTATCAAATTTAAACATTTGATCCCCTTTCTTTATATAAAGAGTAACAGACTAATTCTGTATAGTCAAATAGGTTGACAACAAGATGATTTAGGTGTACTATTGATATATGAGTATAGCAAGTTATGACGAGGGTAACGAGTGGATAGCAAAGCTAGAAGCTGAAGCTATGGCACTTACCATAGATATTATGGCACTAGAACAAAAAGATCTTATTAGTGATTATGGTCTTAATGCTTTGCGTTTTGCATTGCAGCAGACACATAATGCTATTGAAGAGATAGGACTAGAACTTATGATGTTTGAGGGAGGGGAATTTGAGTAGTCTTGGACCTGCACAATATTGCCGTCATTGTGGAGCTGGTATTTATAAAGACAGCAATCTTGTAGAGAAGAAACGTTATAGTAAAAAGTATGACAAGCCTATCCCAGTGTTTTTTCACGAGGCATGTGCAAAGCTTTATCGTAAAGAATTGTTTAAAAAGATAGTCACAGGAGGTGCATGGTGAGCTATTGTAGAATAACTGAGGGTGATGTATACTTGTACCTTGATGTTTCTGGGTATTTGCATTGTCAGGGATGCAGTATGGCAGATAAAGATTTTACTTCTTTTCATGCCTATTCTACTGTTGATATGATTTTGCATCTTAAGGAACATGAGGCTGCTGGAAACTATATTCCCTCACATGTTTATGATGATCTTATTATGGATCATAAAGAAAACATGCAGTTTATTAGAGAGAAGTCGTTTGAGGATATGAAAAGGATTGTGAGTGAACATGGGCTGTCCTAATTGTGGAGATACTAAAATTTTTGGACGTATGGGTGAATGGTGGTGCAGTAATGGAGACTGTGCGGTAACGTGGACAAACGATGAAGTGGATTAACAGGATGATTCGTAAGCCATACAAAGAGTTATGGTTTATGGTTTTTGGTTTTGACGAGTATAAGAGTGGCCTCTTGTATCGTTATGAACGTGCACAGGCAAGGCTAGAGGCTTTAGATACTACTGTGGATGTTTTGAGAAAGCGTGTAAATAAATTAGAAAAAGATTTGAAAGAAAGAGATAGGTTATATCAATGACTGATAGAATCCAAGAAGAGCTAGAGCGTGAGCGTAAACGTGTCGAGGTTATGAAAGCAGATCTTAATAAGTTTGCGGTAGAATTGAGTGCAACATCTCAGGTAGCTATTATTGCTGAGATTGCTAGAACGAATTTCCATATTAAGGATATGGAACAGGAACTTGAAGATATGACCTTCAAGAGTATAGTAAGTGACTATTTTAAGGATGACAATGGACGTAAATGAAATTATTGGTGAACTTGAGCTAGAGATTATGTTGGCTCAAAAGGGTGGTAAGGCTGAGTTGATTCCTGGCCTTGAACGTGCTATCAAACTAATTAGTGAGTTGTAAGTTCGACGGCAGAAAGCTCGGCGGTAAATAAGAGATGACAAACCATTCTATAGACAACTGTAATTGCTGGTTGTACACATATCTAGCTTTGTCTAATACGACATGCAAGGAATGTCTAAATAGTGGTTGTTTGTGTTTGACAAATGAGTCTTGAGGGGTTATACTTTTATTATGAAGACGAAGAAACTTTTTAAGAAAATTGAACAGCACATTCAGCGTCGTGTGGATAAGGCTTACGATGAGGGCTATAGTGATGGGTTTGATTCTGCTGCTTTGGATGTTGATCTTGCTCATCGTAATGGTGTGGAGAATGAACGTACACGTGTGATTGGCTTGTTTAACATGTTGTCTGAGCAGGAGCTTGTGAATGGTTCGGGTACGAAAGCTAAACTGTATCGTGCTGCCGCTGATTTGGTTGCTGTTGCTAATGATCTTGAGAAGATTGATTGGTCTGAGGAGGGCATTAATGCTTACCTTCAGGAAGAGTTAGAAAAGGATGGTTTTTGATGAGTGAAAAGGATTTGCCAGCCAAGCTGGTGGATGGTGA
>Ga0181599_1004328_pt1 | contig 11444 bp, 5 predicted proteins | sample 041ome_3_FD_148658 | JGI IMG/M metagenome (GOLD analysis project Ga0181599, IMG submission 148658) | Coastal salt marsh microbial communities from the Groves Creek Marsh, Skidaway Island, Georgia - 041405US metaG (spades assembly) | ecosystem: Environmental > Aquatic > Marine > Intertidal zone >...
CGCGCAGATACTACGTGTGAAGATACGTTTTGGAGAATTGGAGAAACTCGATGAGAGTCTTGACTTTTTTCCAATTCGCGGCGAAGAAGAAGAAGAGAGAAGAGAGAGCGCTCTCTCTCTCTCGTTCGCCGCGCGCAGAGAGAGAGAGAGATAATTACAGAGAGAAAAGATGCGTCGTCATCTTCCCGATCTCGTCCGCGATAACGCTTTTTGTCGTCGTCTTCATCTGTTCGGAAGAAGAGAATCTTCTTCGTATGCATCGTCGATGGTGATGAGAACGACGACATCGTCGCCGCTTTTCCGCGACGCCGCTGCTCTTTCGTCGCCGCGACAACAACGACAACAACAACAGCAACAGCAACGAGCGATGACGGCGACGCATTCTAACTCAGTTTCGTCGTCTTCTTCTCCCTCGAAGCAGCAACAACAGCTTCCCTCGCTTCGCCTTCGCATGAAACACTTCGCGAAAATCGTCCACCCGGACGTTCTCGGGCCGAGCGTTCCCTCGCGTTTTAAAGAGAACAATCAAAACTCTCTGGCGGAGTTGAACGGCGTGTTAGATTCCATCACGAAAGAGAAGAAGTTTCCAAAGACCGGGGTGAAGAAGCTAAAGTTTTATTACGTGACGCGCGAGAGGAAGAAGGGCAACGCGAAGAAGAACAAGGAAGAAGAAGAAGAAGAAGAAGAAGAAGAAGAGCTGGTCTTGCGCGAGGCGAAGTTTACGCTGAAAACGAACGGCGGGGACTGCAGGAACGTGCTGAAACAGAGTTTGCAGAGGTTGTTCGCGGAGGTTTTGGAGACGAGCGGGAGCGCGGGCGATGGCGGGAGCGGAAGGAGTTTTGAGAGCCGCGGCGGCGGCGGCGGCGGCGGCGGTAAGAAATTGGGGGACTTCACGTGGGAGGCGTCGGATTGGGCGAACGAAGGAACCGAGGAGCATCAAGAGAGGGAACGGTTTTACGAGGAGAGGGAAAGACAAACGGAGGAGTACGAGAGAATGGTCGCGCAGCGGGAAAGAGAGGAGAGGATAAATGCCAGCAGTAATAATAAGAGTAATGATAGAAGTAGCGATAGTCGAGCAACCTCTTCTTCGCGAGAGGCCGCGACGGATAAAGAAATGAAACGAGAACAGAGGCGATACGAAAAGTTGCAGGAAGATTTGAGAAATATGGACCCGTTGTTCGAAGGCATCGCGTTTGTCCCTTGGTTGCCAGATAACGAGGCTGGGAAAAGCAGAAAATTGAGCGTCGCGAAAGAGGTTGTTCCAAAGTTGCAAAAGAACGGTTGGAATTTGAAAAAAGAGAGCTTGAAAGAGGTGTGGAGAGGGCAGCGAGACCGATCGATTTTGTTAGAAGGTTTAGATGGAGCGAGCGCAGCGGCTATGCACGCGATATTAAGGCACTCGGAAATCGCGGAGAAGCAGTTAGGACCGCCGGTGATGAGTAGCGTGGATACGTTCGAGTGGTTCGATTGATGAATAATTTGTGCGTGTCTCTCTCTCTCTCTCTCCAAAATATTATGTTGTATTTATAACAATGAATGTATCTAATTAAATGTGTATATCAAAAAGTAAAGTCTGGATGCGAGTACAACAACAGATACGTTTCTCTTTCAAACTTTTCGGTTTCATTTATACGCGCGTTGCCGGATGTGCCCACGATGTCCATGTCGTGCGTTGTCCACGTTTCCTTGTGATGGATGCCGCCGCGTTCGAAAGCTTTTTTGTTCCGCACGTGGAGGACTGTTCGGCCTCCTTCTTCGTCTTCACCACAGTGCAAAAGAACTGAGTGTAAAGAATATACACCGTCCGATTTATCATTTTTCATGGATATTGTGGATGGACACGCCTCCGGCGGATGGGTATGTTTGGACGATTTCGGCAACGTCCCTATTGGGAGATTTTTAGGGCACGAGACGCGCCAACACACCTTGCGTCGCTCGTTGACAGTCGGATCGTCTTTCTTCTTCACCCACACGAAACGGTTTATGTGGATGAGGAGGTACCTTGGCAACTGCGTTAAATAACGCGTTTCTTCCGCGACATCCGCGCCGCACTTTGCGCATCTGTGCTCGATAACTTTCGTTCGAAAATACTCTTTGAGTTGCACCTCAAGCGGGTGGTGTCTCAAAGTGTTGTTCGCGCTATTTAAAGATGGCATATCGAGAGACAAGAGCATCATTGCTTCCTCGTAATAAGAAACATCTTTGCACGATGCGCACTTCGTGCGAACTTCGCATCGCATTTCAAAGTTTCGTCGAGCAGGGCATCGGGTTTGGAGAACCGAAAGGTGTTCGTCGCAGGCTTCGTCTTCTTCGTCTTCCTTTTCTTCCTCTTCTTTCGGTTTCCACAACGCCTCTTTTGCGGCCATCTCTTGCGCAATGATTTCACCAAAATTAAGCGGCGCTTTCAATTCTGCCTCGCTCTCATCCTCTGCCTTCTTGTTCTTCTCCGTCGTCTCTTTCTTGTTCTTCTTCTTCTTCGCGAGCAACTTACCTACTCTATGCGCTTCTGCCATCTCCTCCTCTAAAGTCTCCAACACGCCCAGTATAATCTCTTTCGCATCACCGTTATCCTCGACTCTCTTCCTCTTCATTTTCTCCCATCTCTCTCGAACTTTTCTCGCCATCGATCCTACCGCCCTCTCTTTCTCCTCGATCGGCGGCCCGACAACGCCCGCGGCCGCGGAATAGGTAGTCGAGAACGACGATGAGGACGCCAACAAAGCCTCGCGCGCAATCGGGAAGAACCTCTCGTCTTTCCATAAATACGCGTTGGCGATAATCTCCGGATCTTCCTTCACGTCTTTCGTGAACGCGTCGACGTGCTGCAGCATCGTCACGACTTGGATCCACGCCGAGATATTCAAATTTTCCTCCTCTTCTTCAATTTTTCCCTCTTTTTCTTCCTCCTCCTCCTTCTTCTTCTTCTTCTCGTCGTCTTTCTCGATGACTTTTGTCGAGTCCGCGCTGCTGCTGCTCTTCTCCTCCCACTTTCCAAACGCCATCGTCGCGTTTCTCCTCTTCTTCGGCGTCTTCAAATCGCCTCCTCTCTCTTTGCGTTTGTGCGCCTTCGCGCGGGCGGTGACGTTAACGAACGGGACTTTACCTCTGTTGTTGTCGTTACGCGTAACTTCTTCTCCTCCGTTCGTCTTCTTCGTCTTCTTCTCGACGCGAGACGGCGACATGATTGAAAATAAAAAAACTTTTCAAAACAGAGAGAGAGTGTGTTGGTGCATTCAACGCGCGCAATTCTGGAGCGAACGACGCGTTTCGCGTTTCGCGCGGTCGTCGACGCGCGTCGTTTCCGCGTTTCCGCGAGTTCTTTTTGGCGCGAATATTTTTTTTTTTCTTCTTCCTTTTATTCGAAAATTGGAAACTTTTCCTCAAAAAAAGAGAGAAAGATGCGCGTCCATCGTCCCTGGCGACGACTTTAACACGCACACACTCGTCGTCGTCGTCGTCGAACATGAAGAAGAAGAAGAGCAAAGGAGACCACGCGTTCCTCTCCGAGTGCACGATCACGACTTTTACTCGCGATGATGGCGGCCGCAACGCCGTCGCTGAACGACGCGAGAAGAAAAAGTTGCACTCGCGTAACGGTGGTGAGGCGAAGCGACAGCGCGCGAGTAGTAGTGATAGTGGTAGTACTCGCGACGACAACAACGGCGTGTTCGATACTTTTTTGCACATCAGCGAACAGGTCGCGGTCGTCGCGATCGTTTCTGCGGTGTTTGTTTTGGTGCACGCCAGGGCGGTGCGCGCGGAGGAAGTTTTGGTGTGGAGCGTTTTGAGCGCGATTGTTGGGATGTTTTGTACGAGAGTCGACGACGACGAAGACGGGAAGAAGACAAAGAGTAAAGATCGACGAATAACATTAATAACCGCTTTCCGACGGCGAGTGAGGCTCGGATTGAGCGTAGCGTTTGCCGTGGCGATATCTTCGCCGCTTTTCTTAACGATGACGGCGTCGGTGTCCGACGATACCGCCGTGGCGGTTTCCGGCATCCTCGCGTTTGTCCATCTCGCGACGCACGATTATCGCGCGGAGAGCACGAGTTTAGGCAACGCTTTAGAAGGTGTGAGTTTAGTGTCTGCAATTTTTAGTTCGAGTTTGATGGCGAGTCGATTGGAGACGGTTTTGGACGCGTTCGCGTGCGCGTTGTTGGCGGTCGGCGCGTTTACGATGTCCATGCCGTTGCGGAGGCAATTGCGAACGAAGACGCGCTTTTCGTTCGCGACGGCGTTTTCGGCACACGGTATCGCCGCGTGGATGCTCGAAATGATCAACCGTAACTTGATGATCGCGTATGGTATTACAATTGGACTCTTTTTAACGTTCACGCCGCTTTCATTCGCGTTCGCGAGACGGACGTTGAAGATGAAAATCGAAGGTCCGTGGGCGGAGGCGAAACCAGAGTTGGACCTCATGCGGTCCTCGGTGCGACGAGCCGGGGTGCCAATTTTTAGACACATTTTAGCTAACGCGCCGTCGAGAGGGAAGGGCGACAGATGACGAATACGCGCATATCCAAAGAGAGAGAGAGAGAGAGAGAGAGATGTGGGATGTTTTTGAGTAGATTTCGAGTAGTTTTCGTGTGTAGTAAATATCGCAAATATAAATATTGTGGTATTGTGTTCTCCTCTTATTTTTGAAATTCCGGAACGAAACGCTTTTTTTTCCCGCTAACAAAAAAAAATAAAGCAACACAAAAAGAAGAGTTCTCTCTCTGAGACTCGAGAGATGACGTTCGGATCTCACATCAACCGCGCGATGTGCGTGGACTACTCCTCGGCGTTTCTGTTCGTGTACGCGTCGGTGGTCGCCGTGCTCTTCAGACGGGGAGGATTTTTTGCGCGCGCGGAGGAGGTTTTTGCGCATGCGACGAATGCGACTTCTTCACCCTCTTTTTCCCCTTCGCTCTCGTCGTCGATGCGACGGCCGATGGCGACGCCTGCGAAGATTCCAGAAGCCGCCGCGAGCTTTCACGAGTTAAACCCGACGTACGAGGAGCGCTGTTTCGACACGGGAGGAGACCTTATACCTCCGTATTGTTGGTATTGCGATCCGACGCGTTGCGCAGAGACGAAAAATTACAAAAATCCAGATTTGGCGAATAAGGAATGGTGTCCGGATGACGCGTGTAACGGGTACAAAGACACAGAGAAGTGGAGAGGGCATGATTTTGGATGCGGACTCGAACGAAATTGGTGCTACGAAGGTCAGGGTTCGGAGACGATCCCACAGTGTCGACAAAAGTATAATCGCACGGAAATAAACTGTAACTGCGATCCAGAGAATCCAGTCCCGTGTCCTTCTTCGCCAGATGAACCGTCGCCGCCTCCATCGCCGTTACCGCCTCCGTCACCACCGCCCGTCTCGTCTTCGAATACGAACGACGACGTTGACGAAGAAGGCGAGGATAATTCGTTCATAAACGTGGAGGTGACAACAATAGACGACGACGAAAATAGTTTGTTTTCATCTCCGCCGTCGCCGCAGACGAACGACGACGCTTCTTCCGCAGACTCTGGATTTATGACGCCATCCAAACTTGGCGGGGCTGCCGTAGGTTTAATCGGTATTTTCTTTCTTGCGGCGTTTGTTGGATACCGGAACTACATTTGCGCAAAGCTCGTTCCAAGATGGTACAAGAACAACGCAAACGCAAACGCGACGACTTCAGACGAAGAGAACGTCCCTCCCCCTCCCGAGTGGGTTTCGAACAAGTCCACTTCCAAAAAGAACAAGTCGAAAAAGAAGAAGCGCGTGACGACGAAGACGATGTCAACATGAAAAGGAAAGTGTTGTGTGTGTACGTACGACTGTAATGTGCGTGATTTTATTATTTGTATGAAAATCAATTAAAATCTTGTGTGATGTTGTTCTCGTCGTTTGTGTGTGAGGCGTGTGCGAGAGAAAAGAGGCGCGAAACACCGCTTCTGCAAAATTGGTCGGTTAATCACTCTCCTCTCTCCTTTCACACACTCCGCGTTTATTTTTGTTTTGCTACTATTGTTTGCTATGTGTGTCCTTTTTTATTCTTCTTTTTCTTTATTTTCTGTGTTTTGATGTAGTTGTTTTCGTTGTTTGTGATCGTCGTCATCAATCTAATCTGTAAAACGTTTACTTCTCCTCGTCCTCCTCGTCTTGCTCCGGCGACATGTTCGGCGCTTGCGGAGAATATTGCGGTCCACTTGGCGAGTAAATAGGCGACGTCGGCGAAGCTGACGGCGATAAAGTCCCTCCTGTGGGTGAATATTGCGGCGAGGTTGGTGAGTACGCCGGCGACGTTGGCGAATACGCCGGCGACGTTGGCGAATACGCCGGCGACGTTGGCGAATACGCCGGTGAAGTCGGCGAGTACGCCGGTGAAGTCGGTGAGTACGCCGGCGACGTCGGTGAGTACGCCGGCGACGTCGGTGAGTACGCCGGCGACGTTGGTGAGTACGCCGGCGAAGTTGGTGAGTACGCCGGTGAAGTCGGTGAGTACGCCGGTGAAGTCGGTGAGTACGCTGGACTTGTCGGTGAGTACGCCGGACTTGTCGGCGAATACGCCGGCGACGTCGGTGAATACGCCGGTGACGTTGGCGAATACCCTGGACTGGTTGGGGAGTATCCTGCACCACCCGGGCTGAATCCAGGTAAACCAGCGCCACCACCTTGTCCGTAATCGTAATTCGCGGGCGAAAACGCCATGCTCGCATCGAACGGCGAGCGCGCCGGGGAGATCAAGAAGCTCGGCGATCGCGCGCCGATGCCACCACCCGGAGTCATCACCATCTCTCTGCCCGGCGTCGCGCTCATCATGCCAGCACCAGCTCCTTGCGGATTTCCGAACAAATCCAAGTCGATGGCGTCTTTCAACATCTCTTCGTTGAGATGGAGACCGAATTCACCCGTACCGACGGGACAGAATTGACCAAGCATGATGTTTTCACTCACACCGGTCATTCCGTCTCTCTCCGAAAATGCCGCCGCTTCCATAAGGATATCGACGGTTTCCTCAAACGAGCATCTCATCAGCGGACCAGTTTCCGCGCGGTTAATGCCGTGACGTGTGATGGACATCAAGTGACCTCTATACGTCATTACCTCGACGAGAATCGCCAAGTGTCTGTAGTTGACGTAAGAACCGTCGAATTCGATAACGCCTCTGAGTTCTTTTAACAACGCGTTTCGCACGGCTTCGATACCGAGGACGGTGATCACTTCCACGAGATGGTTCGAGGTAGTTCTCGAGAAATCAACATCTGGGTGCGCCATGACTTCGAGCAAGTTGCATCCTTCCGTATCGAGCATCCACTCCGAGTGTTTTTCAAAAGTACCCGTGGCTTCGTTGAGTTGGGTAGAATTTGCTTCGCGGATGAACACTTTCTTGATGTCCGGAATACCTCGCAAAGCGAGCGTGGATAACAACTGCGCCTCGATGCGTCTGAGGAAGACTTCGTCTTCGATGACACCCTCATCCACGTCGGCAGCTTTGCCTTCTGGCGTGATCAATCGCAAGCGCAAAATGAGCTTTTCGCTGTTGTCGTCGTTGAAGATGACGTGAATGTCGTCTTGGAACTCCTCCGAGATTCTCTCCGCGACGTCCGCCATGGACAGTTTCTTATCGACCATCATTTCTCGGTTCAATTCAATTCTTAACAACCACGGAGAGATTCGGTTCGGATCAATTTCCTCGTCCGGCATTTCGTAATAGGATTTCACAAACTCTTTATCGAATGGGATCACCGTATCTTGAACGTCTGGGTCGTACCAAATTTCCGTCATCGCAGCCACGGAAGCTAATGTGGTGTACTCTAACGTCGCTTGTACATTCTTCGCGTGACCACGATCGCTGGCTAAATCTTTTCGTAAAGCAATCGTCAAAGATGGCGTTTTAATTGACTTGGCAATATTGATGATTTCTTTTAATCGAGGGACACCCAACGTGACGTTCTTTGCAGAAACACCCGCAAAGTGAAAAGTGTTCAATGTCATCTGCGTCGCCGGTTCTCCAATGGATTGCGCGGCTACGGTACCAATACCATCGCCCGGCGGTGCCAAAGCTTGCTTAAATCTCGATTCTATTTCACCAATGACCCAGTTAAACGCAGAGACGCCGAGCTTGTGTTCCTTCATGACGCGTTTTGTTGCCAAGCACGCTCTTACTTGAGCGTAAAACAAAATCGTTGCGTTTTTCTGCGCTTCAATCGATAACTCGTCTTTACCCGGCACGACGATGAGCTTAGAAAGCAAATCGCGGACGCACGTTATGATATAAGATGGTTCTAACTCGTTCTCCATGAAAGCTTTCGTGTCCGACTTCTTCGGGTTGGCGTATTCTTTTTGCGCGTTCCAGATAATTCTTTTCAAGTTTACAGGTAAGTGCACACCTGGATCTCCGTTTGCTAAGGTGTAACGCAAATTATCGCGATCTGAGAGTAAGGTTTCCCACTCGAGATCCAACAACTGTCTCTTTTCTTGATCGCGAGAAATCGCCTCAGCTTTTTCATCGCTCAACCATCCGTCGTTCCATCCGGGGATGTCCGGGTCCACGCGAAACTTGGCCTCAAACTGCGCGTTGGATAAACGCAACGTGTCAACCTTTTGAGATTCAACAGCTGTCGCGTCCATACCATCCTCCCCGTAGAGAAACTGAATGACATCTCCGACGGAATTTCTGACCGTTCCGTCGTATTTCACGATGACGTCTTCCATCGCCTTGACCAAACGTCTCTGAATGTAACCAGTTTCGGAGGTTTTCACCGCGGTATCGATGAGACCTTCGCGGCCACCCATGGCGTGGAAGAAGAACTCTTGAGGAGTCAAACCTCTCAAATACGAGTTTTCGACGAAACCTCGAGACTCGGGACCGAAATCATCCTTGGAAAAGTGCGGTAAACTTCTGTCCACGAAACCGTACGGAATACGTTTACCTTCGACGTTTTGCTGCCCGACACACGCGCACATCTGCGAAATGTTCAAAAAGGAACCCTTAGAACCAGCTTGTACCATCATTTTGACGTTGTTTGAATCTTTCAAAGAAACTTGCGCGGCTGTACCGGCATCGTCTCTCGCTTTGTTCAAAATTTGGTTCACTTTTTGTTCAAACGACTGCTGCATCGTCATACCCGGTTGCGATTCCAACTCGCCGTTTTGTGCGAGTTTAATCACGGCTTTAACATCGCTCTTCGCTTTAGTAATGGTGTCGTTAATGGTTCGCATAGTGCCGTCGTCGGCAATCGTATCGATGATACCGCACGTAAAACCGTGGTGCAAAAGCCAATAGTTGACCAGTCGCTGCACCTCGGAAACGAGATTTCTCGCCGCCGTCGGTCCCCACTCTTCCCACGTGACGTGAATTAAACCGCCACCGCCAGATCCCATGGTTTTCTTGCACAAAGTACCAGTGATTAACTCGCCTCGTTCGATCCTTACTCCGGTATCGTCTACGCTGAAATCTAAATCGTCTGCGTCTCTGGCCCACGAGGACGTGCGAATCAAGTTGATGTGCGGAAGCATCATCGATAACACTTGCTTCCCGGTCCACAGTGGCTCCGGTTTTAAAATAGCCGGTTTCGGTACTTTCCCGTCCCAGTTTTCCAACCACATGATGATGTTCATGAACACATCTTTTTTGATGAAGGTGTCTCGAGAAGTCATTTTTCTGCATCCCAAGAGCGTATCTTGCACGATGGCCATAACCGGCTTGTTCGCTTGCGGAGAGACAATCATTTTTGGAACCATCATCAACTCAGCAACCTCCGCTTTCGTTTCGTACGATTGCGGTAAGTGCATGTTCATTTCATCGCCATCAAAATCGGCGTTGTACGGAGGCGTGACGGAGATGTTCATGCGAAACGTCGAGTATGGCATGATGCGCACTCTGTGTCCCATGATACTCATTTTGTGCAAAGACGGCTGACGATTGAACAAAACAACGTCGTCGTTCTTCATGTGCCTTTCCACTCGGTATCCAAACTCTAACTTCTTTTCCGACGCTTTCTTCAAAAATCGCAAATCCAAACGTTGGCCGTCTTCGCGAATGATGTACTTGGCGCCTGTTTCCCCCGGCGGCGGATGCGGTCCATTCTCCACCAATCTCGTCAACTCGTCGATGTTATACGGTGTCACTGTTTCCGGATACGTCATGTTCAGCGCAATTGACCATGGCACGCCGAGTTGATCCAACATCAAGTTTGGATCAGGCGTGATGACAGTTCTCGCTGAAAAATCAACGCGCTTCCCCATCAAGTTCCCTCGAATTCTCCCGGCTTTCCCTTTTAAACGTTCCGAAATACTCTTGATCGGTCTCCCTGATCTCGTCATCGCTCTCGGTTGTCCAGCTACCGTGTTATCCATGAACGTCATGATGTGATATTGCAATAACTCGGCAAACTCATCCACCACGTGCGCCGGCGCCCCGTTTTGTTCTTGTCTCTGTAAGTTCTTGTTTGTTCGGACAATCTCCATCAATTTCACGGTCAAATCATCTTCGCTTCTCGTCGAGGCATCGAAGGATACCGACGGTCTCACCGGTGGCGGTGGAATCGGCATGACTTGCAAAATGAACCAATCCGGTCTCGCGTGTTCCGGATCCAACCCCAGCAACCTACAATCTTCGTCTGAGATATTCTTCAAAATCTGCAACGCCTTCTCCGCGGTAATGACTACTTTTCTCTCCCCACCGTCCGGCAACAACTCCTCGTCGCACTTCTCAAAGTTCGCGGTAATCTTCATCCCTTCGCACCTGTACGAAGGTTGCGCCGTTCCGGTGTGCGGACACTCTGTCTTCGTCTTGCACGCGTCCGTCAATTTCTTCAATCGATGCTTCGGGTTCTGAATCCGCATGATTTGGTTAAACCTCGCGTCCGTTTCCGGATCCAACAAAATCCTCGACGATGAAAACCCGACGCACCTCAAAACCTTCAAAACGACGTTCAAAAACCCGTGATGATACACCGGTTTCGCCAACTCCAAGTGCCCGAAATACCCCGGATTGTGCACTGAATCCGCCCCATCGGTTTCGCACACCGTCCCTCGGTCCATCGTCCCCATTCGAGGATCGGACAAACCGCCTCGCTTCGGTTTGCCCTTCTCGTACGTTTCCGACGTTTCGATTTCGCACACGGACATTTTTCGCTGTTGTCGTTACGAGAAGAAGAGAGGTGATAATCATCAGTAATTGGAAAAAAAGAGAGAGAGAGAGGGTGAGGCGAATTCAAATGCAAAGAGAGAGGTGAAGGAGAAAAAACGAACGCGTCCGGATGCGAAGAAAACGAAACCAACCGACGGGTTCGTTCGTTCCCACGGGGAATTCACGCTTTCTCTGTCCATCTCTCGCCTCTTTCGAGCTTCTTCGCATCGAACGAGAGAAAGGTAAAAGAGAAAGAAAGAAAGAAATTTTGTCGGCCGCGATCACACGCAGACGCAAACGCTGGTGCGTGACTTTAAAAGAAAA
>Ga0181599_1004333_pt1 | contig 11438 bp, 7 predicted proteins | sample 041ome_3_FD_148658 | JGI IMG/M metagenome (GOLD analysis project Ga0181599, IMG submission 148658) | Coastal salt marsh microbial communities from the Groves Creek Marsh, Skidaway Island, Georgia - 041405US metaG (spades assembly) | ecosystem: Environmental > Aquatic > Marine > Intertidal zone >...
CGACGTTCACGCACGTCCCGCCTAAGCCCCACGTCGTCCCTCTTTCGCTCGGTTTCACGAAATCAAAGCACGCGACTTTCGCCCCGTGCTTCGCGGCTTCCTTCGCCGCCGCTAAACCCCCGGATCCGCCGCCAATGACGACTAAATCGTAATCTTTTCCGTGTTGCATCAGTGGCGAGGTCGGGGACTCCCCGCCTTCCACCATCTCGGAGAATGAAAAATCCTCTGTACTCCTTTGGTCTGCTCCTTCTTTCGTTGGTCTCTCGAGTGCTCGGAACAAATCTCCCGGCGAACGACTGTGCGAATGAGTATCGCGTCTTCTGCTCGACGCAGAGGAGGAAAAATAAGAGTTGTTGTTGTTGTTGTTGTTGTCGTGAAACTTTGCTCTCTTCGACGGATTCAATCGCGCTTCTTGCCGTTCAAACGAAGAAGAAGAAGAAGAAGAAGAAGAAGAGAGAAATGACGTAAACGATCGTCGCGGAAAGAAAGCCCCGAGCTGCTCGGTGGTGTCGCTGCTCACGACGCGGTGCGAGTGTGCCTGCTGCAAGAAACCACGAACGAAACGACGGGAGGAAGCGATGGTGACAACTGTTTCTCGTGAACGTTCAAAAGCCGTATTCGCGGGTGTTTTTGCGCGCGCGCGTGTGCGTGTATTCGTCGCGCGGTTTTGTGAAGTTTTGGAAAGGTTTGAAAGTGGGTTTGAAAGAAAATTCAAAAAGGTGCCTCGCGAGTGTGGGAAAGAAAATGTTTTTATGATGATACAACGCGAGAAAGCCTAACTGTTCTCTCTCTCTCTCTCTCTCTTTCGAAAGAAGCGCTTCTTTTTCGCTTTTATTAAATTTGAGTAGTATTATGAGTACCTAGGTACCGGTACTGTAGGTACAGAGTATCTCTTTCATCGCGTCCTCCGTCGTGTCGCGGAAAGCGCGTATATTATTAGTAGACGGGAAACAAGACCAAGAGATTGGCGAGCGCGATGGATAAGGCGGTCTTCTTGGAAATTCCGGCGTATTTGCTTTCCTCTGCGAAGTCTTTTATCGATTTTATCCATCCCCAGATGTCGCCGTTTAAGTTTATGGACCAGCCGCCGAGTAACGTGAGCGCGGTGGTTGGCCACGCGAGCATGAAACCAAACGCCTCGACGCACTTGGCTAAGTCCGAGTTGTCGTTGGAAGCCCAGAAGAGGCTTCGGTTGAAGTACACCGAGAGTTCGAGTTGGAGGATAGATAACGCGGTCGTGTCTTGGTTCATCAATCCGATGATTCGTTTATATCGCATGTTGGCGTCGACTAAATGCGCCAACGAGCTGACGACTAAAGTCACCAAAGGGAACTGGTCGCCGGAACACTGAATCAAATCGACGCTCATTTTCAACCACTTAAAAAACGCGTACCCGTAAAACCACCGTCTCTTGTGCAAGTGCACGTACGCGTACTTCGCCACTCGCTTCCAAAACGGATCTTTCGGTCTGTCGAACTTTTTCTTGCACACCGAACACTCTTCGCCGTTTCGGTCGCAGCCGTTCTTCAGCGACATCAGTTGCCAGCGGTTCAAACAGCTCGCGTGGACGAATCGCTGCGAGCCTTTACAGGCGCACGGGGAGATTAACTTTGAACTTTTCGTTTCTTCCTCTAAACAAAACCGGCAAAACGGTGCCGGGGAAGTGTTGTTGTTCTCGCTTTTCTTCGTTATCATCGTTTGATTTGATTGAAGCGCAATGTCTATCGTTCCCTCCTCTTTCCTGCGTTCGAGTTGTTGGTCCAACTCTTCCTCTTCTTTGCTCCTTTCGTTCACGATGGACACGAAACCAACCCCACTCCTACTACTACTGCTGCTGCTGCGCGTTCTTTGCATTATCCTCGTCATCATTCTTCCGTGATCATCATCGTAGTCATCGGCAAAAGCCGTCGTCAAACTCGTTCGTCGTCCCGGTCGGAGGAGATGTCGTTCGGGAATCTGAAGAAAACGGTCAAAGTACACGTCAACGTCTCGTTTCTCCGCGGTGACGATACGCGAGGAGAAACGGCGACGACTGTTCAACAACCGCATGATGATTCAAAAGAAAGCGCGCGCTAAACTCGTTCTCAAGCCTCTCGCGTAAAAAGGAGTTTGAATTCCCCGCGCGCGTTCAAAGTTTTGTGTGTGTGTTTTATACGTAACGCTCGGGAAAAAAGATACGAATGGGGGAGATATACACAATATTTGAATCGCAGTCAGCCTTTTCTTTGTCGTCGAATTGTCAGACACCAAAACAAAACGAAAAGAACACACTGAAAACCGCACACAAACAGACGTACAAGAGTTTATGTCGGTGCAAAGGACCACCACCAAAACACCTATTGCAACACCCCTAAAAACGAATATTAAGAACACAAAGAACGAGAGTTTTAGAACTATACTAAAAAGACGAACGAGGAGTGCAAGGATCGGTAGTAGTAGTGCTATTAATAAGAGCGTAAAAGTCGAGATGACGACGAGTGGTGGTGGTGATGCTCCTTCTCAAAACGCAACCATCTTCTGGGATTTGGACGATTGCTTGTACAAAAACGATTGGACCGTCGCGAATCTCTTAACAGAAAGAATAGAGGAATTCACGGTCGGTAAGCTCGGTCTAAAGCCGGGATACGCGTACGACTTGTACAAAAAATACGGCACGTGCTTAAAAGGAATGATGGTGGAGAAGATTCTGGACGAGAAATCAGTGGACGAGTATCTGTTGTGGGCGCACGACGTGCCGTTGGAAAAGCACATCGGGAGAGACGAAAAACTGAGAGACGTGCTCCTGAAAGTGAAAGCGGAAGGTTTCCCGATGTATATTTTCACGGCATCGGCGAGGCACCACGCGGAGAAATGTTTAGAACTGTTAGGGATTTCAGATATGTTCATAGATATTATCGACGTGAGAGCGGTAGAGTGGGCGACGAAACACGACGAGGAGGCGTACGAAAGAGCTATGGCGATAGCGGGAGTGAAAGAGAGAGAAAGGTGCGTGTTTATCGACGACTCGACGAGTAACATAAAGATAGCGAAAAAGATGGGATGGCACACGATTTTGTGTGGAACGAAAGGACGCGATTGTGGCTCTGTGTTAGTGTGCGCAGAGGCAAATCATATCATCGAAACCGCGCACGAATTTTCTGCAGAGAAGCACGTGCCGCCGTTCGCTTTAGCCGCCGAGCAACCGAGTAAGTGAATAGTTTTCTTCTTAGGATTGTCACATAGTAATAAAGAATATATAATACTGTAAATGTATATACCGCGTATTTAATTAATTAGAATCTATCTATCTTGATACTGTCTACCCGTCCTCGATTGCGGTGCAGAAGCTCGGCCGTATTGATTCGGTAGAATGCCTTGCGACGGGATCTCGCTCTGAAACTCTTCGTTCTTGCCGAATTGCGTTTTGTGCGCGTCGTACATCTGCGGAGGATTCTGTGGTGGTGGTGGTGGTTGCTGCTGATGATGATATTGTTGTTGTTGGTAGATTTGTGGCGGTGGCACTGGTTGTTGTTGCTGCGATTGAAACATTTGCGGCATCGGCGGCATCCCAAAGTTTGAACTTCCCGGCCCGAAACCCGGCGCCGGTTCCACCTTCCTCACCGACTCGTACTTCCCTTGATATTCAAACCCTTGACTCCTCCCTCCTTCCACTAAATCCCCACGACTCGTCTCAAAATACCCTTTCACCGCGTCGATCTGCATCCACGCGCAAAAGCACAAAACGACCACCTCTAAAAATGTCAACCACGCGGTCCTCAGCGCGTTCGAGTCCACCGTTTGCTTGTGCCGTTTCGTCCTCCACGTCAAGTAATGCACCTCGCCTCTGATTCGTTGCACGTCGTCCATCAAAGACTCCGCTAATGCGATCGAATCGTGCAACTGATCGGCGTGTAAACCTTTACTCTGCCCAGGTATGTGCAGTTGATGTCTTTTTAACAGTTTTAACTCTTTCTCTAACTCTTCGTCCGAGATGGCGTGGTGCGGCTGGAAGAAGTGCACGTGCACTTGCACTTTCCCAGCGTTGGTGCCGACCAACTTGTCGTTGTGGATGTTGGTGTTGTATCCTTTGTTCGTGAAGCACGCGGAGTACAGCCCGAACCCGTTCCCGTCCACGGTTTCTTCCACGTGTCCAGCCGCGCTGACGATTTCTTTCTTCACGCCGGACGGATCGGATATTGAAACGGACACGTGCGGTTTCCCGCTCGGAATCGTGAAATGGTTGAAGATGGACACCGGCATCGTCCGCGCGTTTTCCGTGCTCAACGCGTGGGATTTGTCGTACGTTTTAAAGATGCACTCGGTTTTGTTAAACGCGACGTCCAGGGCAAAACCGTTCGCCCCGTTTGAGGCGAACGAGACGAGCACCAAGGAGAGGACCTGGAAAAGAGAAGAGATCGTCGTCATCTTCGTATAAGTTCTTCCTTTCTTTCGAGAGTGTAAAGCGGTTTCAACTTTGGGGAGAAATCGAATATCGAATGTTCCTCAAAACACAACTTCATCATATCTAAAAACATGTCAATCGATCACAGAGGAGGAGGAGGAGTGCTCGACGAACAACCTCATTCGAGCTCTTTTTTATCTATGTTCAAGTCAGCTTTGTACGTCTGGCACTCGTTCGTCCGATGCGTCGGCGTGTACGCGTTCATCCAAATCGGGAAAACGATCGTTATTTATAAGAAGAAGTACCCGTATAAAAGAGTCGTTCGAGGATGGGTTCCGTGGAGCGGAAGCGAGCACGCGGAGGACGTTTTAGTCGTCGATTGCACGCACGCGAAGAACAAAACGATCACGCATCACAAAGGGTCCTCGACGCCGAGAGAGGTGAAAGTTGGGGACACGAGCACGGAGAATGTATTACACGCGATAAAGACGAGGCATCGATTTACGACCAAGAGAGGGAAGGTGTCGAGAGTTACGTGCGACCATTTCGATATCGACGGGTTGATTTCCGTGTTTAGCGTGTTACATCCGAACGATGCGGTGAAATATGAGGAGATTTTAGTGGAAGCGGCGAGGATTGGGGATTTTAGAGAGTTTGAACACGTGAACGTCGTCGCGCCGGCGAGCGTGAAAGCGTTGCGTTTGTGTTCGTATATCAATCAAGTGGAGAAGGAGAGGTTTAATTTACCGTTCGTTGGAGACGAAAAAGAGAACTGTTTGTTGAAGTACAAACACTTTCTAGAATATTTTAAAGGGTACGTGGTCGCGTGCGGAACGTGCGACGTTGATAGAATCCACGAAGAGTTTGAGTTGACGATGGAAGGCGAGGAGGAGTTTTCGAAGGTGTTGAGAGACGCGAAATTGGTTCGGGAACATAAAAATGACATCACGAAGTGGTTGGAAGTATCGACGACGGTGATAAAGTTACCGAAGCCGGTACACTATTACGCTTTGTTCGGAGCTACGGTTGGGACAGACACGTGCATCGCAATCTACGACGGTAAGCGATACGAAGTCGAACACAAGTACACGACTTTCGTGGACGTTCAAAGCCGAGAGACGCAACCGAGACTCGATTTAACGCATTTGGCGAAAACTCTGAATGCTTTAGAAGAAGACGATGGGATCAAAAGGAATTTCAAGTGGGAAGTCGCTGGCGTCACCGATACCGGTCCACTCTTGCGTCTCCACGACCTCTCCGCTTCGGCTCGCTTAACCAAAGCGGAACGGTATCAACACCCGGACCAACGCAAAATCAACCCGTCCTCGATACCGCAATCCGCCTTTCTCGAAACCGTGAAAAGCTACTTAACCTTCGGTCAGAAAGAAATGGCGCGATACGCAAAAATCAACCCTCTCGCCGGTCGTGAAGTCGATTGCGTCGGCGACGGAAGCGGGTACCTCCGAGGCAAAAATTGGACGTGGAAGGAAACGCAAACGTTAAACGCGAACGTGGATTGGAGCGCGTGGGACCGAGAACGAACTTCTGCTTAGACGACTGTAAGAACACGCGAGAATAGTGTAGGTGTAGAGAGACGGATTTTAGCTGATTGAATAGTTAGTAGGGGCGGATTTTAATTCGCGTTATTATAGAGACAATCATATTAAAACTTTCTTTCGTTTCTTTCTCCTCCTCACAAACTCACGCGCAATTATTTCACACCAATGTCCGGCCGACCATCTGCAGGAGGTACGACGCTCTTCTTTCTCAATCATCTCGACGCGTGTGCGAACCATTCGCGCTCTCTCCCTTTCTCTCTCGTTCCTGCTTTCGCGCGATGATCTCTCATCTTTCATTCTGTTTCCTTCTCTCTTTCTCGCCGCGCGCGTCTCGATTGCATCCGATCGAGACCGTTTTTTTCCAATTCTCCGACGCGGTGTTTCTTACGCTCACACGTCCTCTTCTTTCTCTTACACCCAAATAAAACCATCCAGGTTTACGCAAACGCCCAGGCACTGGGTCTGGCTCCAACATCGCCGCCAAAGGCGGCGCGGCGAACAGTTCCATCCTTAAGTTTTACACGGACGATTCTCCCGGTTTGAAAATCACCCCGGTGGTTGTTCTGGTCATGTCCGTGTGCTTCATAGGATTCGTGACCATCTTACACGCGATGTCGAAGATTTATCAATACAAGATGAGTTAATGAATAACATTCACAGTATTCTCTCGCATCGTTTGTAGCAGATCGTTTAGTGAATTTACAGTAGCAGTTTTTAATAATAATACAACACACGTTGACGCAGAGTTCACGGGGGAGAGACGTGCGCGCTCTCGCGCGTCGGCCGCGCGAAGGGAAATTTACTACCTTTTCCATTCGGTCGGTTTTTGTTTCCGTACGCTGTTTGATTCGCGCGCTCTTCTTCTTTAATATCTACTTCTCTGAAGAGGTCATCTGGGAACAATCTCGCTCGCCTCGAGTCCATTTTTGGTCCTTCGCCGTCGCGTTTGTCTACGTGAAGTAAAAGTTCCGCGACGTTTGGGAATCCAGGACCGTATTTTGCGTTCCACTCTTTCGTGGATAAACTGGTGAACTTTTCGATGGCGTGCTCAAAGTCAGAGTGAACGTGCGAGGAGAAGGTTTGGACGCCTCGGCCGCACACAGCGAGCTCGATAAATCCATCGCGAGGCCGACGATATCCGTCGATGCTTTCAATTTCGGGCGTCTCCGCTCGAGTCGTGCTCGCTTTCGAAACCGTTAATACGGATGAAGTCTTATCGAAGGATACATCCCAAAAGTGCACGCGTTGATCGAGACCGGTAGAGACAACGTTCGTACCGTCGGACCAAAGAGAGCGAATCGCAGATTCATGCGCGAGCGTGACTTGGTGACATTTCAATACTTTCATCGAAGAGATGTCGATAATTGAAACCGTAACTTTCTGGTCATCGCCGCCGGTAACGAGTGAGAGTAGTTTCAGCTTCTCATCGGATACGTTCAAAGATATACCGTTCACTCCGGATTGGTGCGTCTCTTTTAGAATGAGTAAAGGATCGCTTAAATTATTCGCATTCCAAACAGCAACTGTTCCATCAGTACTTCCCGTCGCAAGGAAAGTCGTCGTTGTATTTGCGCATGAGCAGTTTGCGATAGTTACGGTTGATACCGAAAGCACAGGCTTGTCGTTTAAGCACGTAGCGTACACCTTCTCAAACTTGCGCGACACTTCATCGAGCTCGATTATGGCAATTTCGCCGTCGCTACCACTGGTTGCGCATCGAACGACTTCACATCCGTCCTCTCTCTTATGCACGAACGCGGATATATCCATCACGCGTTTATCGGCTGTATTTTTCGGCTCAATGAATCCAACACCTTTCGACCAGGTTCTACCGTGCGCGTAATCAACGTACTTTTGCGAGACTAGTCGTTTCGTCGATATTCGCCAATCGTTTTCGTTTTCGTCGTTTTCGTGCTTAATCCATTCAAATAAGAACGCAGCGAGCATGTTTTTTGCGCCGCCGGTTACGACGATGTGCTTATTACGCGACTTTTGTATCGTGGATATACACTTGACCGCGGCGCCGGCTCCTTGCGTATCTACAACCGTAGCGTCGTAGAGACGCGCACCGATTGGACGGTAACGGTCCCATGAAAGACGATGAATAGCACCGCTTTCTGAGCATGTTATCAAACACAACGGATTGTACGAATCCTTGTACATGCGATAATATACATCATCTGCGGTATCTGCGGCGACCGATGTGTTGCCGCCGTTCTTGATGCTCTCCAAATCAGACTCTGCGGGTGGAAGTATCGCCACCGCGTGCGCTTCGCGACCGTGCGACCACGTGTGTAGGGATTTCGCTACACTTTCTTCAGTTTTGGAATCTTCTGCGTTCACACTCATTATACCAGGCTTTGATACTTTGACGGTAACTACCCCGGCTTTAGCGCAGTGCGCGAATACGGCATTTTTACCCGTTTTCGTTGCTAAGAAATGATGCGCTGTTTTCCAAGCGCCGACATTGAAGCTAAAAAGCTCTCGATCTAATACTAATGAATACATTGCAAACGACGAGAGTCGAAATCCACCGACGTGCGTAATATGATCACCATCGTTTGCAGTACTGGTGTTCGTCGTGATGACAAACTGAGACGCATTCTTTGATGGCGAAGTCCATTTGGTATCCTCCCGCAAACGTACGCCTCCATGCTCAGAGGCGGCGATTGTCCAGCGACGCATGACACCATCTCTTCCTCCGGTAATGAACTGAAACGTATCGTTGTCATTTGTAGAGCGAATATCAACATACGTCACCGCATTGTTTCCGTGTGCGGACATTTCGTACGCGACTTTAGAGAGTGTTTTCGAATCGTACACCCACACGCCGCCCCTCTGGTCGCCGACGATGAGAAAACCAAGCGCATCTTCTAAACTCACAACTCGACGATTCTCGTACATCGTGACAGCAATTTCCGTTCTAGCTGTTACCAAGTCCCAACGTTTTAACATTCCATCGGCGTCGTGCGTGTACAGCTTCTCACGCCTGTGGAAGACTTGTAAAAGTAAACGCGGCTTCGCCACCGGAAAATCAAACAAGAGTTTTTCGGCGACGCTGAAAGTGGTTTGCGAAGAACGGAACGCTAGACGCAGATATCCAGTCGCGTCGCCAAAGATGAACTCGTCGGTGTTTGAATTTCTCAGACACTCAATGGTTATGATTTTTGAACGTCGTTCAGGCTTGTACAAAACTTCAAGCCTTGCGCTCTTTTTACGCGTCTCACCGTTGGTGCTCGACGATTCGACTCGAAGAAGATACAACACGCCATGATTCGTTCCCGCAACGACAGATACGGTACCATCCATTTGATTTTCCAAAACCCGAACTATTGTGGCGTAATCTTCGCGTTCATTATCTTTCCATATTTTGATATAGTTTGGATTTTCTGGATCAATCTCGTCCGGAGCGACGCCTGAATCTGGCGGCACGAGCGTTTCAAAATCCTCAAACATTCCATCTCGGGCGTTTTTCTCTGGCGAACCAGTCTTCGCTATTGTTTCATCTACACTATTACTATCATCAAAGCAATCATCATCTACACCTGTATCAACTTGACTACAGTCGTACATTTTGATACCACCATCTGAACCTCCGGCGATGAGCCAAAGCGTGTTCTTTTCGTCACGCATCCAACACGTGCGCCACGCGCCTTTCCCGCGAAACCCTTTGAAACACATCGACGCTTTTATATCTTCTCCGGTAATTCCTTTCCCCTCAGTGGCGATTGCTCTTTCCTCATTCTTTACGTTGACGTTGTTGTCATTGAATGGCTCTAGCGCGTATCTATCTTTGCCGTTCGTGACAACTTGCCGGAAACCATTTTCGTCCTTTGGCGCTTCGAAAACGCGCACGTTTCTGTCCTCGCACGTCGTCGCGATGAGGTCTAAACTACCTCTCCCGTATTTATTCAACGATAACGGCTCGCAATCCCAACATCTAGCTTTGTGACCGAATATAACTTCAGACGCGCGAACGCATTTCAAAAAAACGACGTCGTATTTGTCTTTCCCTTCTTCTCCCTGTTTCGTCTCTTTCGTAATATTCGGCAACGCGAAAACTCGAATCGTTCTGTCCTCGCTCGCGCTCACGACAAACTTCCCATCCTCCGAAAACCGACACCGCATTATACCACCGTTGTGCCCTTGTAAACTCGCGTATGGATACGTGCCTTGCTTGTTTTCTCTCCCGCAAAACCACACCAATAATTCCCCGAACGCTGTCCCGGCGCACACTCGCATCCGCTTCCACGTCTCCCCTCTCAAAGCCGCGCAGTACAACAAACTTTCCGCCGCACATCGAGAAACATCTAAACACCGCGGCGCGCAATCAAACTCGCTCACACTCCACGGCAACGTCCACCTTTCCACCGAATTATCTGAAAGCGCGACCGCTAAAGAATGGTACCCGTACCCGTCCCCAGACGCGTCCGGAGCGCACACTTTGCAGTCGTGCACCCAATGCGAGAACGCGCAACCTACCGAGAGAATGAATTCGCACCTAAATCCATCATCATCATCATCATCGTCGGAATACCACGTCACATCCGACGAGTCGCTCTCACTCTCACCACCCGCGCTTCCTACTTCCTCTTTTGTCTTTCTTCTCGTCTTCTTCTTCGGCAACCTCAGCGCTACCGCGCTGGCGAAATTCGCTCCCCAAACCACCACCCCGAAGCTCAAATCCTCCGCGTCGTCCAACGACGGTTCCCGTCTCATCCCGTGCACTCTCGCGCCTTCCGGGAGCGCCACAGGGCACGACGCGAGTAAACACTCTTTCCTCCTTTTATTTTTCTCGTCGCGCTTCTTTGGCGGCGCTTTGTCTTCTTCTCCGCCGCCGGCGCAAAAGTCGTCTTCTTTCTCGCTTCGGTGCTTTTCCCCGTCGTCATCATCATCATCATCAGCGACGAAGAACGGATCGTACCACAAGACCGAGCTCCCGATTCCTACTAACAAAGTTTGTCTCGGTAAATAACGCGCGTCTAATTTGTCAATCGAGAGTAACGAGGTCACGTCGCCGACGTAAGAGTCCCGCACAATCTCCCGTTTACGACTCATACATGTTCTTCTGAAGCAAAACTTTTCCCAAAGTGGACTCTTCACACTTTTCCTCAACTCGCGGAGAAAGCACAAACATCGAACGCTTTGAAACGATGAAAACGAGGACGATTTGTGGTCAACTCTCTCGCCCTTTTTGTCGTCGTCGTCATTTTTGCCTCGTTTTCGTGGTCGCATTCGTCTTCTTCGCGAAGATCGCGCGGGCGCAAGAACACCACGACCCCGGGGAAGATGATGATTTTGCCGCTCGGCATCAATCTCTAATCCCATCGACGCCGACGTTCCACCCACCCTCGGGCGCGTATCCAGGACCAGTGTTCGTGCGCGTGGACCCGGGGAGACAGACGAGGAGGAAAAAGGGGGCGACGACTGCGATGGGAGAGAGCGAGTGCGAGAAAATAGTCGTGACGGTGGATGGGAAGCCGCCCGAGGAGGAGGAT
>Ga0181599_1004334_pt1 | contig 11437 bp, 10 predicted proteins | sample 041ome_3_FD_148658 | JGI IMG/M metagenome (GOLD analysis project Ga0181599, IMG submission 148658) | Coastal salt marsh microbial communities from the Groves Creek Marsh, Skidaway Island, Georgia - 041405US metaG (spades assembly) | ecosystem: Environmental > Aquatic > Marine > Intertidal zone >...
AACAAAACTTACTGTTCTTTGCTCAGTCGCCAAATCGACAGCTTACTGTGCTGGGCTCAATGCCTTCGCCTGTCATCGTCATTTCGAAATAATCCCCGCTGACGGCACTTTCAAGCGGCACCAAGGACCCCGACAAAATGGCCTCTCCCGCTTTGAGCGGAATGCCAAACTCCCCCAAGGTGTTGGCCAGCCAGGCGACGGCTGTAAGCGGATTGCCTTGGACGGCGGAGCCCATTCCGCGGCTCAATTCCGCCCCGTTTTTCATTACAACCACTTCCAGTTTGTCCAGCGCCAAGCCTTCGGGCGAGATGCGGTCTTGACCCAACACGTATACCCCACATGACGCGTTGTCGGCGATGGTGTCCTGAATCGCGATCTTCCAATTGTCGATGCGCGAGTCCACGATCTCAAAGCACGGTGTAATGTAGTCTGTTGCCGCCAATACCTGAGATTCATCCACGCCAGGCCCGACTAAATCGGATTTGAGGACGAAGGCAATTTCGCCCTCAGCGCGAGGCTGTATCAGATGTTCTTTAATTGGAATGGTAGAACCATCTTCAAACGCCATGACGTTTGTCAGAAATCCAAAATCAGGCTGGAACACCCCGAGCATTTTTTGCACGGCATCCGAAGTCACGCCAATTTTTTTGCCGGTGATGATTTCGCCGTCCTGTTCGATACGGGGTGCAAGCATCGCCCGAGATATGTGGTAGGCGTCTTCGATCTCGATTTCGGGCACTTGTTCAATAAGTGGGCGAATCGTTTTCTGAGTTCTGAGTGCTTGGTAGAGCGAGAGTCCTAAGGCCTCCCGCTGATCTTGAGTGAGTGCCATTAGCTTACCCGTGCGTTAAGAAATCGATACAAGAGCGATTGAAGTAGTCGGCGTACTCTACCATCACCCAATGACCGCAGTTGTTCAGCATATTTGCTTTAACATTGGGGCACTCATTTAACAGTGTTTGAGTGCCGCCTGCGGGGCAAAATTTATCGTCGGTCCCCCAAAAAACCAGTACCGGTTGCTCAATTTTGTGAAGTTCGGTAGTCAGGTTGGGGATAGCCATGGTGGCGAGCACGTGCGGGTTTTGGATCTGTAAGGTTTCCCAGCGCTCATTGACGAGTTCTTCGGTCACATGCTTCGGATCGTGAACCAGCAGCGTCAATAGCTTGGCCAATACATCTTTGGTGAACTCAGGAGACCCCATTGGGAACTTCACCATCTCCTGTATGCCCTCGCAGGCGAAGTAGGTTGGCTTATCTTCAATGCCCCCGGGTGCCATCAAAATGAGCTTCTCCACTCGTTCTGGGTGTGCCAAGGTCAGCCCCAGCGCCACCGCGCCGCCGAGCGAGTTACCGACCAGCGTCGCTTTGGCGATATCGAGTGCGTTCAGTAGCCCCATTAGATTTTCGACAAAGAAATCGAGCGTGTGGTCTACGTCTTGTGGTTTCGATGTTAATCCGTAGCCAGGCTGGTCAAATACGATGCCGCGGTAACCCGCCTTCTGGAAGGCTTCAACGTTAAATTTGAAATTGCTCCAGCCGCTAGCACCGGGGCCGCTACCGTGAATAAAAACAACAACACCCTGCTCTGTTCCAGAGGCAGGGTGATCGCTGTAGTGCAGTGTCACACTATCTGATACCCCCAGATAGTGCGAGGTTCCTTTATTTTCAGCCATAGGATTCCTAGATAAAGACGTCGGTGTTTTCCATTCCGAGCTGCGTAGCGCCTAAATTGCGTGCGAAGGGCGTCGGGTTGTTTGCCACGTGGCATCGAGCAATGTGAATGTCATGCCATAGATGCATCATCTTGTGCCCATTAAAGACCGATCGGCCTCCTGCTGCATCGAACAAAATATCGATACCTTCGATGCACTTCGGAATCACCAAGCTCGCTTGATAGCGATAGAAAATACGATCGTCTAAGCTTGGCTTCCAGTTAGCGGCTTCCATTTTGTCGAAATTGCCGAAGAGGACAGACTCGAGTTCAGAAATAATGTTTTTCACTTTGGCGATCCGCTCTTGGATTTCAACGTCCGCTGAGAATTTGGTCATGTCGGTTGTCGTCGCAAAGCCGCCTGAGCGCGATTCAATGAATACTTTCAATGCGGTTTTTAGCGCGCCAATCGCAGGCGTATTTACCACGCGGACAAAACCTTGAGCCCAAGACAAATCATAGAGCGCGCTGTCTTGGTTGTGTCGGCAGTTAAACCCGTCGTCACGCTTGTGGCTCATGTGGTCAGGAACAAAGATGGGCTCGTCGATAACGATATCGTTTGATCCTGTCGCGTTCAGCCCCATCACGTCCCATGTGTCTTCAATGCGATACTGGGTTCGAGGTATCAGAAAGGTGCGATACCCTTCACCCGCGACGATACCGCCCAACAGTGCCCAGGTGCAGTACTCAGAGCCCGAACTCCAGCCCCAGCGGCCAGACACCATGCAGCCTCCATCCACTTTCTCGACTTTCGCGCCGACGGGATTGTATGAGCTGCTTACCAGAGTATTGGGGTCCTCTCCGTATACGGTTTTTTGAGCCTCGTAATCCATCATGGCGATCTGGTAGGCGTGAATTGCAATGATGCCGCTCGCCCAAGCGTGGCTCATATCGGCCTCAGCAATACGGATTTGCTCGCGGAAAAACTCTTGCGGCCGCGCTTCAAGCCCGCCCCATTGTTTCGGTAAGAACATTTTAAAGAAACCGCATTTTTTCAGCTCTTCAATGACCTCGTGCGACATTACTCGATTTTCTCGCGCTTCATCTGCGCGCGCTTCGATCAACGCGATCGTTGAATCCGGTACTAAATAAGTCATTCTTTTTCTCCTCGCAGGCGTATGCGTTCCGTGTGGATAGATGTTGGCAAACTTGCCTAGATACCGCATACCCCGTATGAATTAACCCTCTGCGCTCTGCGTTAGTCCTGATGGCCTACTGAGAAATCATGTCCCCAGAAACTGGCTACCGTGCTTTCGAAAACGGCGTAGTTATTCCAGTCTTCTACGGTGCGGCCTTCTGCGCCGTATTCGATATCAAAGCCGGTAGGCGAGCGCATGTAAAACGATACCATATGATCGTTTGCATGACGGCCCAGAGTGCCCGTCAGCTTTACGTTTGCGGCGATTCGGCGGTCATTGCAAAGGCCTACTTCATCTACCGAAGGGACCTCAACCATGAGATGCACGCAGCCTGTTGGCATCGGCATCTCGAATAGCCCTAAGCTGTGGTGGCGCGAATTACAATGCATGAACCAAAGGCGTTTTACGGGCTCGTTGGGATCGTCTGTGAACTTGATCTTCATCAAATCGCTCAGACCAAAGCCGAGCACCTCAGTGAAAAATGTTGAGGTTTCGTCGAAGTTGGGTGCGGCGATTACAACGTGCCCGAGTCCTTGGTCACCGGTGATGAACTGCTCTACACCGACGGGTGAGTTCAGGCGTTTAAAATCCGAGACTACACCATAAAACACCTCGTGCTGTGTGCCCGTGGGATCCTGGAAACGGAGTAGCTTACTCACTCGTCGTTCTGCGGCATCTTCCTCCGTCGCCCATTCGAACGTGACGCCGGCGGTACTCAAAGCGTCAGCCACTTCCTGCAAGCCTTGCTCGCTGTTGGTTTCCCAGCCGCAGAAGCCAAGTTTTTCCTCGTCTGATTTGTTCACAATAAATCGGTAGGGGTGGTCGTCCATCTTGAAAAACAGGGTATCTTCATCCGCATTTAAGCGGGTGCTCACGTCCTCCAGCCCCATAACTTGGCACGCGAATTCTTGCCACTGAGGTAGCTGAGCGCTGTTTATTCCGATGTATCCAAGGCTTTTAATTGCCATAGTGCTCTCCTTATTAAAATTTTCCCTCGAGCGCCCATTGACGCAATGTGGGCTTTAGAACTTTTCCTGAGGCGTTCATCGGGAGGCTCTCGCAAATCACCACCTTGCGGGGCGCCTTGTAGTTCGCCATGCTGTTCTTTGCATAGGCTAGGTAGGTTTCAGTTGATTCTTCGACCCCGTCCCGCAGCACCAAAAATGCCCATCCAACCTCGCCCATGCGCTCGTCCGGATATCCAATTACCGCGCACTGAACGATGTCGTCGTGACGCAGCAGTGCGTTTTCGATTTCAGCGGGGTAACAGTTAAATCCACCGCTAATATACATATCTTTGAGTCGATCGGTGATGGTTAGATTGCCCACCTCATCCATTCGGCCTACATCTCCGGTGTGAAGCCAGCCCTCATCGTCGATTGACTCTGCTGTCGCTACTGGGTTATCCAGGTAGCCTCGCATCACGTTAAACCCACGCACCAGTATTTCGCCCTGTTCGCCATGGGCTACGGTATTGCCTTCGGTGTCGGCGCAGCGAACTTCAACGCCCGGTATCGCGCGGCCAGATGTTTTGGCGATGGTTTCGGGGTCGTCACCAATGCGGCACATGGTGCTCAAGCCGCAGCTTTCTGATAGTCCATAGGCCGTGATGATGGTTTCGATCTTGAGCTCGTCCCGCATGGCGATAATTAACTCGGTCGGAATGACCGCGGCACCGGTGGTGCATTTGCTCAAGCTGGCCAGTGAGTACTCGTGTCGCTTCGGATGCGCCAAGATGGATTGGAATATGGTGGGTGGCCCCGGCATGACCGTGACCCCTTCCGCATCGATGCGCCCCAGTATTTTATCGACATCGAATATCGCCTCCGGCAACACGGTACAGCCCCTGCACAGGCAGGCAATCAAGCCGGCTTTGAAGCCAAAGCTGTGAAAGAAGGGGTTAATAATCAGGTAGCGGTCGGTGTCGTCTAGACCCAAGAGCTCAGAGAAAACCATGAAGGCTTCTACGTTTTGGTCGTGCGAGGTAAGAACACCTTTGGCGCGCCCTGTGGTGCCGGAGGTAAACATGATGTCGGAAATGGCGCTGCCAGGAATGCCCAGCGCTTCTTGTTCTATCGTGTCTGCGCCATGCGCTTTAAGCCAAGCCTTGCCTCTGGTTTGCAGCTCTGCCCACCCTAGTTGTTCTTCGTCGCGAAAGGTCACTATGTTTTGCAGTTGGGGGAGTGTTAATCCCGCGAGCATGTCAGGGTATTTAGTGCCTAAGAAATCGCCGATCACGAATAAGGTGTTGGCTCCGCTATCGTTTAGGATCGCCGCGGCTTCTTCGCCCTTATAGCGGGTGTTCAGTGTCACAATTTCTCCGCCAGCGAAGTGGATTCCGAATGCCGCAATAATCCATTCGCTGATATTGGGTGCCCAGATGGCGGCGCGATCGCCGGGTGCGAACCCCAGGCTCTTCAAGCCCGCCGCGGTCTGAATGCAGTGGGTCTTGAATTCAGCAAAACTGATTTTGGTGCCGTTCTCTTCGATGAACGCTCGGTCGCCAAAGCGCTCGGCCGCGCGATAAATTAACTCTATGGTGGTTTTTGGTAGGGTGGTAGGCACGCGTTTTTTGATCCCAGATTTCGGTATGCTGACCCTAAATGACTGCGGGCTTTCTGTCATAGTCTCTATGGATGATGAGCCCTAAGCGTGCGACCACCATAATGACTTTCTCAAATTTACCGGTAAAAGAAGCTGATTTATGAACAAACTCCAATCGGCCAAAGAGGCCGTCGCTGCTATTCAGAGCGGTATGACGATTGGCATTGGGGGCTGGGGCCCTCGTCGCAAGCCAATGGCCTTGGTTCGTGAGCTGTTGCGATCGGATGCGACTGACTTAACTGTGATTGCCTACGGCGGCGCTGATGTAGGGATGCTGTGCGCGGCAGGTAAGGTTAAAAAGGTGATCTTTGCGTTTGTATCGCTCGATTTCATGCCATTGGAGCCGGGTTTCAGGCAGGCGCGCCAAACGGGGGCTATCGAGGTCTTTGAAATAGACGAAGGTATGATGCTGCAGGGTTTGCGTGCGGCTTCATGGCGAATCCCCTTTATTCCTACAAACGTGGGTTTGGGTACGGATGTGGTGGCTCGCAATCCAGAGCTTAAAATCATAGACAGCCCTTACGATGACAAAGAGTGGGTGGCGATGCCCGCGCTGAATATGGATGTTTCGCTGATCCACGCTACGCGCTGTGATGAGCGTGGTGTCTGTGAGATAGCAAGCCCTGACGTTTATATGGATGATTTGTTTGCGCGTGCAGCTAAACACACGATCGTTTCGTGCGATGAACTCGTGCCGACGTCACACTTCTCCGATCCACAGGTGGCTCGGTCTGTTTTTTGGGAACGCGCGCACACGCAGAGTGTTGTGCACATCCCCGGTGGTGCGCACCCTAGCTCCTCAGATCCGCTCTATGGTTTTGATGTGAAGCATTTTAAGGCCTACGGTGAAGCTGTGGGTGCGGGTGAGTTTGAGGCGTATTTGAATAATCACGTGGTCGGTAAGTCCGAAGAGGATTACCAGGCCCAAGTGGGTGGCTTGGACGCGATTCAAGCTCTGCCGCTGCCAGCGTATTAAGGAGTGAAATCAATGAGTGAAGCAGCTTCAAGCTACAGCTTGGCAGAGTTAATGGTCGTTGCGGCGTCGCGCGTATTTGATAACGAAGGTGAGGTTCTGGCGACAGGCATCGGTCTTCTGCCCAGATTGGCGGCCAGCTTGGCGATGAAAACGACGAACCCCGACCTGATGATGACGGACAGCCAGTCGTTTTTACTGTCTGAACCCAACCCTGTCTCCGGTATGAAAACACACGCGGGTCAAGCCAATGAAACCTGGCTCGGTTTTCGTGCGGTATTCGATAACGTTTGGAGCGGTAAGCGTCATGCTATGGTAGGGCCAAGCCAGGTCGACCGCTTTGGTCAAGCTAACATTTCGGCCCTCGGTGGGACATATCAGCAGCCCAAGGTTCAACTATTGGGTGTGCGTGGTTTTCCCGGTAACTCCATTTCCCACGGGAACTCATTTTTTGTGCCTCAACATTCAACGCGTGTTTTTGTGGAGGGCGAATGCGATGTGGTGGGTTCGATTGGTTACAACCCTGATCGACTGCCAAAGGGCTATACTTTCGACGATATCGACGTGCGCCAAGTCATAACCGATTTGTGCGTTATGGATTTCAATGGTCCGAATCGTCAGATGCGTATCGTAAGCTTGCACCCGGGTGTGACGGAGCAAGAGGTGCGCGAGAAAACCGGTTTTGAACTGGCTGTGGTGGATAATCTGGGCACTACCCCGGCCCCGACTCAGGCGCAACTCGATGTAATTGCCGAGCTTGATCCGCTCAATGCCCGATCAAAACAGTTAAAAGATAACCCTCCCGGCGATCGTCGCTGAGAGAATAGGAGTGAGCATGTCCGACAACAAGCCAGAGTTTGACTACGATGCGCCCACCGTTCGATACGAAGTGGAAGAGGGCGTCGCCTATGTGACTATGGATCGGCCTGAGTATAACAATGCTCAGAACGGCAAGATGACCTATGAGCTCGATGCGGCATTCCGCAAGGCGGTGGCGGATGATGAAGTCAAAGTCATCGTGCTGCGTGGTGAAGGTAAACACTTCTCGGCGGGTCATGACATCGGTACGCCTGGTCGCGATGTGCATCTACCGCAGGAGCGCGTAACGATGTGGTACGACCACTCTAATAAAGAGGGCGGTGAGTATCTGTACGTGCGTGAAGCCGAGGCCTATCTGGGTATGTGCCGACGCTGGCGAGAAATCCCTAAGCCCACGATTGCAGCAGTGCAGGGCGCCTGTATTGCCGGCGGCCTGATGCTGGCGTGGGTATGTGATTTGATTGTTGCGACGGACGACGCCTTCTTTTCCGACCCGGTTGTGCGTATGGGTATCCCCGGTGTTGAGTACTTTGCCCACCCCTTTGAGCTGAATCCTCGTATTGCTAAGGAATTCTTATTCACGGGTGAGAAAATGTCGGCTGAGCGCGCTTACCAAATGGGTATGGTGAATCGCATTTCAACTCGCGAAACGCTGGCAGAGGACGTGAAAGCACTTGCTCAAAAGGTGGGTGCAATGCCAAGGCTTGGCCTCGCGTTAACCAAACAAGCGATCAACCATATTGAAGATCTGCAGGGCAAGCGCACCGGTATGGACGCGGTATTTGCTTGGCATCATTTTACGCACGCACACAACGATTTGGTTTCCGGCGACAAATTAGGCGGCTTCGACGCTAAGTCGATGGCGCGCGAAAACAAGAAAGACTAGAACGAGGCCTTTGGGGATGGATTTATTGTATACGCCCAGTCAGAACCAGTTTCGCGAAGAGGTTCGAGCGTGGCTAGCGGCACACGTGCCCGCACAAAAATTAAAATCCTTTGATACTGCGGAAGGGTTCGAGCAGCATCGTCAGTGGGAAAAAACACTCGCGGCCGGTAATTGGGGCATGGTGACTTGGCCCAAAGAGTACGGTGGTCGAGGTTGCGATTTGATCGAATGGCTGATCTTCGAAGAAGAGTACTACCGAGTCGGTGCACCTCTGCGGGTGAATCAAAACGGTATCTTCCTGCTTGGCCCTACCCTTATGGAGTATGGCACGGAAGAGCAAAAGGCCCGTTTTATCAGTGCAATGGCGAGTGGTGAAGAGATCTGGGCTCAAGCTTGGTCGGAGCCGAACGCGGGTTCTGACATGGCGGCGATCCGCACACGAGCGGATAGAGATGGCAACGAGTTTGTTATCAACGGTCAGAAAATCTGGTCGACGCGCGCGGTCTTTGCAGACTATGCCTTTGGCTTGTTTCGAACAGATCCTGAGTCTTCTAGACACAAGGGTTTATCGTTTATTTTGGTGCCGCTTGATGCGCCCGGCGTGACAGTGCGGCCGATAGAGCAGCTCAACGGCTTGCCCGGTTTTGCCGAGATCTTCTTCGACAATGTTCGAGTCTCTGATTTTAATTTGCTCGGCGGGGAAGGCGAAGGCTGGAATATCGCTATGGCGACGGCCGGTTTTGAGCGGGGTTTGATGTTGCGCTCCCCCGCTCGCTTCCAACAGGCTTCGCGCCGATTGGTTGAGCTTTATCGCAAGCGGCGCAACGACATTCTGGATCTTTCCATTGAGGATTCGGTTGTGCGTTGCTATATGGATGCGGAGGCCTACGCCCTGTCGACTTACCAAACGGCCTCGCGTTTGGTTGCAGGTGGTCACATCGGCGCGGAGTCGTCTTGCAACAAAATTTTCTGGTCGGAGCTCGATATTCGTATTCACGAGACCGCGCTGAGCCTTTTGGGTGCGCGAGCGGAAATTGAGCCGGAGACCTCGAAAGACGAGGCCGAGCTCGGCAGCTGGCTGGATGGCTTCCTGTTTTCGCAATCGGGGCCGATTTATGCCGGTACCAATGAAATTCAACGCAACATCATTGCTGAGCGCATGCTCGGTATGCCGCGTAAGTAGGTGAGATAGGTTATGGATTTTACGTTTACTGAAGACCAGCTGGCGTTTCGCGATACCGTGCAGTCTATGCTCGACAACGAAGTGACCACGCCCTCCATCCGAGCGCGATGGGAATCGGAGTCAGGTGAGAGCGAATCTATGCTGAGCACTTTGAACGAGATGGGTATGAATGCCCTGCTCGTGCCCGAATCCTGTGGTGGCTTGGGGATGGGTTTAGTCGATTTTGTGTTGCTCGCCGAAGCCTGCGGTAGGGCTGCGCTGCCTGAGACCGTTGTTGAGGATAACGTTGTCGCGGTAGGGCTATTGAGTGATTTGCTTGAAGCGGGTGTGAATGCGACGCAAGTGGAACAACTATTGGGCAGCATCGCCGAGGGGTCGGTCAGAGTGGGTTGCACCCACATGATCAATCCTTATTCAAACTTCGCGCATCGCAAAGACTTCATGCTGCTGGCGAACGGCAATGATATTCATTTGGTTCCTTCGAGCGATCTGACCTTTACCGCGATGAAGAGTGTCGACCCCAGCCGAAGGTTGCAAAAAATCGACTGGTCACCTTCGCGCAAAACACGCGTCGCCGATGGAGAGTTGGGCGCTGGCCTTTTACGGGCGACGATTAACCGCGGTGCTCTCGCGGCGTCGGCGCAACTGCTCGGTTTGGCTCAAGCGATGGTGCAACAGGCGGTCGACTATGCCAGCACCCGTGAACAGTTCGGCAAAGCCATCGGTACCAATCAGGCCGTGAAACATTTGATGGCGGATTGCGCGGTTCAGATCGAGTTTGCACGCCCTGCCGTTTACCGAGCAGCCTACACGGTGAGCGTGGCACCACAGCGCGCTGATTGGGCTGTAAGTCACGCTAAAACCGCTGCTGGCAGCTCCGCCGAACTGACCGCACGCAATGCAACACAGGTGCACGGCGCCATGGGCTACACCTGGGAGTGCGATCTGCACATTTGGGTAAAACGTGCCTGGGCACTTGCGCGTGAATGGGGTGATGCGGGTTTCCACAAGAATCGTATCCACGAGTGGTTGCTGCAGCCGAATGCGCTGTTGGGGCCTGAATTTACGTTTGGTAAGCGCCACATCGAAACCACCGAAAGCGCTGCTGCCTGAGACAAGGAATCCATATTATGACAAGCCCGCAAGCCTATATTGTTGATGCCGTTAGATCGCCAACCGGCCGTCGGCGTGGCACGCTCGCTCAAGTTCACGCTGCTGATCTTGGGGCTCACGTTTTAAAAGCGATTGTTGAGCGGAACGGCATTCCGGACGCCGACTACGATGACGTGATTTTTGGCTGTGTGGACACGATTGGCCCCCTCGCCGGCGATATCGCTCGAACCTGTTGGCTGGCGGCGGGGCTTTCTGACGAAGTGCCAGGTACGACGGTGGATCGCCAGTGCGGTAGCTCTCAACAGGCTGTTCATTTCGCTGCGCAAGCGATTATGTCAGGCACCATGGATGTTATCGTAGCCGGTGGCGTTCAAACGATGTCATCCATTCCGATTTCATCTGCGATGTTGGCAGCTCAGCCGCTGGGTTTTGATAATCCGTTTTCGGGCAGCACCGGGTGGAACGCGCGTTACGGGGATGTGCCGGTTTCTCAGTTTAACTCGGCGCAAATGATTGCCGATAAATGGAAACTTTCGCGAGAGGCTATGGAGGCTTTCGCTTTGGAGTCGCACCGTCGGGGCATCGCAGCAACTCAGGCCGGTTACTTTGAGCGCGAAATTATTGCGCTAAATGGTTTGACACACGATGAGACCATGCGTGAAACATCGCTCGAAAAAATGGCTGAGCTCGATCCCTTGATGGAAGGTGGTACGATCACTGCAGCGGTCTCAAGCCAAACGTGTGATGCTTCGTCAGCCATGTTGATTGTTTCCGAAGCGGCACTGAAACGGTATAACTTAACGCCACGAGCGCGGATTGCGCACATGAGTGTGCGCGCAGCGGATCCCATCTGGATGCTCACCGCACCCATCCCGGCTACCGCATACGCCATGAAAAAATCGGGAATGTCCCTGTCGGACATCGGCTTAGTTGAAATCAACGAGGCCTTTGCCTCCGTGCCCATGGCCTGGCTGCACGAGACGGGCTACCCCCATGAGCAGACCAATGT
>Ga0181599_1004340_pt1 | contig 11427 bp, 9 predicted proteins | sample 041ome_3_FD_148658 | JGI IMG/M metagenome (GOLD analysis project Ga0181599, IMG submission 148658) | Coastal salt marsh microbial communities from the Groves Creek Marsh, Skidaway Island, Georgia - 041405US metaG (spades assembly) | ecosystem: Environmental > Aquatic > Marine > Intertidal zone >...
ACGTTTGTAATAAAGAGAGTAACAAATACTAAAAAAGAAGCGAAATGACGACGTTCACGCGCGTGGTGAGCAACAACAACAACTCGTTTTTGTCCTCGAGTTTAGGAGGAGGAGGAGGAGTATTCTCAGGAGGTGAAAGAGGACGACTTTTGATGCGTTCGCGGGGAAAACATTATTCGACGACGATGGATAACGAGAAGAAGATGAAGATGAAGAAGACAAAGACGACGACGACGATGGAAAACAACACGAACGAACGCGAAAAACAAAGAAAAGAAAGAAGCAGAGGGACGACGACGATAAAGAGGAAAAGGAATTCGAGCGTAATATGCAAAGCAACAACCAACGCCTTCCAAAACAATCACTTTGTGTTTTCAGCGGAAGCACAAGCAACCGGAGGAGGCGCAACCAAGCTCTGGTCGGGAAACCCGAACGACGTGTCTCTTTTGGCCATCCTCCGATGCATCGCGTTTACTTTGTGGACTTTTTCGTTAGCCGTCCCTTTGTTTCTTACGATGTGTGTGATCTTTCCATTTTGTTACTTTTTGGACCGAACTCGACGATACGCGTTATCGTTCGTGAACGACGTGTGGGCGATATGCTCGACTTCGCCGTTTGTGAAAATCACCGTCGAAGGAAGAGAACATTTACCGAAACAAGACGAACCGGCGGTATACGTCGCGAATCACGCGTCGTTTATGGATATTTTCAGTTTGTTTCACTTGAAACGACCGTTTAAGTTCATCTCCAAGACGAGTAACTTTATCATTCCAATCATCGGTTGGAGCATGTTTTTAACCGGCCACGTCCCTCTGAAACGCACCGACCGAAGGTCGCAAATGGAAACGTTGAAGATTTGCCGAGAGACGTTACAGAAGAACGGTTCCGTCTTGTTCTTCCCAGAAGGCACGCGATCAAAAGACGGAACCATGGCAGAGTTTAAAAAAGGCGCGTTTTCCGTCGCCGCCAAGGAGAAAGTTCCAATCGTTCCAATCACCATCGTCAACGCCGGCGGAATAATGCGAAACGGTAAAGAGTGGATGTTAAGAAAAGGCGAGATTAAAGTCATCGTCCATCCAAGAATCGAAGCGAGCGAAAACGCGGACGAGTTGTGCCAAAAAAGCGAGAACGTTATCAAGGAAGCGCTCGTGAATAACAGTTAGAGAGAATGTTTATCATCATTAATGTCGCATTATCATCGACGCGCGCTTTTGTGTCTATTCATCTCTCTTCTCACTTTTCGCTTCATTCTTCATTTTATGTAACAACAACACGCAACGACACCGACACCAACAAAACACACAACGAAAACAAGAAAGGGGAGGCGAAGCGATGGTCGACACCACCTTTACAACCACCTCGTCCTCCTCTTTCTTCTCCTTCTTTAATACGAATACGAATAAATCTTCGTCAGCTTCGATTGATTTTTTTTTCCCGACGGGAAAAATCCAATCGGGAACGCACCTTTGTTTTCTCTCGATGATGCGTACTATTCTCTCCGTTTTGACAGTTTTGGTGGTTCTCTTGAAACTGAAACAAATGCGGAGCGTGTTCTTGTTGAAGAGAGGTGGGATAACGACCGTTATAGTGAGGAAACGACGGCGTTTGAGTGGATGGGTTTTGAGTGCTCAGACGGAGAAAAAAGTCCACCTGTTGGACAGGATTGAACGATGGTTGAGAGAGAGCGACGAGAGGAGTGACAAAATTGATGGTGATGGTAATGGTAATGATGATGATAGTAATAATCGTCAAAAGAGGATATTCGGCGCGACGTCTTCTCTGGTCACCGGCTCGTGTCCGTTCGCGCACGTCGGCGCCAGCGACGCCGCTCGCAAAATATTGCGAGAAGGCGGCACGGAGAAGATGCCGGCGTATTCAGCGTTTAAACGATTCGCCGGGAACGGGTTGTTCACGTGCGCAAATGCGGAGGAGTGGCGGAGGAAACGCGTGGAAGTTTTGAAGGCGTTTGGGAGAGTCGGCGTGGGGAAGTTGAGGAGAGTCGCCGAGAAGAGAGTGAAAGAATTGGTGAAGGAGATCAGAGAGGAGATTAAGACGAAGAAGAAGAAAGGAGGAGAGAAGAACAATGATGATATAAAAGTAGCGACGGTGACGCTGTTACCTCTGTTGCAAAGAGTCGCGCTGAGAATCACGTTTGAGTACTTGTGCGGGATATCGATGGAGGAGGCGTGCAAGAGGAGGAGCGCGAAGAAATTGAACGACGACGATGAAAAGAACAAAGACTGGAAAGTGATTGAGACGGAGTACTTGGAGTGTTCGACGATTTTGCGACGCATCATTCCAGCGCGAGCGCGCTCGATGTGGATCATTTCTGACTTTTTGTACTACACGTTTTCATCCGTCGGACGAGAAGAGAAACGAGCGATTGAAAAGGCGAAGTTGTTGGCTTTGATTGCGGTGGAAACGTGCACGGAAAATTCGGCGTTGAGGGAGATTATCAGAGGCGAAGCGCACGGAAAACGCGCGACGGATGCGGTTGAGGAAGCGACGACGCTGTTATTCGCCGGTCACGACACGCAAAGCGCGACGATGTGTTGGGGAATATTAGAGCTCATCAAGCACGAAAAGATACAAGAGGAATTGAGGCGTTCGTTGCGCAAGCAGCGACGAACGGAAATAGAAGAAAACGGTGGACGGCAGCAGCATAGGAATAGCACGAGCAACGAGGATGACGAGAGCGAGAACGGCAACGAGAACGACGACGTAAACGACGACGATGCAGACGAGAAGGAAATCACGACTTCCGCGAGCAAACCAGAACTCGAAGCCGTCATCCGCGAGACGCTTCGTTTACATCCAGTCGCGCCACTCGTCGTGCGTCAGATGAAACACCGCTCGATACATTTGGAAAACGGTGTGACCATCCCGAAAGGTACGGCGGCGTGTGTGTGGCTTCACGCGTCGCATCGCGACCCAGCCGCGTGGGAAAGCCCAAACGCGTTCCAACCTTCGCGTTGGCACGATACCATCGCTCCCGCGACGACGACGATCAAACTGAAAAAGCCGGGCAAAAACTTCCAGCCTTTCGCGTCCGGTCAACGCTCGTGCGTCGGTCAACACGTCGCCATGGCGACTCTGAGAGTCGTCTTTGGCCAACTCTTGGAGACGTTTACGTTTTCCGAAAACGCGTCAGAGTATCCCATCGCAGACGAGATGGTTCCGAGCGTCGGTTTTACCGTCGCGCCGAGGTTCGGCGCCAGGGTGAACGTTTCGGAAGAAGAAGAGGAAGATTAGTAGTAATAGTAATAGTAATAGTCTGATAGTCTCGTTTAAAGAAACGAGTACAACATATCTTCTCTGTATAGGCGATGAAATGAAAATGGCATCAAAGATCTCTTCACAACTTTGCGCACACAACATACAAAAGATATGGTCTTGTATTACGAATCCAAACACGCCGACCTCTCTCCTCACCCTTCCTATCTCATTTACGTCGGTAAGGACAAGTTCGAGAACGAGGATCTCATTCGTTTCTCTTGGCCGGAGCAAGATGTATGGTTCCACGTGGACGATTTATCCTCCGCGCACGTCTATCTGCGATTACACGACGGGGAAACCATCGACTCGATTCCTCCGAAAGTGTTGCTCGATTGCGCGCAATTGGTGAAGTATAACTCCATCGAAGGGAATAAAAGAGAAAAAGTTGACGTGGTGTACACGCCGTGCGAAAACTTACTGAAAAAATCAAGCTTTGAGGTTGGACAGGTGGCGTATAAAGACGAAAGTTTAGTCTTAAAGACTCGAATTAAAGACGGGAGGAACAACGACATCGTCAACCGATTGAACAAAACGAAAACAATTAAAGAAAATCCAGACTTAGAGAACGAGAAACGAGAACGAGACGAACGTCTTAAACGAAAGAAACGAGAGCATTTCGAGAAAGAAGAGAAAAAAAGAAAAGAGGAAGAGGAACAGTTGAAACTGGATGTCATGGCGAGAGATTACGAGAGGTTAAACATAGAGGAGAAGAAAGTGACGAATAAGGAGATGAGCGCGAAGTACGAGAGTTACGAGGAAGCGGAGGAGGATTTTATGTAGTAGCGAACTCCTCCTTTTTCTTCTTCTAGATTTAGATAGATAGAGTCATTGCGAGTATTATATAGGTGCGTGTATTATATACTGTTAAGTATTCATGTGTGTGTAGTAGTTTTTGGTGTATTACTTTTTCTCTCTCTAATAATAGTGTGTTCGGCGCGCTCCCTCGCACGATGCATCAAATCCGCGCTGGTTTTCTTTGCAAAGACGAGATTCGAGCGGGCGTCTTTTGTTTTGCTCTCTTTCTTTTCTCTCTATGTACACGAGTGTTGCTGTTTCCTCTTTTTGACCGACCAAATAATACATACGTAGGTTGTCGTTTAAATCAAATCCGCGACGTTGTTCGGCAATTGCTCGATGACGGTTTGATAAAATCTTTGAATGTCTTGCAACAATCTTTCGTCGTCTTGCGTGACAAAGTTGATGGCAACCCCTTTACGACCGAAACGACCGGAACGACCGATTCTGTGCAAGTAGTTCTCCGGTTGCGTCGGCAAGTCGAAGTTGATAACCAAAGAGACTTGCTGAACGTCGATACCTCTGGCCAACAAATCAGTCGTGATCAAAACGCGACTGGAGCCGGAGCGAAATTCTCTCATGATGATATCGCGAGTGTTTTGGTCCATGTCCCCGTGCGTGGCGGAAACCGTGAAATCCTTCGATCTCATCTTGTCCGTCAACCAATCGACTTTTCTTCTCGTGTTGGCGAAGATAACCGACTGCGTGATCGCCAACGTTTCGTACAAATCGATCAACGTTTCGAGCTTCCACTCTTCCTTGTCGATGTTGACGTAGAATTGCTTGATACCTTCCAAAGTCAATTCGTCTCTCTTGACCAAAATTCTCACCGGCTTGGTCATAAACTTGCGAGTAATTTCCAACGCTTCCGGCGGCATAGTCGCACTGAAAACGCCAACTTGCAACTTTGGCGGCAACAATTGGAAAATGTCGTAAATTTGATCCTTGAAACCTCTGGACAACATCTCATCGGCTTCGTCCAAAGAGAAGATCTTGATCGAATCTGGTTTCAACGCTCTGCGTCTCAACATATCGTACACTCTCCCCGGAGTACCGACGACGACGTGGACGCCGGCTTGGAGAATTCTTTGATCCTCTCTCACCGACGTACCGCCGACGCACGCGTGGCACTTCACTTGCAAATAATCCCCGAGCGCTCTCATAACCTTCTCGATTTGCTGCGCCAATTCTCTCGTCGGCGCCAAAACCAACGCTTGGCACTCCTCCAACTCGTAGTTCAACGATTGCAAGATACCGGCGCAAAACGTCGCCGTCTTACCGGTACCAGACTGCGCTTGCTGAATAACATCCAACCCTTTCGCAAACGGAACGATGCCTCTCTGCTGAATCGCAGACGGTTTTTCGAAACCGTACGCGTAAATCCCGCGCAACAAGTTCTCGTGCAAGTTCATCGTATCGAACGTTTCGTGCACTTCAGTCCATTCGGTGATGACGTTATCTTCGCCGTCACCTTTGGTGAGTTCCTCCATACCGCGATCATACGCCGCGTCGTCGAATCCGCCTTCTCCAGACATGATTTTGGTGTCGTTGTTGTAAAGTGAGTGTTTTGAAAGTCTGTTGTTTTGATAATACGACACGCGTTTGTATCACAGCGAGAGAGAGAGAAAGAGAGAAAGAAAAGTCAGTTTCGGAGGAGCAAAACAAAAGAAGAGCGTTAAACATCTTCTAAAACGTTGTTGTTGTTTCTCGTCTCATCGTCATCGAGATGTATACGTATACGCATTCGAGCGAAAAGATGGTGATTTTTGCCTCTTTTTTTGCTCTTCCCACAATGGCGGCGCTTTTGCTTCACCGCCTCTGCGCGTACATAAAAATCAATCGCGCGTACACGTTCCTCTCTCAAACACCCACTTTGCGACCAGCAAAAACCTCTTTCGTCACTTGCAACGCGTTTAATGCGTATTCGTTCGTGTGGTTTTGTCGAGCGATCGCGCGATCTTCCAGTCCTCGATCGTCTGTAAACGTCACTTCCGCGTTTAAAGATTACACAAAACATTTTGGAGGCGCATTTCTCCCTCTCACGGAGATGAGAGCCCAAGCGTTTGACTTTTCTTTTTCTTTACAACTACACAGAGAGAAAAAACAACAACGAGAGTTTTGCGCGTTGTTTAAAGAAGAACTCGACAAAAGAGAAGACAAAGTAAAACGACGATATGCACTTACGTGTGTTTGAACGTGTGAGTGAACTCGTCCTACCCGAGCCGTGCTTTGGGTGGATTCTGTGTTTTAAAAAGGAGGAATTTCGAGTTCGACAGGCTTGAAAATAGGCGAAAAAAGGGAAAAAAACAGACCAGTTCTGAGGCGCAAACGAACGCACAAAAGCTGTCGAAAAGAGAGGTGAAAAGAGAGATTCGAGGGGGTGTGTGCTTTTTCTGTTTTTGCGCACCAAAACACACTTCGACGCTTCGGGCTTCGGGCATAAACTACGCTTCTTCTTCTTTTTTTTCCCCAACATATAAAAGCCCCACACTTTGTGCGCACGACGAAAGATCACAATAAATATACACACAGAGAGAGGATTGAGAAAAGAACGAACTTTTCACGACGCGCGTAATATAATACTACCATAACACGTTCGAGAGAGGAGATTGGTCTCGTCGTTTGATTTCAGATAGATTTACGTTTGATTACTCACGGAAAGAAGTCAAATGGCTCCGATGGGGAAAACCGCGGTGGACGCCTTAGCGTGGTCTTTAAACATCTTCTCCTCCGTGGCCATCGTCATGGTGAACAAACAACTGATGAGCTCGACCGGGTACGGGTTTCGATTCGCGACGACGTTGTGCGGGTTGCACTTTTTTTGCACCGCTTTTATAAACTTGTGCGTGAAACGAGAGAAGAGTTCGGCATCGAGCTCTGGCGACGCTTCGGCTTCGCAAACCGGATTGAGCGAAAAGTTGATGGAATCAGAACAACAACAACAACAACAACAACAAAAGCTTCCGCTCAAAGATTTAGTCTTTTACGTCGTCGTCGCGAACATGTCCATCATTGGTTTAAACGTCTCTTTGATGTTGAATACGATTGGGTTTTACCAGGGTAAACTCGCGCAGATACCGACCATGTGCATATTAGAGGCGTCGTTTTTGAACAAGAAATTTTCCAGGAAGGTTGTGCAAGCAATCATCGTGGTTTTGGCAGGCGTGGCCGTCGCGACGGTCTCGGACGTTGAGATGAACGTGACTGGAACGGTGGCAGCAAGCGTCGGGGTGTTGAGCACGTCCGCGCAGCAAATATTGGTCGGGCACTTGCAAAAGAAGCACAACGTGACGAGTAATTTTTTATTAGCCAAGACGAGTTTGTGGATGGCGGCGTCGATGTTGGTGTTTGGACCGATCATGGATACTTTAGTCACCGGGGGGGAAAACGTGTTCGAATACGAGTGGACCAGTGGGAGTTTGATGTTTTTAGCCGTCTCGTGCGGGTTCGCGGTGTTGGTGAACATCTCCCAATATTTGTGCATCGGAAGATTCTCGGCGGTGTCATTCCAAGTGATTGGACACGTGAAGACGGTTTTGGTCTTTTTGTTCGGGTTTATTTGCTTTAACGCGCCAATTACGAGTAAAAATATCGCCGGGTGTGCGTTAGCCGTGGTTGGGATGATTTATTACACCCAGGCTATGAACAAGCAAAAGGAGGACGAGGCGAAAGGTGTTGGGATGATTCATAGCGGGAGTTCGAGCGCGAATTTGAGCGCCAAAGTATAATACTACAAACAATTATATTTAAACAAACAACTTTATACTAATAATAATACTACTAATAATAAGAGATGGAACGAACGATAGAGATAATCAGAGAGAGAGAGAGTTGTGCGTATCTAAAGAGAATTCTAAATATATATACATTTGAGATGTGAACACGATTGCTTCATTTTATCCAAACAAACAACCACGTTTTGCGCTCGTAGTATTAAAACACCCCCACGTCTTCCTTGCGCGAAGAAGGAAACGTGTTGTGTTCTTCTCCCTGCTTTTAAATGGTGTTCGTCGCTTCTTCTTCTTGTGTCCGCAGCAGCAGCATTGCCGCGACGACGCGTTGTTCCTCCTCCTCTTCCTCCTCTTCTTCCTTGACGTTCCGTCGCAGTCATCATCACCAAGAAAGACATCTTCATCATCATCAACGTCGACTTAAACGAACGAGAACCAAAAAACCAAAAGAATGTCGCGCGTTGTTCACTGGCATCGTCCAAGGCACCGCGACGGTGACTTCGTTCACTCCAATCCAAGGAGGATTATTCGCCCGCTTGACGCTCACCTTCCCAAATGATGGGGAAAACCAAAGGCCTTTGGAGAAGCTGACGATTGGCGCGTCGATCGCCGTCAACGGCACGTGCTTAACCGTGGTGGAGTTTGACGAGGAAAAGTCCACGGCGAGTTTTGATATGATTTCAGAAACGTTACGGGCGACGAATTTAGGCGAGTTACGAGTTGACGATGTCGTAAATTACGAACGAAGCACAAAGTTTGGCGAGGAGATTGGCGGGCACGTGGTGTCTGGGCACGTGCACACGACCGCGGAGATTTACGCAGAAAAGGAGGAGACGGAGAACAATCGAGAGGTTAAGTTTCGTCTCCGAGATCGAGAGATTGTGAAGTACATTTTGCCGAAAGGTTTCGTCGCCGTGGATGGGTGTTCTTTGACGGTGGGAGAAGTGGACGAGAAGGAAGGGACGTTTAACGTGTGGTTGATTCCAGAGACGATTAGAGCGACGGCGTTTCGGGTGAAGAGCGTTGGGAACAGCGTGAATATAGAAATCGAAAGCAGCACTAGGGCGATAGTCGATACCATCGAGAGGTACATGGAAAGGAAAGAGAAGGAGAAAACCGGATGATGATGATGATTTCACGATGTTGATGTTGTTGTTGTTGTTGTAATATGATGATATAGTTTCTCTATATAGTATCTACAAAGATAGAGATGAACGCAGGGTGTTGTTTACTACTAAAATAGGGCGGAGCTATTAAGCAACTGCCGCTTCCTATACGCGACGCCGCAGCGGTTACATAACGTTTTTGGACCGTGCTGACCTTGACGCCATTGCGGCGTCTGCGTGATGCCACACTCGAAACACCCGATGACACGCTCTCGACCCGTAGTCGAGCACACGATCACATCGGTGGCTTTCGCGTCGGTACCGACGACGGCGGAAATGTTCACTTTTGTCTCTGTCGCTTCTTCTTTTTCTGCCGCCGCCTTTTCGGCTTTATTCTTCTCCTTCTTTTGATATTTCTTTTTTCGCGGGGGCTTCTTCGTTGAGTTATCGTCTTGGTAGAAATAGTCGTCGACGTCGTCAAAAAGCGTGGAAAAAGAGCTGTTGGTGGTTGCACCCTTCTTTTGCCTTTGTTCTCGTTCCTTACTATGACGCTGCTCTCTCTGACGCTTTCTCGTTCTCGTCGTCCTGCCTCGCTGCGCTTCTTCGTCGCCTCCGTCTCTTCCTCTTCCTTCTTCTTCTTCTTCTTCTTCGAAAAGTGATTCGTTCACAACTACATCGTCAAACGTTGTCGTCGCGGGCGGTACATTTTCTTTCGTTGTTCCAGTAAAGAGTAAAGCGTTTGGTTTCACAATAACGCGTCGTTGCAGTTCCCGCCTCGCTCTGCGCTTCCGTTTATGTTTCTTCGCGACGGGAGCGAGAAGATCTTCTTGAGAAGACATGTTCGACACGTGCTCGACCGCGTGTTTTTTCAAGCTTTCCGACACCACGTCTTCATCATACGTGTTGTCTTTGCCGTTACTACGCTTCTTATTTCTAACCGCGCCGCCGTTCTTGCCTTCGGTTTTCAAGAAAATTTTCTCCCGCAACGCCACCTCCTCCAAGTTTTGCAATTTTTCCTCCGCGACGCTTGTTCTCTCGATCGCGGTGTACGTCTTCAACGTCGCTTCCCACCTTTTTCTGGATGCGAGACGTTTCAATCGCTCCGCATCTTTCTTAGCATTCGAGATGGATGTTTGAGATGTAGTCGTCGTCGTCGTCGTCGATGACTTCTTTGCCTTCCTTCGTTTCTCGTCATTATCGATGGTGGTGTTACTATTATTGTTCGCGTGATCTTCGTACGTAACCGTCGAATCTTCCGTTGTTGTCGTTGCTGTTTTTACGTTCTCTTCGGTGAGGTCGTCGTCGATGTCGTCGTCGTCGTAAAAGTCGTCGTCGTCACCATCCGTGCTTCGAAGCACGATACCGTGCATCGCCGCGAGATCTTCGAGATAGTTGCGAGAGCTACCGCCGTCGACATCCTCTTCGGCTTCCTCCTCCTCTTGGAGCACAATCTCTCCTCGGTCTCGACGAGAACAAAAATCAGGTGTTGTTATTACCACCGCGCGATCGCCAGACGCTGCTGGTGTTGGCACGAAGAACATTTCTCCGCTGCCGTCGTCACCGCACTCGCCGCCCGGCGAGGATGTCTTACAATTCACGGTACAAACGACGCGTTCCGGCGTCTTGGCGACTCGCATATCGGCCCCAAAATAATACGCGTCCGTGGTCGTTTCTTCCAGCGACATCGGCGCCACAATCGAGCCAGACGATCGCGCGTCGGTATCACCACCACCGGTAGTATCAACGCCAACGTCCACGTTATTATTAGTAGTAGTATTATTAGTATTACTGGCGTCATTATCAAACGAAAAGAAATCCTCCGGATCTGCATCAATCTCCTTCCAAAACAAAGCGGCGTCGTCGTCGGCGTCGTCGTCGGAGAACAACAACGGTCCTTGCGCGGTGGTGGTGGTGGTGTTCATTGGAGGAGGCGCAGGAGGAAGCGCGGCGGCGGATACCGCGACTTTTGTCTTTTCCGATGACGACTTTTTCGTTCTCGGTCGCGCCTTCAAAGTCTTCAAAGTACCCCCGCTTCTTTTCTTCCTCTTCTTTTTCGTCTGAATCGTCTTCTGAATCGTCGTCGTCGTCGTCGTCAAAACAGGTTGTTGTTGTCGTTGTTGTTCCGCTCCTCCTTTCGTCTTCTTCTTCTTCTTTGTCTTCTTCGTCGCCGGCGACGAAACAACGTCATCATCAGAAACGTTATTATTACTACTATTATTATTATTATTATTATTATTATTATTATTATTATTATTAAATCGTCGAACGACTCGTTTCTGTTTCTGTGCACCGCGTCTTTGTCGTTCCAACGCCGCTCTCGTCTTCATCAAAGTCAAAGTCATCTTATTCAGAAGAAGAAGAAGAGAAGATTTGTGTTGTCCTTTTTCGCGTATTTTTTTTCACTTCAGTTTGAAAACCCTAAATGGAAAATGAAGCGACAGTTTTCGGTGCCCAGAGTTGCCCTTCGAGAAAGAGGTGACGACGATGTCGTCGTCTCGCGCTCTTCTTTTCCTCTCGTC
>Ga0181599_1004349_pt1 | contig 11411 bp, 14 predicted proteins | sample 041ome_3_FD_148658 | JGI IMG/M metagenome (GOLD analysis project Ga0181599, IMG submission 148658) | Coastal salt marsh microbial communities from the Groves Creek Marsh, Skidaway Island, Georgia - 041405US metaG (spades assembly) | ecosystem: Environmental > Aquatic > Marine > Intertidal zone >...
TAGATTTAGTTTGAATTGAGCTTGGCATTTAAATATCGCCCAAAATCAACTCTAGCCCAAAAAACGGGTCAGTAATGTCAACTTGATCTATCTGATTAATCTTTAAAACTGTGGCAACTGGCTCTGACCAATCAGGAGAAGTAAAACCGATATAAAATCCAAGTACTAGACAAGCTGCAAGTCCAGTAATTGAAGAAAAGACAGCATTTCCATTTATAGTTTTTAACTTATCATTTAAAAGAAAAGGAATTTGAATAGAATTATATGAAGAATTAATTTCATTTGCATCTGCAAGAATGCGTTCTTTTAAATCTGATTTCAAAACTGGAATTGTATATCTAGATGATTCAAAAAAATCATTCAAATAATTCTCTGACTTGGATTTTGTTTTATTCATATCTATATCCTAATTCTGATTTGTGAATTTCTAAAATTTCTATTAATTTGCGTTTTCCTCTTGCGATTAAACTTTCTACCGCCTCAACACTTAAATCCATAATTTCAGCAATCTCTGTATTCTTAAGTTCATCTATATGTCTTAACTGTACTGCAAGACGTTGACGTGCTGGTAATTCTGACATTGCTGAATATAGTGCGATTTGACGAGATTTATCAGCTAACTTATCTATAGAGGAATGACTATTATTAACTATATCTGATACAGTGTCCAAGCTATATAAGGTTTTTCTTCGATGTTTGTCGTGACACAAATTTATAACGACACGATAAAGCCACGTAGATACTTTTGCGTTATCCTTTTTCCATGAAGGTGCAATTTTCCATAATTTTAAAAAAGTCTCTTGTGTAACATCCTCGGCATCATCAATATTACCTAATCTATAATAAGCATGAGAACGTATTTTGGGCATTAGTCTATCAACCAAAACCCTGGCAGCTTGATTTGTTCCTTTTACATAAGCTACTAATAAACTATTATCACTCATTTCATAAAAGTGAGCAGACGAATGTTCCGTTTGCTCGTTTGATTTATTGTCAAAACTACTCAAGAAAAATTCAACTTCATCATTAGATAATTTTCTAGAAGATTTCATTTATTTAGATCAGTATAAAATATTGCATTATTAATTATTTCTGAGCTTTAGATGTTACTGCCAAATCTTTTACGTATCTTAGCTATGACCTTTTCACGCAAAACTCTAAATTCTGCAAGATCCAAAAAACCATTCGAATTTGTATCTGCAATATTAAATAGTTTTTTAATCTGATGATGCCTTTTTGATGATCGTGTGGAAAAGAGTTCATCTAATGACAAATAACCATCACCATTTTCATCCACTTTTTCAAATTGATCTTTTAATTTAGCATTGGCATTCAATTCTGTATTTATAGTCTTTATATTTACATCAAGCTCTTGCTGAAATTGATTAATTCTTAAAGTTTCTTCTCCAATAACTAAGGATGTTGAACCTATTACACATAGAAATGTAAAAGCTGTAATTAATTTTTTATGCTGCATGTTGTCTCCAATTTGATGTTTGTAATATTTGTTAAACGTTGGAGTTGAGATATTCCGTCGCAATTTTTTTATTTTTAAAAATTTTATATGAAACTTTTATCTATTAAAAGTTTATGCCAAGCCATAAAAAAGAAACAAAAGGAAACAATTAAAACTAATAAAAGACAACTTTCCACAACCCTAAAAAATTTATAGATGGGCATTGGTCCGTGGTTCTTAGTTTTTAAATAGCTTTATCTTGAATTAACCTTTTAATAACATACAAAATCATATTTATTTTGGTATACAGTTCGGTATACAACCTTGTCTACAGCAGACATAATTTAAAAATAATATATTAATATCAATGTATTATAAAAGATGATGGTGCGCTCGAGAAGATTCGAACTCCTGACCCCTAGATTCGTAGTCTAGTGCTCTATCCAGCTGAGCTACGAGCGCACATGTAGCATTATTTTATATAGTTATAGTTATAAATAATTATAATCAAGTAAGAAAAAAATATTATAATTTTACAGATTTTAGTGTAATAGATTTCATAAATAAAATTAATAAATTTCGAGTAAACTAAAAATGTACGATAAATCATTTCCAGTATCATGGGAAGAGCTTCATAGAAACAGTAAAGCGTTGGCTTGGCGTTTATCAGAGATGAAGCCATATAAAGGTATAATAGCAGTAACAAGGGGCGGATTAGTTCCAGCTGCAATTGTAGCAAGAGAATTAGATATAAGGTTGATCGATACTGTTTGTGTATTATCTTACAATCAGAAGAATAAGGGCGATGTAAACGTGCTAAAAGAATGCTCAATTGCTGATGATGGTAAAGATTGGTTAATAGTAGATGATTTAGTTGATACTGGTGAAACCATTAAAACAATTAGACTTAAACTTCCAAATGCTCACTATGCAACGGTTTATGCAAAGCCAAGTGGTAGGGAGCAGGTCGATACTTATATAACCGAAGTTTCACAAGACACTTGGATATATTTTCCATGGGACATGGAGATGAAGCCAGCCCCTACCATTTCTGAAAGAACACAGAAATAATCATATTGACTATCTGGTACAAAGGGTCTAAAAACAGAAAAAATTTAAACAAGGGGCTGTAATAATTACAGATTAGCTATGAAACGTACATTTCAACCAAGCAATTTAGTAAGAAAAAGAAGACATGGTTACAGAAGCAGAATGTCTACTGTTGGTGGTAGGAACGTAATTCGTAGTAGAAGAGCTAAAGGCAGAAAAAAACTCTCAGCCTAGTTTTATGTTCTACACCTTTTTATTTTATTAAGTTAAATCTATGAGCTAAATAAAATGAAACTCCAAACTATAAAAAAAAGAAAAGACTTTGTTTTATCTAATAAGTTTGGAAAAAAAATTTTTAATAAAAATTTTATACTTCAGAAATATAAGCAAATTGAACAAGACCAGCCTTGTTTAAAATTTGGTTTCACTGCCACTAAAAGAATTGGTAACGCAGTTAAAAGAAATAGAGCTAAGAGGAGAATGAGGGCATTAATTTCCTTGTTTCTTCAGGAGAATAGATTATTGTTTGATGACAAAAGCAGTTATGTAATAGTTGCAAAAAAATCTTTAATAAAGGCTACTTTTCTAGATTTAAGAGCTGAAATGAAAGAATGTTTAAGTAAATCATGATTAAGAAGTTTTTAACAAGTTTTGTGGTTAGCATAATTAACTTTTATAAATACCTAATTTCCCCTTTATTAGGAAATAATTGCAGGTACTTGCCAACCTGTTCAGATTATACAAAAGAATCAGTTATAAAGTTTGGAATAATATATGGTATTTGGTTGGGGTTTAAAAGAATTGTTAGATGTCATCCTTGGGGAAAGGGCGGACATGATCCCATTAAATAGATATATATATTTAATTTTTTAACCTTTATTTTTTACTATAAAATATGTGAGATAAAATGAATCCAGAAACTCGAAACTTAGTTGCAGCCATATGCCTTTCCATGTCAGTTTTGATTGGCTATCAACTACTATTTGTTGACCCTCAAAAAGAGCTGAATAATCAGCAGAATATTGTTAAAGATAGTACAGATACTTCAAATATACCCCTACCATCAAATACAGACACTGGAATTGTTGGTGTAGATAATACGGCTTCAACTGATGATAGCAAAGTTGTACCCAGAGTTTCAATGCTTACAAAAGAAGCCTCTGGTTCAATTTCTTTGAAAGGGGCAAGAATCGATGACATCACTTTAACTCAATATAGAGAGACGTTAGATCCTGAAAGTGACTTAATAAAATTATTATTAAAATCAAATGGCCAAACTCCTTATTTTATAGAATTTGGGTGGAGCAATCCAAATGGAATTAAGGTACCTAATGGAAAATCAGTTTGGAAGTCATCAAGTAAACTTTTAACACCTGATAAAAATATTACTCTTTCTTGGGATAATGGTGAAGGTATCACCTTTTATCAGGATATAAGTGTTGATGATACTTTTATGATCACTGTAAATCAGAGGGTTGAAAATAATTCTGCAAAGGCTGTTACACTATATCCTTATGGATTAATTAGAAGGGCTGGCGAACCTAAAACAATTGATTTCTTTGTTTTACATGAGGGCCCTTTAGGTGTCTTTGATGGTACCCTATCTGAAAAAAGTTATGGAGATTTGACCGAAGCAGGTAAAAAGGGGATTAACGTAAAACCTTTAGAAGCAGGCGGCTGGATTGGACTAACTGATAAATATTGGATGACGGCTCTTCTACCAGACCAAAATGAAAATTATAATTTCACCTTTAGGAAATTAAGTTCTAATGGTGGCCAATATCAAACAGATTTTCTTGGGAGTGCTATGACAATAGCACCAAACACTAAAGGTGAATTTTTAACAAGAACATTTGCTGGAGCTAAAAGACTAGCTCTATTTGATGATTATGAACAAAGATACAATATTAAGCATTTTGACTTAGCAATAGATTTTGGCTGGTTTTATTTTTTAACTAAACCATTCTTTTACGCTTTATCTTGGGCAAATGATTATTTAGGAAATTTTGGATTAGCTATTCTTGCAATAACTGTAATAGTTAAACTACTTTTCTTTCCTCTAGCAAATAAGTCATATAAAAGCATGGCAAAAATGAGAGTGCTTACTCCTCAAATACAAAAATTAAGAGAGAGAGTTGGGGATGATAGGCAAAAATTAAATCAAGAAATGATGAATTTATATAAAAAAGAAAAGGTAAACCCGGCAGCTGGGTGCTTGCCTATCTTAGTTCAGATTCCTGTTTTCTTTGCACTCTATAAGGTTTTATTTGTGTCTATTGAGATGAGACAAACCCCATTTTTTGGATGGATTAAAGATCTTTCAGTACAAGACCCAACAAGTGTTTTTAATCTTTTTGGACTTCTACCTTATAGCACATCCATGCTTCCAGATTTTCTAAATATTGGAATTTGGCCTTTATTAATGGGTGTTACAATGTTTTTACAACAGCGATTAAACCCAACGCCCCCAGACCCAATCCAAGCAAAGATTTTTGCTTGGATGCCAGTTGCTTTTACCTTTTTGCTAGCAACATTTCCTGCCGGATTGGTAATATATTGGACATGGAACAACCTCCTTTCTATATGCCAACAATGGGTTATTATGAATAAAATGAATAAAGAGGCTAAATAAGAAAGAAAGTTAGATATTTGTTTTATGAAGAAGCTGACATCGAAAATGCTCGTAAACTATTTTCAGGAGAGTGCAACTTTATTGCAGCTGCTCTAAATGAAGAAGCTATCCCTCCCCAAGAAGTTAACGAAATAGCTTTTGCAGGTAGATCTAATGTTGGTAAGAGTTCTTTGGTGAATGCTTTAACAAATAGAAAAACTCTAGCTAGAACAAGTCAAACCCCAGGAAGAACAAGGCAATTAATATTTTTTGATCTTATATATCAATCATTAAGATTGAGACTAGTTGATTTGCCTGGTTATGGTTATGCTAAAGCACCCAAAAAAGATATTCATTCTTGGACAACCCTTACAGTTAAATATTTAAAAGGAAGACCCTCCTTGAGGACAGTATGTCTGTTAGTTGATAGCAGGAGAGGGATAGGTGACTATGATAGGTTAATAATGAAAGAATTAGATTTAGCTGCAGTTAGCTGGGTATTAGTACTGACGAAAGCAGATAAATTAAAAAATGATGAATTAACAAAAGTTAAAGATGAGACCAATAAAATAATATCAAAGCATCCCGCTTCATATCCAGAATTAATGGTTACATCTAGTTTAAAAAATGATGGTTTAATTTCATTAAGAACTTACCTTGGAAGCTTTGCGCAAAAAATTGGATAAAATAATAATTTTTTTTAAAATTATATGATATTAGTTCATAAATTACTTTTTAAATGGTTTTGATATTGGATAAAAATAAAGAAGAAATTAGATCTGAGTGGCTAGGAAAAGCAAATTTGCTAACTGAAACATTACCTTTTATGAAAAGGTATTCAAACAAAGTCATTGTTGTCAAGTTTGGTGGAAACGCTATGGGCAAAAAAGAATATGTTGATAGTTTTGCAAAAGACATTGCTTTCCTACAACAAGTAGGAATCTTACCGGTAGTCGTTCATGGAGGGGGACCTCAAATAGGAGAAATGTTATCCAAATTAAAAATTAAAACCGAATTTATTAATGGCCTTAGAATTACAGATGCTGCCACAGTTGATGTTGTAGAAATGGTATTAAGTGGGGTTACTAATAAATCAATTGTAACAGCTATTTCAAATTCGGGTGCTAAAGCAGTAGGAATTTCTGGTAAAGATGGAAATTTAATAACCGCCAAGAGGTTACTTCAAACAGATAATGATTCTGACTCAAATGTTGAAAAAGCTATTGATCTTGGTTATGTGGGTGAACCAGAAGTGATAGACCCTAAAGTTATTGATGCCCTTATTAATGAAAAAATGATACCTGTAATTGCTCCTGTTGGTATGGGCAGAGATGGCCAAACTTATAATATAAATGCGGACACTGCAGCTGGTGCTATTTCAGCATCAATGAAAGCTTCAAGAATGATAATGTTGACTGATGTGTCTGGTGTTCTTGATCAAAATGGAGATTTAATCACAGAATTGACTGTTTCCGAGGCACAGGACCTTATAAAAAATAAAGTCGTTTTGGGAGGGATGATACCAAAGCTTAAGACTTGTATTGACGCTGTTTTAGGAGGCGCTGAAGCATCAGTAATTATGGATGGGAGAATGCCTCATTCGTTATTATTGGAACTTTTCACTGAACATGGTGTAGGAACTATTATTCGCAGAAACCCTAATTGACCTCTCGAATAAAGAAATAATTAATGAAAAATACTAATATAATTTCTTCTAATTTTAATAATCATTATGATTATTGGGTATTTGATCTTGATAATACTATCTATGATTTTAATTTAGGCTTGTTTAGAAGAATTTCTCAAAGGATGACAGAATATATAAAAGATTTTTTTCAGTTGAACCATTCAGAAGCTCTAAACCTTCAAAAAAGTATGTATAGAAAATATGGTTTAACTTTACGAGGTTTAATGATTGAAAAGGAAATAGACCCAGAACCTTTTTTGGAATACGTACATGATGTTAGCTTTGATGATTTGAAAACAGACCATAAATTAAAGAAATTATTAGGAGAAATCAAAGGTAACAAATTAATTTATACTAATGCATCATATAAACATGCCGAAAAAATATTAACTTCTATGGGAATTTTTGAAGAGTTTGAAATGATTTTTGATATAAAAGACTCAAATTATATAGCTAAACCTGATCAAAGTTCTTATCTTATGATGAAAGAGAAGTTTGGCTTTGATAATGAAAATATCAAAAGAAGTATTTTTTTTGAAGATACAGCTAAAAACTTAAAACCCGCTAGTGAGTTAGGTATGAGCACTGTATGGATTGAAAACGATTTTAATAAAGAAGAAGCTAATAAACTCAGAAAATTTATAAATTTTACCGGATCAGATATAAAATCAATTTTAACCAAAATGCTAAGAAGTTAAAACTTTAAATTACAAAACTTAAATTAAGGAAAATAAAATGAACTTTGAAAATATTAAATCTGTTATTGAAAGAGTTTTTGATAATAATGAGGATGTAAATCCTGGAACCACCGGTGAAGTAAGAGATTCTATTGAAGCAGCTTTAAATTATTTAGATAAAGGTGAATTAAGAGTAGCTGATCCATTAGGTGATAGCCAATGGCAAGTTAATCAATGGCTTAAAAAAGCTGTACTATTATCATTTAAATTAAATGATATGGACGTAATTTCTGGTGGTCCTGAAAGCCCGAATAAAGGTCCAGCAAATTGGTGGGATAAAATACCTTCAAAATTTTCTGGATGGGATAAAGAAGATTATAAAAAAGCTGGGTTTAGGTCTGTCCCTGGATGTGTTGTTAGACATTCAGCTTTTATTGCGCCAAGTGTAGTTTTGATGCCATCATTTGTAAACATAGGTGCATATGTAGATTCTGGTAGTATGATTGACACTTGGGCTACTGTGGGCTCTTGTGCTCAAATTGGTAAAAATGTACATATTTCTGGTGGCGCTGGGATAGGAGGGGTTCTAGAACCTATTCAAGCTGGACCAGTAATTATAGAAGATGACTGTTTTATCGGCGCTAGATCTGAAGTTGCAGAAGGAGTGGTTGTAGAAAAAGGAGCAGTTTTATCAATGGGTGTATTTATTGGTGCATCAACAAAAATTATTGATAGAAATACTGGTGAAATTTACATGGGAAGAGTTCCTGCTTATTCAGTGGTTGTGCCAGGCTCCCTTCCAGGAAAATTACTACCAGATGGATCTCAGGGGCCGAGTTTATATTGTGCGGTTATTGTAAAAAAGGTTGACGCTCAGACACGATCAAAAACATCTGTTAATGAATTATTAAGGGATTAATTTAGGTCTTTTATGTCTGAAATAATAAATGCAGTTGATTTAACCTCCAAATTAATTAGGTGTGAAAGTATCACTCCAAACTCAGCAGGTGCTATTGAACTTTTAATATCTTATTTAGAACCATTAGGTTTTAAATGTAAAAAAATTAATTTTGGTGAAGGTATTGAAAAAGTAGAGAACTTATACGCAAGATTTGGAACCAAAGGTCCTAATATTTGTTTTGCCGGTCACGTAGATGTTGTTCCTACTGGGGATATTAAAAAATGGTCCATGGACCCATTTGGTGGAGAAATCAAGCAAGGAAAAATATGGGGAAGAGGTGCTGCTGACATGAAGTCAGGGATAGCTGCTTTTTTATCATCTGTTTCTAATTTTTTATCAAAAGAAAAAGATTTTGAAAAAATTGGAAGTATTTCTTTTTTAATAACCAGTGACGAGGAAGGTAAGGCAATTAATGGAACAAAAAAAGTTGTTGAATGGTTAGAGGAAAAGGAAGAGAAAATCACAGCATGTATTGTTGGTGAGCCAACAAACGTAAGTGAAATGGGTGATACTATTAAAGTAGGAAGAAGAGGTAGTTTTACGGGGTTTTTAAAAGTTAAAGGTGTTCAAGGACATGTGGGTTATCCCCATTTAGCAGATAACCCAATAAACTCTTTAATAAAAATGTTAGAGCCATTTGTAAAAATTTATTTAGATGAAGGCACCGAAAATTTTCAACCTAGTTCTGTTATGATAACAAGTGTTGATGTCAATAATAATGCGAGTAACGTTATCCCTGGTGAAGTAAGCGCAACTTTTAATATAAGATTTAATAACCTTCATACTATAAACTCTCTTAAAGCAATGTTAAAAAATCAATTTAATAAAATAACCCAAAATTATGAGTTTAATTATTATTGTAACGCAGAACCTTTCTTAACTAATGATGAGTTTCTGAAATCAACAATTGAAAAAGCTATTAAAAGTGTTGTCAAAATTAACCCTAAACAATCTACTTCTGGAGGCACTTCTGATGCCCGTTTTATTTCAAAGATATGTCCTGTCGTAGAATTTGGTCTAGTAGGTAAAACTATGCATAAAATTGATGAAAATGTAGATGTTGATGACATAACAAAATTAGTAAGTATTTATAGTTTTTTTCTATCTAATTATTTTGGAGTTAGTAGTTTTGATTAATCCTCCCCCAAGTCCTTTTATTGTAAAAGATGGCTTTGTCTCTGCCTTCACGTTTATGTCCAAAAAAAATAATGTAAGTGGAGCATTTAATTTAAATAAAAATGGTTTTTGGGATAGTTGCTGGATAGTTTTTTTTGTCAATGCAGTTGTATCATCTATTGCTTCTTATGGCCTCAAAGCTAATATAGAAGGGGATCTTGAAAGTGGAATTTTGCCAAGATTACTTTTAATAACAGTAATTGACATATGCCTGTTTTCAATTCTAGTTAACATGATTTTTGAAAAAATCGGAAAAGCAAATTCTTTTTATAAATTTATAATTCCGTTTAATTGGATACAATCTTTTCAAGCAATCATAATGCTTTCTTTTGCTATGTTAGGATTAGTTTTCCCACCCTCAATTTTTATTTTTTTTGGCATTGGAGTTGTAATTTGGGTAACTTTTTCTCTTTGGAGGATTGGTAAAGAAGAAGTTGGTTTGTCTGGTTGGGGGGCAACGGGTATGATCTTTTTATCTGTAGTTATTGAAGCTAGTTTAGGTATGTTTTCTAGATCATTGTCGGTTGCTTTATAAGTTAATTATAAACTGTATCGTCATATATAATCGGCCAATCATCATCCAATAAATTTTTAGGGTAATCTACCTTTTCTAAATATAATCCATCTGCAGGGGCTGTTGGTCCAGCCAAACTTCTATCTTTTGCATGAAGTATTTTTTTAATTTGTTCAGGATCCCAAGTTTTATCTCCGATTTTAACGATTGTTCCAACAATAATTCTAACTTGGCTATGCAGAAAGCTTTTGGCCTTAACTCTTATAATTACTTCATCTCCTTCATTAGCAAAAGTTATTTCATCTAGGGTTCTTATAGGGGATTTTGCTTGGCATTTGATAGTTCTAAAGCTGGTAAAATCGTGTTGTCCTAATATATATTTTATTCCTTCTTCCATTAATTTTAAATCTAGTTTTTGTCGAATGTGCCATACTTTTCCCTTGTCTAAGCCAGGAGGAGCAGCACGGCATAGTATTCTGTACTTGTAAAATCTTTTAACAGCACTGAAACGAGCATTAAATTCAGATTTAACATGTTTAGCTGAAATAACTCTTATTTTGGTATCTTTAAGCAATGCATTGAATGCAGAAATTATATAAAACGGATGCTTGGATGTTAGTTTATGATTTTTAGGTAAATAAATGTGGGCAACTTGACCTAGGGCGTGAACTCCTGCATCGGTACGACCAGATCCTTGTATTTCAAATTTTTCGTTAAAAATACTTTTAGCAGCTTTTTCAAGACTTCCTTGAACAGAAACTCCTTCATGTTGTTTTTGCCATCCTACTAAACCGTTACCATCGTATTCAATTAACAAAGCGTATTTAACTTTATTCTCTACTTCCAAATTTTTCACCAATCATGATTTTCGTTCCATTTAAAAACTCAATAGTACTGATAATTTTTTTTCCTGGTTTTTGTAGTGAAACTATTTCTAAAGTTGTTTTTTTTCCACAAGCTACAATAATTTTTTTTCCAACTTCAATAATTGTTCCTGGTTCACTTTCATGAGTATTATTACCTAGGCGTGATGAAACAATTTTTATTAGGTTATTGTGTAAAAATGTAAATGTTCCTGGGAAAGGATCAAAAGCTCTTATCTTGTTATAAATTTCTTTGGATCCTTCTTCCCAATCAATTTCTGCTTCAGTCTTTTCAATCTTATTAGCATATTTGATACCAATTTCCTTTTGTGGAACAGGTTCTATATTACCAATAGTATAACCTTTAATAGCATCAATAAGTATTTCTGCTGTAATATTTGATAGTTTATCATGAA
>Ga0181599_1004354_pt1 | contig 11404 bp, 12 predicted proteins | sample 041ome_3_FD_148658 | JGI IMG/M metagenome (GOLD analysis project Ga0181599, IMG submission 148658) | Coastal salt marsh microbial communities from the Groves Creek Marsh, Skidaway Island, Georgia - 041405US metaG (spades assembly) | ecosystem: Environmental > Aquatic > Marine > Intertidal zone >...
AAAAAAAAACCCACTTATACTACCCCCAGAATATGGAAATTTACCTAAACCAGAAGATAATGAAGAAGCAAATAATGAAGATGAGTCCAATAAAATTAAATTACTTTTAGATAGCGAAAAAAAAATACAAAAAACTAAAACAAATACAACTTCAAATTTAGAATCTCTTATTTTAAAAGAAATAAAATCTGAATGATTGTTTACAAAAAAAATTTTTTTAAAAATTTCACAAACAAATCAATAAATTCTAATGCAGCAAAATTATTAAAAAATCTCATAAATGAGAATAATGAAATACTTAATTCATTCAAAACTTCTTATAAAGATCAATTTAATAACAAACTGATTAAAAAATTAAAAAATTTTAAGACTATTTTGCTCATTGGAATGGGTGGATCAATATTAGGCTCAAAAGCAATTTACAATTTTTTAATAAAAAAAAATAATAATAAAAAATTTATTTTTTTAGATAATTTAAATGCAAAAATAAAAAGAAATCTCATAGAAAAAAGGAAACTAAATATAGTTATATCGAAATCTGGTAATACTTTAGAAACAGTTTCAAATTTTAATATTGTCAAAAACAAATATGATAAAAATATTTTTGTAACAGAAGATAATAAAACTTATCTTTTAAAATTAGCAAATGATTTAAAGTCTGAAATAGTTCATCATAATAAATTTATTGGGGGTAGGTTTTCCGTTTTATCTGAAGTGGGCATGTTGCCTGCTGAATTAATGGGATTTAATAGAAATAAATTTAGAAAACTTGAAAAGTTAATAAATAATAAAAAATTTTTAGATACCGTAATTAATTCTGCATTAAGCCAATATTATTTTATTAAAAAAAACAAAACAAATTCAATAATTTTAAATTATGATAAAAATTCAATTGAACTTCTAGAATGGTATCAGCAATTAGTTGCTGAAAGTCTTGGAAAGAAAAACCTTGGAATTTTACCTGTGATTTCTAATTTACCTAAAGATAATCATAGTATAATGCAAAATTATCTTGATGGGCCACAAAAAAATTTTTTTACTTTTTTTTATGTGAAAGAGAAATTTTCTAATAAAATTAAAAGTAAAAATTTATATACTTCTCACAATTATTTAAAAAAACAAAGTTTAGATAAAATTATTTTTGCACAATTTTGTGCAACACAGAAAGTTTTTGAAAAAAAGAAAATTCCATATAGAACATTTATAGTTGAGGATAGAAATGAGGAGACTATTGGAGAATTGTTTATTTTTTTTATGCTCGAGACAATTTTATTAGCCAAACTCCTTAAAATTAACCCCTATGATCAGCCAGCTGTTGAATTAATAAAAAAAGAAACTTTGAAAGTGTTAAAAAAATCTTAATTTGCAAAATATATTTTTGAAATACCATAGATACGAGTTTCTAGAATTTTTAGTTTATTTGTAATTTTTATTTTATCATTTTTATGACGGTGTAAAATAATTAATCCTTTTTCTGTAAGCATTCTTTTTTTTAAAATTTTTTCAATAACATCATTAATTCTCATTTCTTTAAAAGGTGGATCTATAAAAATAATATCAAATTTTCTATCAATTTTTTTTTCAAATAGAAAAAAATCAAATACATCATCTTCATAAATTTTATAATTATCTTTATGAGTTAGTAAGTTTATATTTTTTTTAAGTGTCTTTATTACTATTTGTTGTTTTTCAAAAAAATATACATTGTTAGCTCCTCTTGAGAGACACTCCAAACCAAAAGAACCAGAACCAGCAAACAAATCTAAAATATTTGCACTGTCAATATCAATTTTAATTTGGTTTGAATGTGTTAAAAGATTAAAAATAGACTCTTTAACCATATCTCTCAATGGCCTTGTAAATTTGCTATCAGGCAAATAAAGTTTTTTTCCTTTATTAATTCCTGAAATAATTCTCATTTATCAATTATTTTGTAGCCAATATCTTTTCTGTAAAATCCGTTTTTCCAATTTAGTTTTTTTATTAATTTTAATGCTTGATCTCGAGACTCTTTTAAATTTAGAGAACTTACAACAAAATTTAATACTCTCCCTCCATTTGAAATAATTTTTGATTTTTGCAATTTTGTGCCAGCATGAAAGATAAATTGATTTTTTTTTAATTTAATATTTTTAAGGCTACGTATTTCTAATTCGTTTTTAAACTTATTAGGGTAACCTTTTGAACACAAAACAACTGATAAACAACTTTGTTTTTTCCATTTTATATTTATAGAGTTTAATTTTTTATCAATCGTTGCTTTTATGACATCAAAAAAATCAGCATTTAACCTTGGTAAGATAGTCTGGCATTCTGGGTCTCCCATCCTTACATTGTACTCAATCAAATATGGTTCATTTTCGCGAATCATTAGTCCAGCATAAAGAAAACCCCTAAATTCTGTATTTAAATCTTTAAGTGCATTTAGTGTGGGCTTGATAATTTTTTCTAAAATTTTATGATTTAATAATTTATTTTCTAAACGAGAAGGCGAATATGCCCCCATACCTCCTGTATTAGGTCCAGTATCATTTTCTCCAACCTTTTTATGATCTTGCGCAGTGCCAAAAAATTTGAAATTTTTACCATCAGATAAAATAAAAAAACTCATTTCTTCACCTTCAAGAAATTCTTCAAGTAATATATTTTTTGCTTTTCCAAATTTGCCATTAAAGATTTCTTTAATAGCTGCTTCTGCTTCAATTTTTTTTTTACAAATATAAACACCTTTTCCAGAAGCTAAGCCATCAGCTTTAATTACCAGAGGATAGCTACAATTTATTAAAAATTTTCGTGTTTTATTTTTATTTTGAAAAATATGAAATTTTGCTGTTGGTATATTGTATTTTTTACATAATTTTTTCGTGAAGATTTTCGATCCTTCAAGTTTGGATGCAATTTTATTTGGTCCAAATACTTTAATATTATTTCTTTCTAAATAGTTTGTAATACCATCTACTAAGGGTTTTTCTGGACCAACTAAAACGATATCAATTTTATTTTTAATTACAAATTTTTTTATAATTTGAAAATTATTTGAGTCTAAATTAACGTTTTTTGCTATAGCTTCTGTACCAGCATTTCCTGGCATGCAAAATATTTGATCTATTTTCTTAGACTTTGCAATATAATGGCATAAAGCATGTTCCCTGCCACCACTTCCAAGTATTAAAATTTTCATAAAATGATGTATAAACTATAAATGTATAAAAAATTAGCTAAAATCAAATATTTACCAAATAATTATGAAATTATAAGTGATGGTGATTATGTCATTTGTGCAGTTTCTGGTAAAAAAATTTCTTTAGAAAATCTAACATACTGGAATGTAGAAGATCAGGAGCCATATTATTCTTATGTAGAGGCTTTTTTAAAAAGAGAGGGAAAATAATCTATTTTTTCCATCTGTTATGCGTCCAAATCCATTGATCTGGATTTTTTAAAATCATTTTTTCCAATATTTGATTTAAATGTAAAGTTATCTCTTCTATACTTTCATTTTTATTATACTTTATTGGTTCATATATAGTTAAATTAAAATTTTCATCTTTGAGTCTCTCGATATAAATAGGGACCACTCTGGCACCATACTTTTTTGCAAATTGTGCGGGAATAGTTGTAGTTAGAGCATTTTCATTAAAAAATTTACAATTTATCCCTTGGGTGACTCTCTGATCAATCATTAAAGCCACTGAAGTTTTATTTTTAAAAAATTTGAGTATTTGTTTTGTACCTGATATCCCTTTTTTAACTTGTTTTTGACAAATGAAACGTTGTCTTAAAATTTCCATTTTTGGATTTAAAAATGGATTGTTAAGAGGTCTGTAAATTGCCGCAAGATCAATGCCAGATTTTTCTAAATGCATTGCCATTAACTCAAAATTATTAAAGTGACCAGATACAAATATTACTGGTTCTTTATTATTTTTAATATCATCTAAAATATGCTGATTTATAATTTTAATTTTTTTTGAATATTTTATTGAATTACGAAATTTGGCCAAATACAAATATTCGACAAATATCTTTCCATAGTTAGACCACATTCTTTTTGATATATTTTTAATTTCATTTTCATCTAATCCACTCATAGCTCTCCTAATATTTTGTAAAGTAGTTTTTTTGGATCTAAAAAAATTACCAAAAATTAAAAAAATTGAACTAGAAATGGCTAAAGATATTTTGTATCCAACTAATTTAAAAAAAAGAAATAAAAAAATAATGAAAACATATTGTAAGAAATATTTCGATTTATTCATTTAATTTATACTTTAAATATTCTATTAGTTTATTTTGATTTTCTATTTCAATATCTATTTTTAAATATTTAAAAAAATTAGAAAATTTTTTTGGAATTCTAACATAATCTTTTTCAGTTGTGATTATTAAAGATTTATATTTTTTGGCATTTTCAATTAAATTTTTTAGTTCATGTTCTTTATACTTATGATGATCTGGAAAAGTGATCGATTTTATAATTTTAAAATTATTAAATTTTAATAAATTATTGAAACTATCAGGATTTCCAATTCCTGAAACAGCAAAATATGTTTTCTTTAAATTAAATTCTTTTTTATTTATAATTTTAACCGAGTAATTAAATATATTAGGCGTAGGATTTATTGATTTGATAAATTTAGTTATTTTTTTATTTTTATTTTTTTTTAAATTTTTTAAAAAAATAGCATCTATTTTTTTTAAAATTTTAATATCTTGCCTTAAAGGGCCAGATGGCAAAAGTCTTCCATTTCCAATCCATTTTGAGGAGTCAAAACAGACAAATTTTAAGTCATAATCAATTTGTTTTTCCTGAAGACCATCGTCAAAAATAATTATTTTATAACTTTTTTTTATAGCTTTTTTTATTAACTGAATTCTATTTTGTCCAAGTATAGATCTTGAATATTTTTTAAGTAACAATATTTCGTCATGATGTGATGAGTAGAATTTTTTAGCTATAATAGTTTTGTTATTAAATTTATTGATAATATTAAAAAGTTTTATAGCTAAAGGTGTTTTTCCTGTACCACCAATATAAATATTTCCAATACAAATAGATTTAATTTTATTAAATTTAACTTTTTTATATTTTTCGATTATTAAATTGTTTAGCTTTAAAGGAAATGTGAACGGTAATAGAAAATTTGATAATAAACTTGGTTTTTTTTGATCCCAAAACTTAGGTTTTTTAAACTTCATTTATTTATTATTTAAAAACCGCGTTGTAAGTTTTTTTTAGAATTTGATCACCAATATCTTTGATTTTATTATTAGATTTTTTTATTTTATTCTTATTATTTATTAGAAAATCTATTTCAAATATTAGTGCCTTTTTATTTTTTGTTAATTTATACAACTTATTTTTTTTTAAAAAGGTATATATTTCACTAAAATTTTGAACATGTGGACCGCTTAAAATCGAACAACCATATCTTGCTGCCTCAAGGGGGTTTTGTCCTCCATGGTTTATCAAAGATCCACCTAAAAAAACTTTTTTACAGTATTTATAGAATAACTTAGTTTTTCCATATGAATTTATCAAATATATATCAGTATCATCAGTAACTGTTTTTATATCTGTAAATAAATGGATTTTTAAATTAAGTTTTTCTAGATCTTTTTTAATTTTGTTAGATCTTTCCACGTGTCTAGGGATGATAATAGTCAGCAATCTTTTGTCTTTTCTTTTTAAAAACTTATGTACTTCACCAATAAGTAATTCTTCTGGATTATGGGTGCTTACTGCACACCAAGGTATTCTGTTTCTAAAAATTTTATCTAATCTTTTATTATTAAAGTTAAAATTTTCATTAATAGATTGTGAGTACTTTAAATTACCAATATATCTAACTTTATTAAAATTTAATTCTTTTAAAAAACCTTCAGACTCAATATTTGATGCAAGAGAGATTTTAAAATTACTAAATAATTTTTTGGTTAAATGGGGAAATTTTTTCCATCTATTAAAAGTTTTATAAGTTATTCTTCCATTGATAAGATTTATTGGAATTTTTCTTTCTTTTAAATTAAGTATCGTATTTGGCCAAAACTCAGAATCTATAAATATTGCCATAGAAGGCCTCCAGTAATTTAAGAATTTTTTAATTAAAAAATTAGAATCGATTGGAAAAAACTGATGAATTACTTTTTTTAGTTTCTTATTTTTAATTATTTTTGAAGAGCTCAATGTATTGGATGTAACTAATATTTGTTGAATATTCTTATTTTTTTCTAATTTTTCTATAATTGGAATCACACTTTGCAATTCACCAACACTTGCACCGTGAAACCATATAAGTGTTCCAGCTGCTCTCTTATTACTAAAAAAACCAATTTTCTCCTTAAATCTTAAGGGATCCTCTTTTTTTTTTATAATTCTAAAAATTAAAATAATTGGAGATAAAAGTAATATTAAATTAATTAAAAACCTGTAGGCAAATAACATCAATCTTTTTTAACTTGTTTATTGTAAAAATTTTTATACTCGTCTGAAGAAAGTAATAAATTTTCATGTTTGCCTTCATCCACAACATAACCATTATTAATTACATATATTTTATCAGAATTTAAAATAGTTGACAGTCTGTGAGCAATTACAATTGTAGTTCTGCCAGTAGTTAAAAAATTAATAGCTTTTTGTATTTTACTTTCAGTTTCAGCATCTAAGGATGAAGTGGCCTCATCTAGTAGTATTATTTTACTTTTTTTAAGAAGTGCTCTTGCGATAGACAACCTTTGCTTTTGCCCCCCTGATAATCTTATACCGTTCTCACCGATTAAAGTTTCATATTTATTAGGTAGTTTTTCAATAAATTCATCTGCAAAAGAAAATTTTGAAGCATCTTCAATCTCTTTTTGTGTTGCATTAGAATTTGCATAAGCAATATTGTTTCTAATAGTATCATCAAACAATGTTGTATCTTGACTTACTAAAGAAATATCTGCTCTTAAGGATTCAAGAGTTGAATTATAAATAGACTGATTATCAATTAAAATATCACCTGAGTCAGCATCATAAAATCGTGGAATAAGATTTAGAATTGTTGATTTACCAGCACCACTGTGACCGACTAAAGCAGTCATTTTTTTTCCTTCGAAATTGAGATTTACATTTTTTAATATTTGGCTTTCTTTTTTAGAATAGTTAAAGCTCACATTTTTAAAAATAATTTGGCCAACTTTAATATTGATATTTTTTGCGCAACTTAAATCTTTAATGGTTGGTTCATTTTCAACAATTGGCAGTACTCTTCTTGCCCCTGACAATCCTTGTTGGATAGTTATATTAAGTGTCGCTAATGATCTAACAGGCTGATAAGCAAGCATCATAGCAGCTAAGAATGAAAAAAAATTACTCACTTCTAATTCATTTTTTGAAACAAGTTTAGCTGAAATGAAAATTAAAAAAGCTATCATTATACCTGTTAAAAACTCCATTATGGGAGAAGCCCTGACATAAACAACATTAATTTTTTGTGTTTTATCTTTAAGTTCGCTAAGCATTTGATTGGCTCTTGTTTTCTCATAATTTTCTTTTTGAAAAATTTTCATGAGTTTGTGATTTTTAAAAATTTCAATCAAGTAAGAAGTTAAAATACTAGCCTTATCCATTTGTTGAGTAACAATTTTTCCCATTCTTTTACCAAGAGTCTTTGCAGCTAAACTTGCCAAAGGTATCATCACAATAGCCAATAAAGATAACTTCCAATTTTGATAAAACATTACACATAAAAGACCAATCAGAGTGAGACTATCTTTGAATAAATTTAAAATTGCAGTACTCACTAAATTTGTAATCATGTTCACATCGTTTGTTAAGTTTGTTATGAACTTACCTGAATGTTTGTTGTCAACAAGCTGAGTGTCAGCTTTAATTAATGATGAGAACATATCTGATTGAATATCTTTCCTGACATTTTCTGAAACTCCTATCATGATAATTTTAGCCAGATATAAAGAGGACCCTTTAACAGCAAATGCCAATACGATCAGCAAAGGGATAATTATTACTAATGTTTTTTCCTGCTCAATAAATAAGTGTTTTATTGCAGGATCTAATAAATACGCTACAGATGAAGTACTTCCGGCCAATAATAAAGTAAAAAAAACTGAAGTTAAAATATTATTTAAATATTTTTTTGTATAATTAAAATATAATTTCTTTAAAATCTGTGTACTGGTCATTTTTAAATTTTACCTAAAATTAAAGATATAAAAACTATTAAACCTAAAAAGTTATTAGATTTAAATGTTTTTAGACAACTTTCAGGGCTTTTAACATCAAGATTTTTAATCTGACTAAAATATAAATTTAAACTAATAACCACTAAACATAAATAATAGATAATATTTAATTGCACAACTAGCCCAACAATAAACAAACTGATTAAAAAAACTGTATAACAAGTTAATATAAACAATTTTGGTTTTGATTTAAATTTTATTGATGTAGATTTTAAACCTATAATTTCATCATCTTTTAAATCCTGAAAACCATAAATTGTATCAAATCCGATTGTCCAAAATATGGCTCCTGCATAGAACACAATTGTAACAATATCTATGCTATTTTCAATTGAGGTCCAGCCTAATATCAATCCGTAATTAAAAGTAATTCCTAAAAAAAGTTGAGGCCAATATGTATATCGTTTCATTAATGGATAAGTAAAAGCAAGTGGCATTGATCCTAGCGCAAGAACTATTGTGAAGTTATTAAATTGCACTAAAACCAAAAGAGCAATTAGACAAAGTATTGACGAATAAACAATTGCTCTTGAAATAGATATTTTTCCTGAAGCTATTGGTCTATTTTTTGTTCTAAAAACTTTTTTATCAAATTTTCTGTCTGCAATATCGTTAGCTATACATCCGGCTGATCTCATTAAAATTGCACCAAGCAGAAATAGAGCTAGAAAATAAAAATAAGTAACTAATTCAGCATTAAAATTGTATGCTAGTGTCAAACCCCAGGCACATGGCCAAAATAAAAGCATATAGCCAATAGGTTTTTTTAATCTTGTAAGTTCTATAAAAAGTTTAATTTGCTCCATAAAATTCAGTTGTAAATAACAAACAGAAGATTGATAATCAAACTGATTCGAATGAATATAGATTACACTGTAACAGCTTTAATGTTTCCAGCGATTCCTTTATTAATGAGTGTATATAGCAACAGATTTCATTCACTTAGTATTCTAATTAGGCAACTACATGATGAGCATGTTTATGAAAAGCACATTCCGCCTGAATGGAAAAAGCAGTTTATAAATTTAAGTGGACGAATAACCTTGCTAAGATGGACAATTCTTTTTGCATCTTTTGGTTTTCTTTTTAATATGCTGACTGTTTTTGCTCTTTACTTGGATGAACTATTTATAGCCAGAATGATTTTTGGATCATGTTGTTTATCAATGATTATTTCAATTTTATTTTTTATAAGAGAGATACACATATCAACTAACGCACTTAAGCTTCATATGTCTGATATGGATGTTGATGTATCTTAAGGAAGTATTACAGCAGGACCTGTTAATTTCCTAGCTTCAAGATCCTCATGAGCTTTTTGAGCTTCATCAAGAGAATATTTTTTTGAAATTTCTACTTTAAATTTATTATTTAAAACTGCATCAAATACTTTTTTTGCAGACTGCTCTAGCTCTTCTCTTTTAACTGTATAATGAGCAATCGATGGTCTTGTAAAAAATAATCCCTTAGTGTTGATGTGTTTTTTTACATCGATAGTATCTACATACCCAGAAGCATTTCCAAAAGCGACCATCATTCCTCTAATTTTTAAAACCTCTATTGACCCTTCAAATGTTTTTAAACCAACACCATCATAGACAACATCTATTCCATTTTTACCTACAATTTTTTCAACTTCTTCAACAAAATTTTTATCAGTGTAATTAATTACATGATGACAACCATTTTTTTTTGCAATCTGTTCTTTTTCTTTAGATCCAACAGTTCCAATAACTTCTGCACCAAGTGCATTAGCCCAAGGGCATAAAATCTGACCAAGTCCACCAGCTGCTGCATGATATAAAACTTTATCACCTTTTTTAAGCGGATATGCTCTATGAAGCAAATATTCCGCTGTAATTCCTTTTAAAGTAATGCAAGAGGCAACTTCATTTGAAACACCATCAGGAACACTTACCAATTTGTCCTCAGGCATGATTTGCTTTTCAGCATAAGCACCAATAGGCATTGAAGCATGAGTAACTCGATCACCAACTTTAAATAATTTTACTTCTGAGCCAACCTCTTCAATTTCTCCACAAGCTTCTAATCCAATTCCACTAGGTAGAGGAATAGGGTAGAGACCAGATCGGTGATAAGTATCAATAAAATTTAGACCGATAGATAAGTTTTTAACCAAAACTTCTTTTGGACCTGGTTTTCCGATTTCAATATCTTGAATTTCTAAAACTTCTGGCCCACCGAATTTTTTAAAAGTTACTGCTTTCATAAATTATTTTACAAAAGTACCATTATGATAATCTTGAACAGCTTGCAAGATTTCTGCTTTAGTGTTCATTACAAAAGGTCCACCTCTAGCGATTTCTTCATTAATTGGTTTTCCTGAAATCACTAAAAACTTAGCATCTGTTGAAGCTTTTACATTTAAATTTTCACCTTTAGTTAACAAAATCAAAGTGCTGTCTTTTACTTTATCGTGTTTTTGTTCACCAATTTTAATTTCACCACTGATTAAATAAATAAAGGTATTATGAGTGCTTGGTAAATTATATTTAAATTCTTTTTCTTTTTTTAACTCCACATCAAAGTAAGTTGGTTCAACATTATGCTTCTTAACAGGACCCTCAGCATTTTCAAATTTACCAGCTATAACTTTAACTTGTTTTTCATTATCTTTATGAACAGCCATCTTATCTGCATCAATATAGATATACTCTGGTTTGCTCATTTTTAGTTTTGCAGGCATATTGATCCAAAGTTGAAACCCGTGAAGTTTTCCTTCCTTCATGGCAGGCATTTCAGAATGAATTATTCCACTTCCAGTTTTCATCCATTGAACATCACCAGCAGTCATTCTACCTTCACCACCAGTACTATCTTTATGCTCAAAATCTCCAGCAAGCATGTAAGTTACTGTTTCAATTCCTCTATGTGGATGAGGAGGAAATCCTGCAATATAATCTTCACTATTTTCCGATCCAAACTCATCTAGCATTAAAAATGGATCAAAATAATTTGGCTCTACACCAATACTTCTTTTTAGTTTAACCCCAGCCCCATCAGATGCTGGAATAGGATCAATAATTTTACTTACTTCTATATTTGACATTCTCTTTATGTAGTGACTAAAATTTCAATTTCAATTATCTATTATGAGAGCCATCACATAGTGGTTGGTCATCAGTTTGTTTACATGTGC
>Ga0181599_1004372_pt1 | contig 11374 bp, 2 predicted proteins | sample 041ome_3_FD_148658 | JGI IMG/M metagenome (GOLD analysis project Ga0181599, IMG submission 148658) | Coastal salt marsh microbial communities from the Groves Creek Marsh, Skidaway Island, Georgia - 041405US metaG (spades assembly) | ecosystem: Environmental > Aquatic > Marine > Intertidal zone >...
GATGCCGACGACATCGCGAGGCGCATCGGACGATCGCGCCGTCGCCGCGTCCGCCATCGCGACGTCGCGGCGCGCGCGCGAGGCGACGTGTGACGTGGATTACACATCTTATTATGACGTACCGGTAGTGCGTTTGGATATGTCATTACAGGCACTTGAAAAGCAACATGACGGAAAAAGTTAAAATAAATTGCAAGTTATTTATTTGAGCGTGTCCAGCAGTGCGCGGTGCGCACTCTCCTCGCACGGCATATTGCTTTGGGAACAACTCACACGGTGGCGCCATACGAGTTGGAAGTCATTTTCACGGGTGACGTCGCGGGCGAGTTGGAACCGCGACTTTTAATCACTACGCCAAAGATGACAACCGCGATGAAGACAAGTAACGCTTGCAGCAAACTGTGAATCGGTCTTTCGATGGAGTTCACAATGGTGGTGGCGTGACTCGCGGCGCCCCTCAACGTCGCGACGCCTAACTGCGCCGTGGCGGAAGAGGGAGCGGGAGCAAGACAAGTCGCTCGGAGCTCAAATGTAACATCACGCCCGGTATTAAGTGCGACGTCTTTTATCAAAGAAACCTTGACTTCGTACACACCAAAAACTTTCGAGGAATCTTTCGACGAAACCACGATGGAGCCACGCCCACCAGTGTTGAAGCAATTCATGCGGAAAAATTTCGTTTTGTCCTCCTCGCTCACCTTCGTGCCGATTAGCTCGTCATGAACATGTGCAACTGTGCCATCGCAATTCAACGCCTCGCGACGGAAAAGGTCAAACGTGGCGTCCTCGCATCGAATTTCTTCATAAAAATTAACGCCGGAGCTCGCGCCGGGGAAGGCGAGCGTCGACGCTGGAATCGGCGCAACGGTGTCCACGCGAAGCGTCAGACGCTGGTCTGAAACAAATTCATGCACTCTAGGTTCAGCTAGCGCGTTGCCGCCAACGCAAAAGTTTTTAATCCGAACTTCGTATGCGTCATCCTTGAATCCGCTGAGAAGCTTTTCGAATTTGTTATTAACGTCCCATTCAAATTTGCATCCGTCGAGCCGAGAATTGTCACAGAGCAAGTTGTGTTTCCTGTCGGTTTCGGTAGAAGTTGTACTTTTCGCTGATATCCACTCGCCGCCGCTCAACGGTCGATACTGCAATCGCACGTACTTTAAACCTTCGTGAATGGAAGGGTTCGTGTGGAGCATCGTCGCATTCCATGGCGAAGGCGGCCAGAGCACATTATCGTTTGGGTTGATTGCGTTCACGACGACCAAAGGAGAACCTTCTGGCGACACCGTCGGATTTTCAGCGTTCTTCACGAGCGTGGATTCGTCAAACGCTACACTCGGACATGGCTTGGACCAGGTAATATCGCCCAGGCTCACCACGTCCTCGAGGACTGGGCGATATAATTCATCTCTCATCTCGTACTCGCACAAGCTTACCAGTCGAACCCCGATGTACTCTGCGGTGTACGACTGCGACGCGCGCGAGACGGCGAGCATGAACTCTGTGTTTTGAACAGCAGCTTGAGATTGGAGCGTTTCACCGGCGATTGCGTGGAACGGTAACGGCTCACCAAACGGCAAAATTTCGCGGCCGTTTACTTTGAAAGTCATACCAGACATGGACGATCCCGCCGTGCGTGCGAGCTGTGTCGCGTTTGCAATCTTGTGCGCGACGTACCAACCACGATCGGCGTCAGTTATGTTGTTGGCTTCGGCAGAAACCTTCGCGGAGAGAGCGACACTGATCATGTTTTGCACTTCATCCGACTGCGACGCCATGGTCAATTCGGCAGTCTCTTTGACCTTTTGAAACACAGCCTCCGCGGCAGTATTATCGTCAATCTCCCCGGCGGCAATTTCAGCGGCTTTGAAAGCTTGCGATATAACCGTCTGAATGGACTCGGTGACGCTATCGTAAAGCACGATTCCCATATTCACGCGCTCGCGGTACGGCGACTCATTGGTAATCTTCAGTTTGTACATCGCGTATTCATCTGGATTCAAGCTCGTTCTTCGTACGGCATCAACCGATAGAGACACTCCACCCTCGCGAAACATCGTCGAACGTTCACCAGGACACTGGCTTCGACCGCCCTTGACGAAAAACACGGGCGTGCCGAAACGCGTATCGGTCTTGACTTGCACAACAAATTTGTCTCCGTGATCGGGATCGCCCAAACTGTACAACGTGCGCACGTTTTCATACTTGCTCCACCCAAAGACACGCTCCGCCGTCAGAGACTTTGAGCCCGAGAAGCCGACGCCCAATCTGGTACTAAAATATGTATGAAATAAATTGGTAAAGTAATCGGTGTTCTTGGTCCTTATGGCTTCGATAGTCCACGAAAAGTCTTGCCCGTCGACGTTTTCTTTCGAGGTGAACGTGTATTCCGTAGAGGCACCACCGCCACTAAACGTGAGGAAGATATCTGATGGTTCAGAACCAATTCCAGCGACACCTTGAGTAGAAACCGTCTCCAAAACGTCACCCTGTCCTCCATTGAATGACGCATCGACGCGCGTACCTTTCGCGTCTTTGTCAAACGTTTTGGTGTCGTCGTTGACGTACAAATCGTACGAATCCTCGGCAATACTGTTCATTCCCATCCCCGAAAACGCCCCATCATCGTCGTTCTGGAGCTTGTCTAAAAAGTCCGGCATCGACCACTCGCCATTTTCGTCTTCGGAACCGAAGTAACTCTCCCGATCAAGGTTCTGGTACGCAACTCTCATAGCCCTGCCATACGTTGCCATCGTCCACGATTGCACTCGATTTGTCCCACTTGACGATTTCTCCCACGTGTCAACTAAGTCGGTAAGTTCATTACCCCTCTCATCCAAGGTCCATACTCCCTCCTCTCTCGGAGTTTCGTAAGCGACGAGCATGTCATCTTGCCCTATTTCAGCGTTTTTTGCAACGAGAGACTCATCATCAAAAAGACCACTTGCGTTGCGATATTCCTCTGCGTTCGTCGGCGAAGACCACTGCAAGGTTCTAGTCCAGACATTGATTTTCTCGCGCAGAGTTTCTGACCACTGAGTGTTCTCATCACTGAGAACCTGCGAAAGTAAATATCGAAGGTTCGGAAGAACAGACTTTTCAATAAAGTGCACGCCAAAGACGTACGACGTCGGCTTGCTCGGAGACCACATGATCTCGGTGTGAGTTTTCAGGCATCCTTTCGAATGATTGCCCGCGACGTCGAGTACATCGTTTAGAGTGTACTTGAGCTCCAATCCACCCCCCAGGATAACGTCGCCGTCACGTCCCGGAATACCTGGATCCGTGCTCGTGCGAATGTTTCGCTCCAAGGTCATAACCATGTCCCACCCGTCATTAACCGACATGGTCATTGACACATCTGGCCCTGTTTCGCCGGTCTCAATATCAAACTCCAAGCCTGTATCCATCACTGGTGCAGTGTCCGTGCAAGTTTCTGGTGAAACTGGGTCAGGTGGTTCAAGACACTTCTGTGTAGTTTGTCCCCAATGCAAACTCGCGACAGCATTCGCTGAACTTTGGTCAGATTTATGCCTCGCGCGCTGATGCGAAGTCTCATACTTCATAGAAACTTCTGTGCCGGCGGTGACTTCTGCGTACGAGTTACCGCCAGGCGGATCGTGCACGACCGTGTACACGAGACCTTCGATAGGGACCGTCGCCCAAAACGTGTTATCACTGTCGCCGTTACCGCCTCGCTCCTTCGAACCGAGAGGAACGAGTTCCCTCTTCATGGACGCGGTGACCGTCCTACCGCCGTCAAAGCGGTGCACCGTGACCACGATGGAACGCCTGTGATTTCCTACGAGGTTGATTGATGATGCCGAACCTGTGATTATTTTGTCTGCTTCATAGTTAGTGACGCCCACAGGTGTGCTGGCAACGGCTGGAAATCCGACGCATTGGACGTCACCATCTCGCGCACTGCTGTCACATGATACCATGTTTTGACTAATTTCAAAATCACACGTCGGATGTCCGCCGCGGTTGGGATGACACACGTTCGCCGTCTCCTCTGTGACATCTTCGCGGAACTCTATCTTCGTACTCAAGCCCTCTTCGTTTGTGTTTACGCCTGGCAACTTGTTGCAGTATGCAAACGAGCCCCTCTGCGCATGAAGTTCAAACACGCGCACATTCACTGTCTTGTCTTCATCTAGAGAGTTTAGTTTCACACTCTTGCCCAGCAAGTGTTGTTTGAGAAGTCCGTTCCTGATCTCGTCATTTTCGTAGTAACATATAGAACTATCGTCATCGATCCTCGGTATAGTTTTATGATCAGCCGCCTCGTCGATGGAAACGCATAAATAGCCGTGATACCTGTACTGAACTTTAATCGGATACCGTTCTTCCGTATAGATAGTACTCATGAGTGCGAGCCTCTGAAGAGAGTCTCTACTTCGGAAATATTGCACCATATCGCCGGGCTCCGTGTTGCACCCGTCGGCAAACCATTCGTTTTCGAGTCTGAAGTCATCGCCGGGATCTAGAGAAATACTTGGGCCACTTTCAAGCATGATTGAGTAATCGAGCGGTGCGTAGGGCCACTCACTACGCCAGTTTGCAATCTTTTCCGCTGTGACGTATTGTGACTTGTGGCATCCATTTATCGGTGTGATTTTGAAAACGGTGTCTATGTACTTCGTTTCACATTCGCCATGGTACGCACCTAACTCAATAAATGTTTTGGTAATGTCGGCGAAGAATATATACTTGTTCGCGTCCATTTCAATCGACGTTGCATCATCGCAACTCTCATCCGGTTCGACTGTCGTTGCTGATGCAATTGTGTCCCCGGTGTAGCATATTGTGTGACTCTTTAGTGCCACGCCGTCGGGGCCCTCTTGAGCCTCATAGGACACGGTGATGCTGTACGTTTTACCTTGCGTGAGTGAGAATTCAAACCAGCCAGATTCGTCGGTCTGTGTTGATGGTACGTCTGTCTGCGAATCAGTTGAAACCAGCGTCGCTTTAACTGTCGCGCCAAACAAACCGCAGCGCGTGGACCCCGCAGTCATAGACGACGGGAACAACACAGCGCCGCTCAAAGTGAACGCAGTATTATCCTGCGGAGCATAAACTGTGTCGCTTTCGTGTGTCAGAACGATTCCTTGTTGATTTTCAGGCTCGTCTGATCCGAGACGCGCACTCTCGCTCGAACGTTGCGAACTTCCCATAGATGCCACTTCATCGAATTCATCTTCCTTCCCCATCGCGTTTGCATCGTTCAACGCCTTCGAAGTGGTTTCAGACGCATTGAAATCATGAACTATGTCTGACTGCCACTCGGTGGCCTTGATGGAGAACGACTGAACCCTTACGCGATCATCACCTTTCTCTGCATCCAGCAGCACTGGTTTCATCCGCCGTGTAAACACTGGTAGGACGTACGCGAGGCTTTCGTTGCCCACTCGAGCGGGTGCGTTTGCCGCCGACTCGCACGCACTTGAGATCAACTGCTCGTCAAAAGCCGCATAGAGTTCTTTGTCGAAAAATGCGCGCCACTCCTCAGTAGTTGTTGCAACATTCGTACTGTTTTGATGAAAAAGTGCAACGTCGTCGCAGTGTATGTCGATTGACGATCCGGCGTGCGCATTTACAATCGATAAATCATACATGTTTCGCAAATTCAAGGGACCGAACACAATCATTTCATCCACAAAGTACTCTTCAAGTGCAGCTCTCGAGTGTTGAAATGTACCTTCCGTCAGGTTGCCACTATCTTGGTTTGCAAAGTCGTCGTCGCCCCAAATATCGTCGGGGATGATAAAGTAGTCTGGAACGTCCATGTCGCCGAGTGTATCATGCGTCACGTCTTTGATGTACTGGATGAATTCTGAACGACTTATGCTTTTGTCTGTATCTGTATCCCATGTTTTCCAGTCTGCCGGTGGAGGCGATGGCGACGGCGGCGGCGGCGGCGGTGGCGGCGGCGGCGGCGGCGGTGGAGGCGGTGGAGGCGACGGCGGCGGCGGTGGAGGCGGTGGAGGCGGCGGCGGCGACGGTGGAGGCGGTGGAGGCGACGGCGGCGGCGACGGCGGCGGCGACGGCGGCGGCGACGGCGACGGCGGCGACGGCGGCGGCGGCGGGCATGGTGGACACCACTTGGAACGAGTCTTCAACTTTTCTTGACATGGCCTGTTACGCATCCGAACAAAAAAGTGGCCTTTGCAGTAACGATCCGTGTAACTATACCTGAGGCGACCGCCACACAACGCAGGTAAACATGTCTTGAGGCGTTGCTCTTCTTCATCAGATGATACAAAGTCCTCCTTACCACCGAGTTTTGCTGATGTCGCTGACGGCGCCCGTCGTAAAATTCGTACCGTCGCGATCGGGACGTTTGCGTCAACGCTCGTTTGGCTCGTGTCGAGAAGTGAAATCCCCGGTCTCTTTGTGAACATCTCTTCCTTGTACGCGCTCACGAATGCCCGCGTCTTTACTCCGAGTCGTTCGTCTGTGGAGATGATCGACATTTCATATGCTCCACCTTCATCCGTGAGTGCGGAAGCATCACAGCCCGCGTCTGAGCCCATTACGCGAATCTCAGTCAAGCGAGGCGCGTGCGTCCCCTCGACGGCGACCACGGATACGTATTGCCCCCTGAGCGCATCGACGCTCGTACCAGCGCATCCAAAGGTAAGACAATGAGAGTTTTCGGACGTCGTCTTGGGATAACACAAATTTCCGTGCTCGCCAGAATCAGCGTTCGCATACTCTTGTACGTAAACCTTGAACAGCACTCGAGTCGACGCAGCAACATTCTGCACGGCGAAACAGACGTGGACTTCACGGATGATGGACCACTTTACAAGATCGACGCTCACGTACTCGTTCAAATTCAAGCCCACAGATGCCGATTCGATCGTCAAGTCGCCGTCCGTCAAGACGTACGTAAAACGTGCTTCCGGTGAAGTAGTGTTTGAGTGACTTGTGCGCGCATTGAAAGCGATGTTGCCACTTGCGCTTAGCATTGACTTCTTCGCTTCGATGACGCTGGTACAGACGCGGACGTGTCTCACACCCACAGCGGAACCAGCCACCATGATATTACCGCGCACTGTAGAGTGAAACGGAGTGCGAAAATGAAAAGGCTTTGACTTGAGTTCACCGAGAGATGGGCTTTTGGTGCTCACCGCGTAAACCCATTCAGCGTTAGGCACGTGTCCTGATCCTGTATCAACGATTGAGAGGGAGTTGAACCTGGACGCACACCCAGAAAGACTACCAGGAATGAGTACGATTGTTTCAAAAGCATCTGTTTCGTGGCCATCCCCACCGCGTCGACGTATGATTTCAAAGCCAGACTCGTCCCAGCTCGTGTCTCGGAATGAAAAGCGCACACCGGCAACGTCGAGCGAAGCCACTACGTCAATTGCGGCACCAGTGTAGTACATTGCTGCGCCGCACGAAAGCGTGTCCGTGTTCGCCACATCTTCGTTGCTGAGAAATGCAGACACGCACACTACTCGTCGCGACGAAGGCGAAGCGTGAACACGACCGCCACAAAACTCGCGATGACCACACGTGAATGAATCAACAAAGGTTGCGCGAGATACGCGCCCAGTGAACACGCGGAGATCATCGAACTCTTTTTCAGTATGTGTTTCAGATGGGAAAAAGGTGATTTTGGGCATCTTCGAGAGATGCATCGTTGATTCGCGCGTCGGCCAGTCATTTTGCATTGTTTCAAAATAAGCGACGTCGTCACTCTCTGGATTGGCGAACACAGTCATGCCATCAAGCGGGTGATAGGCGAAACCGATAAAACTATCGCCGTCGCCGCAATCAAAATCTTTTGATACGGATTGTAAGACTGGAACAGTTTCGCCACACGTCAAAGAGTATTTGATTGAGAGCTCACAAGTAGATGAAGATTTGGTGACTTTTTTGAGCTCGAGCTCGTGATCGCACCCATCTGCGTCGTTGCCAGAAAATACAGCAACAGTACCTACGCCAGTCATCCATGTCGAAAGCGACACGTGATCAGTTATCTCATCTCCAACGTATCGCAGCCCTTTGAGCGGTCCGGGCGTGCCCAACGTTTTGCCAATGTGCAGGCAGCGCTTGCCAGCTGACTGCGTGCACGCGATCACAGCCGCACCGTCAGTCTCGACAGCAAGCGTAGGCAAAGCACGTTGACCTGGAACCAAAGGCGAAGATGAGAAGAGCTCTGATCCATGTTGCAAACTTTCGTTGGTCTCCGCGTCGTCAAAATCGAAGTGTGCCACCAAAGAGACCTCTTGATCCTTGAAACCGCCGTGCACTGGGCGCATGTCAAAAACGTGACTTCCGACAGTCAGATTTGCAATTTGAACATACCCGCTCTCCAAAATTGATTCCTCTTTATGATTCACGTCAAGCTTATCGTAAAGTATACCATCAATATAGACGCAAGTATAGTCGCCACTCGCGATTGTTCGACTGCCATGTGTCCAAGATGCTTGCATCTTGAACGCACCAGTCTCACAATCACTGGAAGAAGTTGTACCAACTTTTGGATACACAGTGGATGTCAGAAAAGCATTCCCGAGTGTTTCCAATCGCGGGCAGACGAGCGGTTTGATTGAAGTATGCAGTGCTTGAGACATTTTGAGCGCAAGTTTCCCCTGTGGGGCCGAACTTCTTAACTTGGTAAATATGCTGGCATCCATACTGTGCGCGACGGCGGCAGCAGCGAGCTCGTCGCCGTCAAGTACGCCATCCACAGGGTTGACATCAAACTTTCTGAACAGTGTTTCTTTGATGGCGTGCAAATTGTAATCGTCACATGTAGAAGGAATTGCAAATTCATCTGCACCAAAGAAAAACAACTGCGCCAAGACCGTGTTTGCTTCGTCGTTTGCGATATATGGTTGGCAGCCCTCAGCAAGTTCGAATTCATGCAGCAAAGTTTTTGCACCATTAAGAGATGTCTGCTGCGCTCCAAAACCACACACGTACTCTATCTTGTACAAACCCAGAGGTGCGAATTCACCTTCACTGTTGGTCATCGGTATAACTCTTGGTAGAAAGTTGTCCCATTCAAGACACGGCAGGTGATTACCGTACGACGAGCACGCGTATTCTGTACCATTAACATAACGTGCGAGCGATACGGTAGCAGCGCAGTTTATGTTAGTAGCTCTCGAGCCTTGGTCAGTTGTCAGACAATCTACGGGATTTATACAGAGGGCGTGCTTGACGGCGACGCCAAAGTCATACCCGTACGCCGAGACGCGCTTTACGGGGTTATTCACAACCACATCGAGACGATTTGAAATGTCAAACGAGACTTGACCACTCTGTGTTTTCTTAAACGAACTTGGATTGATGTCGCCAACGACATTACATGCGTAGTCCACGACGTATTCACCAGGCGTAAATTCGCCATTGGCGCCTGTCAGCGCAAGAAGACGGTTTGTGTCTGTGACGCGACTGTCGTGGAAGTTATCCCAGTTTTTACACGGGAGGTAGTCGCCATAGGTACCACATGTTACACCGGAACGCTTCACTCTTACGGTGCACTTCACCATGCGATGAGCTTTCGTACAATCATTCCCGCCACATGCCTTGTCATGCGTAACTTCAACATTGAGATCCAAGATCCTTGAGTCAGCCTCCTTGCCATCTGTGATTGTAACCACCGGGGCATCACAATCAGCCGTACAATCGCGCTGGGTTTCGTCGCCCGCTGTGTGTTCACACTTCGTTGCACCTGTGCCGCTCACGATGCCATTTGATTTCCACACTCCAATCTTTGTCCCTTGACCGCATTTTGCGCTGCATTCAGTGCTCCACTCGACACTCTCAACGCAGTCCACGCACTTTTCGGCAGAGTCACATTTCACCGTTATGTAGTCATTACCTTTTTGCAGACGAATCTCAGGCTTATTTCCACGGTAGCATTTACTTAACAGAATCTCATCGCTGCATAAGTAATCTTTCACTGCATTTTTCTTTTTTGTTCTGTCAACTGCCGAAAGCGTCTTATCGTAAGAGAGTTTGATGATGCAACTCTCCGAAGGCCGGGTGAGCTTGTAACTCACGCCCTCGTAAAACTTGAATGGTTTTTGTGCCGATATACCGTAACAACTTCCACTCTCCTTGGACAATTCACCCAAATTCTTATTAACGAGTTCGCGATTATTTTTCGTCGTCTTGTCTTCCTTTTCTTGTGCATTATCATTTGCCTTCGCCTTCTTGGCAGCCTCCACGCCCACACACGTCGACGCGAACATCGCAACGAGGGCGAAAATCACCCATCGAAGTTTGGCCGTGCTCAAGTACACGTGGCATCGTCTGACGTGCGACGTCCTCGCACGTGCATAGTCTCGGGGTCTCATGATCGCACTTGCCTCGCGATGTCGAACTCCTTTCGAGATTGAATTCGGACCTCTCAAGCGCGGAACCGTCGCCCTGGCAACACGACACTCCCACAGTAACTGCGATGAACGTCTTGATCGCACAACCAGCAACGAAGCAAGTTCCTGCACGAACAATGTACGAACCGAACGCAAACATAGGTAAGTTAGTACGTTTATCCGACAACGCGCGAGACAGAGAGAGAAAGAGAGAGTGTGTGATTCTTTCCTTGGCGTGCGCGCGCGGTGCCAGATGCCAGATGCATTACGCGTACGACGCACGCCGCGCGAATCCAAAACGCGCGTTCACGATCGCAGTGAACGTACGTACGTTTGTTTATTTGTAACCGAGATCACCTCTCAAGTACGCGCACGTTCGACGTTCTCGAACGCTTTTTAAAACTCGCCGTCGTAACGGTTTCGGAACTTCTGCCGAACTCCGCGACGGATCAATCGATGTCGCGTCACACTTGCGCTATCGCACGTCGCGAGGCGCTTGCGTGCGCACTGTATGTACGTATAGTATTTTTTGTATATTTTTTGTGTATGTTTCGTGTAATAAACTCCTCGCACGTCTGAAGCGCGCGTGAGAATGACGCCGCGCGATCGTCTCCGCCCCGTATGGTACCACGACGACGATACCGCTGGTCGATTCATCACCATCGCGATAACCATCAACGCGCCAACGACCGCGAACACGTGCCGCGCCTTGACGCGCGCCACCCACGCGCGTCTCGCGCCGACGCCACCGCGCGCGATGCCGACGACATCGCGAGGCGCATCGGACGATCGCGCCGTCGCCGCGTCCGCCATCGCGACGTCGCGGCGCGCGCGCGAGGCGACGTGTGACCGTCACACGGTGACGTGGCTGACACATCTTATTGTCCCCTACGCCGAACGCGCGCGCGCGGCATTGCGAGTCGCGCGCGGTATGGTGGGCAGAATCGCGCATAAGGTGGCGATTGTGTTCGCTGTCGTGTGCGCGTGCGTGGCGGTGCGTGGCGCGGTGCGCACGCGCGGGGTGGATGTGA